>Ga0209770_10000067_pt1 | contig 60173 bp, 106 predicted proteins | sample LauGreSu1BDMLBDD_2_FD_187572 | JGI IMG/M metagenome (GOLD analysis project Ga0209770, IMG submission 187572) | Freshwater lake microbial communities from Lake Michigan, USA - Su13.BD.MLB.DD (SPAdes) (version 2) | ecosystem: Environmental > Aquatic > Freshwater > Lake | place: Lake Michigan... | reverse complement strand
AAAGGTCATCACCAGTCATAGCGTCACGGATGGTCTTGCCCGGTGGAATGTAGAGATCACCATCTCCAGAAAAGTTCCAATCATGGCTAACAGTATCTTCTGGATCTGTGCGATCAAATGCTCTAATGGTTAGGCCACTGCGATCTTCATCCTGCCAGTTTAGTTTAATCTGTGCTCGTTCGTCACTGTCACCTTCACCATCTGGATCACCACTGTAGGCTCGAATAAGTTGTGTGCTTTCGCTTTCAACAGTTACGTTGATCCAACGCATTGAAGTTGTACCATCGTCACAGTCTTGTATGAATCTACCACCACTGACGCCTGTTTTAATGTCGCCAGGAGCAGTTAGCGCACCATCTGTGCCAAAACGCCAAGTATAACTGTCGCTCGATGTACCAAATGAAACCATGCCACCACCACTGAATCCAGCGGTAATATCTTGAGCAACATGAATTTTCCACCAATTACCAGGTTCTTCAACAACGTCTGTGATTGTAGCAGTTATGGGTGTTCCCCATGAGGTGGTCACTGTGTCACCTACGCTGACAGAAGAGCCTAAGTTAGGATAGGTATCGTGATCAATAAACAACCGCCAAACGCCACCTGGTGGCACAAGTTCATCTACTGTACCAACTTCAATATTCTGTGGTCCAAGGTTTCTATTGTCTGTGCCAATCTCCACACCATATGTGGCGGGATTAAGTTCGGATCCAGGTAATTTAACATAGTTGTAGTCGTCACCTAGGAACAGGTCACTAGCGGGCGGATTACTGTTACTACCGTCAAAGGCAATGTGGAAGTGTTGTGCTACACCTGGCACTTCCATGTTGGTACCCATGGCCAATGTGCCTCTATTGGTGGCCAAGATCATTCCGTCATTGTTTGTGATAGTGTCTTCGTTGAATGAGAAGTTTCCAGTGTTGGCATTACCACCACCAACGTTCTCAACTTCACCTGCTCGCATTTTAGGACGGAAAGGAATCTGTGTCCAGTTGGCCGTGTTGAATGACACAAACGGATTAGGCGTTGTAGTGGCCCACATGTTGGCTGCTTCCACACGAGTCTTGTCAGCGGCTAAAAACACACCTGGTGTTTCAACCGTGATCTCTTCAATTTCGCCATCGTCTAGTTCGTCAACACTGTAAGTGGCCGAAACATAATCAGCACTCTCAATGGCGCTGCCACTTCTATATACATATTCAGCATTGTCTATAACTGTGACAGCATTTTCATTGCTGCCAAATGTGTCTGGGTTATTGCCGTCTCGATCATCTACTTCTTCTACAAAATAGTTGGCAGCTTGTGTAACGCCAGGAATAACAACACCAGTTGCACCTGCTTGTATGTTAACGCCGCCTAGTGTTAGGTCAGCTCCTTGTATTGCGAAAGGTTTGTTTGCCATGTTATATTATTCCTTAATCTCTAGTTGCCGTTTCTACGGAGTATATTCTTAAACTTGCACCGCCAGTGGGTGAAGCTGTGCCTGTTCTAGTTCCCACAATCTCAATCAAACCAGTTGTTGGATTGCGGTCTACTGTGAATGTCATCAGTGGGGCTACACTGGTATGTGTTACACCGTATACAGATATTACGGGTACACTGGTATTATCCCAACCTCTCACAGCAATCACAGCTTCACAGACCTGAGTTTCCCAATTGCCAGTGCCACCAGTTTCATTGCACTCTACTTGGATGGTAAGTTTGGCGCCGCTGATGTAATCTGCAGTGGCAGTCCATACAACCTTTGTTAGTACTGTGGTAGCAAGTTGGTTCAGTGTTGTTTTTGTCCAACTACCACCAGCATCTGTCAGTACACCATCTGTGCCAAAGTACCATTGATGAGTGGTAGGCAGTGCTGGATCGGTGGTATCAACTGCTTCTAATGAAATACCTTCTTCACTGTTGATGTGGAAACCCATTCCCGCGAATATACGTGAGTTACCATTGCCAAACAGTATTGGCTCACCACTTGGTAGTGTTAACGCACCGTCAGTGCCAAAGTTCCAACTGTTTCCGCCTTTAGAAATAGTAATGCCAGCGCCGTCACCCGCTGGAACATATTGCGGGAAGTTTGTATAGGTATTCGGAGTAGCGCCAGTGTAGATGAATATCAATGTGTTACTGGCCGCAAAGGTAGTAAATCTGTTGCCCATGCCTGTGGCTGTGACTGTCCATACACCAGTAGACACTTGAACACAACTGGTAATTGGATAACTGTCGCCTTGGTTGAACCAAACCCTTACTCCAATACCTGCTAATATGTATTCTCTTATCTCTTCTGCCTCAACATCTGATAGCAGTAGTTTTATGGTGTTTGTTCCAAAGTTTGCAGGGTTGGTATTGTCGGGAGTTTGAAAAGTTCTATCAATAAGTATGCCAAGAATACCAGGACTGCCAACGTAATCATTTATAGTGCCGTTGTTTGGTAATGTTAGCACACCATCTGCGCCCAGTACAACTTCGTTGGCACCATTGACTAGCCTGCTGCCTGCGCCGCCTGCATCACCAGCAAAGTAATCCAAAAGATTCCAGGTCTTAGTACCATCGCCGATTTTCATTTTGCCTGTGTCGGTTTCAACACCTGGCTCACCCAGTGACAGTACAGGATTGATGTTTTGCCATCTTGTGGCTGTATCTCTTCTTAGTTTAATTCTGGTTGCCATTTTTATTATTCCTTGTTATCGGGCGGTCATACGACCATCAAAATCTTACGTGCATTGCCTACGTTTGAAGTATCTACTAGATAACTGCGGTCAACACGGGCTCTGATCCATACAAAATTACCACGTAATGTCCATCCAACTGTTCCGGTATCGCCATGCGCACCGGTTGGATTGTCAGGGTCTTGGGGATACTGGGCATAGTTTGATGCAGTATCAGCAGTGCCGCCATCGATATCTCCGCCAGCATTGGCTGACGTTAACTGTACTTCAAACCAGTCAGCTTCTGCAGGATCGGCTACCAGAGTAGCTTCTATGATAATTCTTCCGGTAAAATCCACAAGATCTGCACTGATTGTGTGCCAGCCACCATTCACAGCCGTGCTGTAATAACCGGCAGCTCGTTGGGCCGATCCGGTCTGATTGAGCTGTGCCGCATCGCCATTTAGCAATGTTGTTGCTGGTTTTGGCATGTGATTACTCCTTGATAACTTCTACAACCACTGCATCACCAACCATCTCTTGTACCACTGCTTCTAGACCAAGCACAATGTCTTGCCCTGCAATAGCCTGCGCCGCATCGCTGTCTTTAACCAGCTTGCTGACCTTGATGATAATGATTTCTTCGTGTATTTTCGCCATAAGAAAACCTCCGTGCTGTATTTATGGGCCTAGGCCCAAAGCAACGGAGGTTAGCTTGGAGAGTTTTGCTTATCGTCGACGTTTTAGCTGTTGATACAGGCTTTCTAACGGCTGTCCGTTAACACGAACCACGCTACGGAAGTTCAGCACTTTATGGGCGCCGCTGTCTATGTCTCGCCCAACGAAGCTCAATTCCCCAGCTTCTTCTACCACGTGATTGAGATCAATCACCGTGGTTTCGTTTATGCCCGGCTCTTTGATCTGGCATTCTACTAGGCTATGCCTGGTTACCAGGCTTCTCTCTAGCATCTTGCGTAGCAATCTTTTCTTGTTGGCTGAGTTCATTGTGTGTAATTACCTTGTCAATTTTGTGCACTGCATCTGTACAGCTAAGACTGATCATCATTATCAGTTGTTCGTCATTACAGTATAGCAGTTTTTCTCCGGATTGCCAAGAGAAAAATGAACTAGGGTGTCCAATTGTAATGAAATCTTCCAGACTACGATTGACATCGTAGTCATCTCCCAGTACCAGATCTTCTAGTATACGAGCAAGTGCAACAGCTTGTTCAGGTTCCGGGTGTAGCACCACTCGATATCTATAGCGGCCTTTCCACAATATCTTTCTTGTGCGTATTTTTGGACTGGCCATTGCATGCTGTTGATGTGCATCATCTAATGGCCCCCAAATTCCTATAACATGATCTTTGAATTCCGTAGCAAGATTCTTCACACATGTTTGATTGTACAAGTACACATTGAGTCCAGAATCTTGCCTGAAACGAAAGTCCTTGTCGCTGCTGAGTTCTCTGGCACGATCTCTGATCAGAGCATGTAATTTGCGATATTTCTGTAGCTCAAATATCTGTGACTTTGGCAACATTGAGTTTACCCAGTTGCGCCTGATCGGAGTGTCATTTACATCTGCTCCCCGGAAAAGTATCTTGTACATGAACATGCCAAAGTAAGGACGTTCGATGATATGATACTTGAATCCAGGAAAGTTTCTAGCTTGTCGGGTCATACCTGAGACTAAAATCGTTGCCATCGTAGTCAATGTTCACATTGCCTTGATTCCAGCTCTCAAACAGTACCTTGCGGCTCAGAGGCTTCTTGATGCGTTCGTTGATCACACGCTTCATTGGACGAGCACCCATTGTCTCAGAATACCCTTCTTTCAGCAATGCATCACGGGCGGCATCAGTTAGCTTGAGTCGCAAATGACGGTCGTCTGTGTCCAATTGCTTGTTCAGGGCACGTATGAACTTGTCAGCGATGCTTGCAAGCACTTCGGGCTTGAGTCTTTCAAACTCAACCACTGCATCCAGCCTGTTGCGGAATTCTGGTGCAAAATGCTTGTTGACTGCGTCTGTGATAGCCGAAGTGTTGAGCGAGCTACCAAAGCCAATCACTTTCTTTTCGCTGGCAGCGGCACCCAAGTTAGATGTCATGATGATGGTGGCATTTCGCGCTACCACCGTCTTGCCGTTACTGCTGGTCACGATGCCATTGTCCATGAGTCCCAGCAACACATTGAGAATGTCAGGGTGTGCTTTTTCAACTTCGTCAAACAGCAACACAGAGTTTGGACTCTTTTCAAGATCATTGATCAACTTGCCTGAACCTGCACCACCATCAGCATAACCAACATATCCGGGAGGGCTACCAATCAAGGTAGCGATCTTGTGTGGCTCCATGTACTCGCTCATGTCGTAGCGCAACAGCGGAACACCAAGCCCTGTTGCCAACTGCAATGCCAGTTCAGTCTTGCCTGTACCAGTCGGGCCAGCAAACAAGTAACAGCCCATTGGACGCTCTGCATCTTTCAACCCAGCACGTGCAATGTACACAGCATCCAGCAATTTGTCCACAGCAGTATCCTGTCCAAACACATTGGTCTTGATGCGGCTTTCCAGTTCCAGCACGCCGATCTTTTGATCTTCGCTAACCTGGCTGGTTGGAATACGTGCCATCTTGCTGATCTGTTCGCGCACAACATTGGCATCAACTGTGCTGTCTTCAATACCACGCACACGCAGTCTGGCCATGGCAGAGTCCAGCACATCAATGGCCTTGTCTGGCAAGTAGCGATCCAGGATGTGTTGACGACTGAGATCAACTGCTAGATCCATGGCTTCTTCTGTGACACCAACCTTGTGGAATTCAACATAGCTGGGCATCAGTTGGCGTAACATGATCTTGGTAGATTCAGCAGTCATTTCTTCAACGTCTACCTTGGTAAACCTACGCAATAGTGCACGATCTTTTTCAAAGTGCTTGCGGAACTCTTCGTATGTGGTACTACCAATGCAACGAATACTACCACGTGCTAGGCTTGGTTTCAGCATTTGCGCGGCATCCATTGCACCGTTGCTGCCTGCACCTGCACCCATGATTTGGTGGATCTCGTCGATGAACAAAATTGCATCATCTCGCTGTTCCAGTGCGTTGATGATCATTTTGAGACGCTCTTCAAATTCACCGCGGAACTTGGTACCGGCAAGCAATGCCGCAATGTCCAGGCTGTAGATGGTTTGATCTTTAAGTGTGTTAGGAACTCGACCTTCTGTGATCATACGGGCCATACCTTCAACCAAGGCAGTTTTACCTACACCGGGTTCGCCGACCAGGACCACATTGTTCTTCTTACGTCGTGCCATGATGTCTACCATGTTGGTAACTTCATCTTCTCGCCCAATTAGCGGATCAACTTTGCCCTTCTTGCTTTCTTCGTTGAGATTCACACAGAACTTGTTGAGAATTTTGTTAGAATTGCGCTTGGTATCTTGCACCGGGTCGCTGTCTTCTGTGGAAATTTCTGTAAGTGTTTTCAGCACAGAATTCTTGTTCAATCCTGCTTGCTGTAAGAAGTATGATGCATGGCTATTCTTCTCGCTGAGTATGCTGGTCAGCAAGTCAACGGGGGATATAGAATGGCGGCCGGAAAATAGTGCTTGCATGAATGCACGATTGAACACACGCTCTAATGTAGCAGTTTTGCGCGGCCGCACCAAACCTGGTACACGTATTTCAGTGGCATCGGCCAACCATTGATTCACATGATCAGCAATGATCTTGTAATCAATCTGCATTTTCTCCAGCAGTGATAACAGTTCTTCATCTTCCAGCAACACACTGAGGATATGCTCCAGTGTTACATACTCATGTTCGTGGCTGTGTGCAAGTTCATGTGCACGACGAATTACTTGACTGATACGCTCTTCGTTTTCCATTATTTGATACCTTTTTTAAGCCACTTGGATTGACGTTCACGTGCCATCTTAAGACTGAGCTTGGCGGCACGATCCACAAAACAAACTCCATCTAGATGATCTAGTTCATGCTGGAAACATCTAGCAATAATTCCGCTAAAGGTTTGTTCCTGTTTGTTGCCTTCAACATCCTCATACTGTACAACTATGTCGGTATGTCGTTTGACATTCAGCCATAGTCCTGGAAAACTCAAACAACCTTCTTTGCCCATTTCCATTTCTATGCTGGCTGATATGATCCTGGGATTGAAACATGCATACATGCGATCCTGATTGCCCATCACAAACATCCGATAATTTTTACCCACCTGCGGAGCCGAAAGTCCGAGTCCGTTGGTAGCAAACATCAATCGAAGCATGTCCTTTACCAGTGTTTCAGCATCTTCCTGTCCTGTCCATTCTACACAGGATTGCCTAAGCGCAGGGTGGTCTTCTATTACAAGGGATAAATTTTGCATTGTTCTATTTTACTTGTTCTCACGCATGATGTCAACTAGTTTTTTGTCTAAATCTTCTTCTTTCAGTCTGGGTACTTTCATATTTAATTGAACGTAGAGATCTCCATTGTTGCTACTACCATTGGATTTAGGCATTCCGGATCCGGCTACTCGCATGCGCAGTCCTGGGCGAGCACCTGGAGGAATGCGCATTTGTAACAGTCTACCATCCAGCGTGGTCAACGAAATATCCTTGCCCAACATGGCATCAAATATAGATACTTCCTTTTCGGTATGTAGATCGTCACCATCTCTGCGGAAAGATGCATGCGGCTTTTGTGCTATGAGTATGAATACATCACCCGGCACCACGCCGGGTATATGTGTTGACGCCGCTCCGGGATATCTGATCCTGGCGTTGCTGGGCATGCCTGGAGTTATGTTTACGTCCAGCTCAATATAAGCACCGCGGTCAGGAGTCATTATGCGTATCTTGTCAGACTTGCCATGGTACAAGTCTTCCAGGGAAATAGCATACTCCACACTTAGGTCTTCCATACGTCGCATACGCTGATGCTGGAAACCAAATGGCGGAGCACCAAACCCTTCACCAAAGTGTGCTGACCAACCAAAGTGATCTCCAGGGTTGAATCCTGCACCCGGAGGTGGTTGGTTTGCACGGCCCGACGTTATGTCATCGTATGCTGTTTGTATGTTTTTGAATTCGGCTTCATCACCACCGCGATCTGGATGGTGCTTCATTGCCAACTTACGATAAGCCTGCTTGATGTCCTCAGGGCTAGCGTCTCTGGAAACCCTAAGTGTTGCCCACGGATCCATTACTTCTCCGCGGGTTTGTCTTCAGTTGCTTCGTAATACTTTTTCAACGCGGCAATCACTGCCTTCTGTTGTTGCATAAAGCGACGCAGTTCTGCCACATTCATTGAAAGATTCTGATAACCTTGAGGAGTCAATGCAAACAATGTCACACTACCACCCTTGCTTTCAATTTCCTTGAATTTCTTTTCGTAGTTTTCTTTGGTAATAACAATCCATTCAAACGGGAGTTGTTGTACCGGCTGAGGAGATGGTACTTCTAGTCGGGGTCTTTCGACCACTTGTGGTTTTACCACCAATGTTTCTTTAGTAGATGCGCATCCTGCTAGTGCTAGTGCTAACAATACAGCGGATAGAATGTGTGTGTTTTTCATTGTTTAGCCCTTTTAATTTTGCTTGGATCAACAACAACTCTGGAAGGTGTTGTAGGCTTTGATGCTACTGGTGCGCTTGCTGCCGGCGTCGGCGCAGTTGCAACTTCGGGTGGTCCTTTGTATGCTGGCAGTAAGTTTGAGCACATGGTGTTGCGAACCTTACCTGCTTGTTCATCTGCGGTTAAATCGGAACCACTTACAATTTCGTTACAACGATGAGCATCACGTGTGCCTCTGTTGATGCTTTCTTCAATCTTCTCTGGTTCTTTGTTTGCCAAGGCCGCAAAATCTCTCGGCCGGCCTGCGCTGGTCTGATTGAACTTGTTTTCAAGTTCTCTACGACCTTGTTCTGCTTCCACGAGTTTTTTGTTGAGTTCTGACGTAGCGGCTTGCATACGCCCTATGTCTTTCTGTATAGTTTCCATGGCCTGCTTTTGGCTATCAACTACATCAGTTAATCTTGCTTGGCGTTCGGCAGCTAATGCCAGCTCGCCTCGGAGGTTTTGTACATAGAACCATGCACCTGTTGCGGCACCTGACAATGCCAACATGATTGCAATTTTCAATCCTATTCCGCTTAATCCAAACATTTTATTTGTACCTGTATGTTATGCGACACTTAGATAGGTCGTATGCGCTGACTTCAACATCTACCTCGTCGTTGACCAATATCTTGATATTGTTCTTGCGAACTTTGCCGGATATATGTCCAATCATCACATGCCCATTCTCTACTTCTATCTTAAACAATGCGTTGGGCAACACATCGATTACCTTACCTCTGATCTTGATTGTTTCTTCTTTTGGCATGCATCAATAGTCCGCTAAAAATTTCATTCGCTTTTGTATTTCCTGCTCATCATTTGATGTAACTTCAGTTTCGTCAGACGGAACTTCGGGATACACGTCATGTGCAATGTCCCAACGATAAGGACTTTGCAAGATGCTGGACTTGAAATTTTCTTCAGTAAGTGGCTGTGGTCGGTCTTTTCCTGGGCAGGTAAAAGTGATTGATTCAAACACTTTACCAATTAGCCTTTCTGTGTGTTCAAACACAGAAATAATGGTGTTCCACATGAGATGACTGCGCTCAAGTTCAATGAACACATAATAATTACCTTTGTTATCAGGTGCTGGACTAATATCGACATCCCACAGTTTGAATGGCCCACGCTCAATGAAGTCTCCTAAATCGTGTGCGGCACTTTCTTCTGTTACTGGGATAGCAATAACAACAACACTACGGTCTTCACCTAGTTTGCTCTTAAATTCGTCTATGCTGATCTGTGACATGACCAGTCCTTCTAGATCATTAGGCCTCAAGCTCATTATCTGCTCCTGTAGCTATGTTAGATTCAAGATCCTGATCGTAGGCTTGATTTACTGAATCCAGGTCAACAGTTGAACTGGAATTCATGCGATCAGCGGCCGCTTCACCGTCAATAAATCTACGTGGTATTTTGATTGTTACAACCCACACAGGGGTCTTCTTCATCTTGGGTCTTGGTTTTTGCGTCAGCGGATCTATCATGAGATTGGCGTTGCCTGGCTCTGCAGCCATTGGCTCCACATAGTAATCTCTGCTGTAGTAGACTTTGCATTTTCTATTGGTCAAACGCAATGCGGCACTGGGATCTGGCATCAGCTTTAGCGGCCACATAAATGCGCATTCTACCCAGTAACGTGTGACATTAGGTCCTTCAACTAGTTCACCCTTGATCCAGTTTTCGTAGGCATACATGTCCATTTGGTCTAAAACACGTTCAAATTCCAGCATGACTTCCAGCGTGTTCTCGCTCACAAAAACGTCATCAATAGTGTTAAAAATATCAAGTTGGTTTCTCATGCAGTTATTTAGCGTTCACCCCATTTGAGTACATTTATCAAAGTTGCCATGTAAATACTGTTGGACCCAAGGTCCGCTGGGCTCAGACGATTTAACCTCCAAGGAGAATCTAGTGAGCAAAAGAACCAACCGAGCGCCAAAAGAGCGCAATGTAATAAGCTTCAATGAGTACACGAAGCGAGCACAGACACAGGTACGAATCGTACCACGCAATCTGCACCAGGAAGATTACCTGGCGCTGTTAGAAGATTCCCAAAAAAACATCATATTTGCACTTGGACCTGCGGGTACAGGTAAAACCATTATGGCCGCAATGTATGCTGTTAGGGAACTCAAAGCTGGCAAGATCAACAAAGTAATCGTGACTAGACCAGCTGTAAGCGTGGACGAACAGCATGGCTTTCTGCCTGGCACATTGATAGAGAAAATGGCACCCTGGACTAGACCAATATTTGATATTTTTGAACAGCACTGGTCAGTCAAAACTGTAAATGACATGGTATCTGAGAACGTGATTGAAGTAGCACCATTGGCCTACATGCGCGGACGCACATTCACGAATGCAATCGTGATTGCTGACGAAATGCAAAACGCAACACGTGAACAGATGAAAATGTTGTTGACTAGAATAGGACCTGGCTCTAGAATCATAGTAACAGGCGATCTAGCTCAACATGATCGAGGCTTTGCTGAAAACGGCCTTAAAGACTTCATGGAAAAACTAAAGGAGAAAAATTCAGAGTATCTAGCATCAGTTGTCTTCACTGCACAGGATGTTGAAAGACATCCTGCGGTAAGTGAAGTTTTGAAGATCTACGGCGACGCCTAAAACCAAATCTGGCCCAGCACCTTGGGTTTCGCTTTAGATTATTTTGACAGGATGAGATCAGCGATCTCGTTCCAGTTGTAGGCCCTAATGACATTGTGTGGACGATCATCATTGTTGTGTTCGTGATCCACAAGTATACACCTTAGGCCTCTTACTGCACCAGCCACGGCATTTTCAGTCTTGTCTTCAACCCACCATAAGTTTGATCCGCGATATGGTTCTAGCGCATCATCTTTATCTGCACCGGTTGGCAAGTGTACAAAGAAATCAAACACATTGGTAAAATGTCTTTTTAGGTTGGCTTCGCGCTGACGGCAAGCATGCTCAACATCTGAATGGCTGGAAATCACGCCAAACTTGTAGCCGTTACGGGCCAATCGTGCAACACCTTGCACCGCATCTCTAAGCGGAAGCAATTCCCCCACTGCCTTGCTCTCATTGAATTCTCGAATCAGTTGCTTGCCTTGATCGTACTCAACGTCAATGAAGCGTTCATTCATTAGATATGCATGTTCGTTGCCTGGCACATGTCTAAATCCTTGATCAAGCATCCAGGCATCAAATCCGGCCGCCCAGTTTAATAATACTCCATCTACGTCAGTCAATATCACTTTTGTCATGCGGCTACTCTCTCCAGTTCAATCATTGTTGCTGCCAGGTTGATCTCAGGGTCGCTCACCATGCCGTGATTGACAATGCCCTGTCGTATGACCAGCAATGCTGAATCTTGCTGATCAGGTGTTGATCCCCAAAACTCCAAGTTACGATACAGGAAGCGGAACATGTCTTCATACTCGTCGCCTGCAATCTGCTTGATAGCCAGCTCACGTGCTTCACGATATTTCTTCTCACGGAATAGTGCTACCATCTCAAGCCTGTAGTCGCGCTCTGCTCCGCCTTCCGCTGCCAGCGTCAGCGTACCAGTTGTGCTGTGCTGTTGTAGATTATTGATGGCTTTGCGCATGTCTGGATAGCTGGCTTTGATAAAGCTAGAAAACGTGTCAATGTCAAACTCGATATTTTCTTTGACCAAGATCTGCGCAAGGTTACGCATGAACTGTTCTTCATCCAGCAGTTTGAAGTGAAAGCCTTGTGTCCTGCTGTGTATAGCAGGCATGATCTTGTTGGGATAGTTACAGGTGATAATGATGCGCAACACGCTGGCATATTCTTCCATGATGCCACGCAGTGTGGCCTGTGCGTTCAGTGACAAGTAGTCTGCTTCGTCTAGCAACACTACCTTGAAATCACCAAACGGATTGGTTTGGCCAAAGCTGGTAATTTTGTTTTTGATAAACTCAACACCGTTGTCGCGACTGGCGTTGATATGCAGGAAGTCCATGGGCTCAATGTCAAGTGCTTCAACTAGGATCTTGGCCAAGGTGGTCTTACCTACTCCTGCACTGCCACTCAACAGCAGATGCGGGATATAGCGATCTGCAATCCACTGTTCCACTTGATGTTTTTGATTATCGTCCATCCAGACATAGTCTTCGATGGTCTTGGGTCGATATTTTTCTACCCAGAGCTCTTTAAGTGCCGCCATGTTATCCTCTCAGTTGTGTATGTGTAAGTGTAGCGCATTGCGCCGAGGAAGTCAAGTTTATTCTTCTTCGTCGAGCTCTTCTGGTTTCTCATCTTGCACAAGAATGCAAGCGTTTGGATCTATCTGAGCGATCCGAGTTGGCTTGTCACCACCTAAGTCTAATCGAGTGTGTTCGGTCCAGCGACCGTATTCAACTAATACCCATTGACCGGGTTTGACCCAATCAATTTTGTCTCCAACAGCATAGATCTTTGTCCAGCGAGGACGAATACCGTTTTCTTTTCCTAGGTCATCTCTTACAATGATATTACCAAATCTACGTTCGCCAATATAAACTGTACCAAGTATTTTTTCTGGCAATGGTTTAAGTTTCAACATCATACAACCTCTACGCTTCCGTCTGCATAAGTGATTTCGGTTTTTTCTTCGCCGTTCTTGTCCATAAACACACGACGACCAACAACCTGCTGTGACGGGTCTTCGGTTGTGGCAGCGGCAGTTGCAGACACTGTTGGTGCAACCTTGGGTGCCACTTTGGCCTTGGGCGCCTGTGACACAAGACGCTCGTCTGGATCCTCGTTGATGCTTACCTTGGCAACCGCCTTGGGATTTTTTCTATGGTACACATCATTGACTTGCTTTGCAGTTGCGATCACTTCGCCTCTTGCATTTAATACATCGCCACGTGCATTTCGCCCGCTGTTACCTACCGCAGTGGTATCTCCGTGTTGGTCAGCAAATGCTGTCATATTAAACTGTGTACCACGAAAGGTTACATGTTTTGCCATTTAAGGAACTCCTTGATTTCTAAGTTATATTTCATACTGTCTATTTTATGTATGCCTATTAAGAAAAGGCAATAGCTGGACACGCTGGATCCTCGACCCACTCCCCATACTATCTTATTTTCTCGCATAAGATCTACCAGATATATCAAAAATCTCAGTAATGGATATAATCCGCCGGATTTGTAAAGAGACAATTCAGTTGCTACTCTTATCGCTTGTTCTTCTGTTGATATCTTATCGGCAAACCAAGACTCAATCTCTATGTTGACATACTCTTCTGGTATTTGCCAACAGTTGGTCATTTCATCTGGAGTACGTGCTTCATGCATTTTGATAGTAAACGGCATGGGCAATGCCAGATCCTTTACTGCACGTTGTACATTTTCAAACAATGCGTCGTCGTCAACAAACAGTTCTTGATGCTTATGCCCCCGGTACATCAACTCAATGATGTCTTGTTCCGACATGATCGGAAGTCCTGTTGCATCTGTTTTCATATCAACCAATGAGCCCGTCAAACTGTTCTCCATTGTCTTTGCTTCCAAAGCGTTTCATTGATCTTTCAGAAAACTCTCTTGAAAGAGCATCCTTGACTGCATACATTTGCTCAATTACACTTTGGCTTGCACCAGAATTAAATGCCGCTGATATTTTCTTATCCACATCTGACATTTTAGACAATATTTGTTCTTCTGTCAAGAGGCTTGCATCGAAAAATGGATTTGTTATGCTTTGATCAACACCATAACCATTAGACATTGAAACTCTCCCCGCATCCACAAGATCCTTTGGCATTGGGATTCTCAAACACAAAGCCTTCTTTGAGTTTTTCTTTCTTCCAGTCTATTTGCAATCCCAGGATATACAACAGACTTTTTGGATCTATAAAAATAGAAACATTTTGATCCAATACAACTTTATCTGCTAGCGGATCTTCCCGTTCACAGAATTCCAAAACATAACTGTGACCGCTACAGCCCCTGGTGTTTACTCCAATGCGTATACCTAATGTATTTCCACCGCGATTACGCACGGATTCTACGATTTTGTTCTTGGCAGTATCAGTCACAGTTATGATTGGCGTTGTCATAACATCATCCTCTCAAGATCTTGTTCTTGATATCTTCTTTATTCATGCGGCCGTTTACTGCAACGCCAAGTTCTTTGGCCTTGGCAAGCAATGCTTTCTTGTCCATGCTTTCCAGCTCTTTTGCGTTGGCCTTGGGGGCAACTTCAACTGGCTTGACTTCTGTTACTTTGATTTCCGGTGCCTGCTTGACAACTACTGTTGCTGTTTCAGTGACCGCTGGCTGCTCGATTCCGCCCTCAGGCTTGCCGGCCAGCCATTCCATGATCTTCTTGAACATATTATGCTCCTTTAGTTAGGATGCTTACGGCGATAGTCTTCTATCGCAGCCTTGATAGCATCTTCAGCCAGGATACTGCAATGTATCTTGACTGGTGGCAATGCTAGTTCTGTTGCTATCTCAGAATTCTTGATAGCCTCAGCTTCGCTTAAGGTCTTGCCTTTGACCCATTCAGTGACCAGGCTGCTTGATGCTATCGCACTTCCGCAACCATAGGTTTTGAATTTTGCATCTTTGATGATGCCAGTAGCATCATCAACTTGTATTTGTAATTTCATAACATCACCACAAGCAGGTGCGCCAACCATACCAGTACCAACGGAAGGATCAGACTTATCAAGACTGCCCACATTTCGCGGGTGCTCATAATGATCTATGACTTTTTCGCTATATGCCATGATTATGGACGACTAGGCCAAAGGCCTTGCGTTACGATTACAGCACGTGGACCATTGTTCCAATTAGGATCAGGTTTGCCATCAGCACTCTTTGGTCTTAGATCCGGTAAGCAGAAGTTGTCTCGGCCATTGCCGCCATATCTTGTGCCTAGCAATGAATACATTGCCGCATTATTGTTGTTGACAGGCAGACATTGCCCGTTTGCTTCTACTGTTCCCATCGGTGCATAGGTAAATGCAACCCACATAATTGATGCGATAAATGTTTCCATGTCTCTCTCTCCTTAAACGAGTCTTTGATTAATGACGTCCCAATCAATGATGCGCCATATGTTTTGCAGGTACTTCTTTTTGTCGCTTTGATAATCTAGGAACCATGCATGTTCCCACCAGTCAATGAGCAACACGATCTTCATGTTGTCCTTGTATTCGTGATTCTTGATAACACGTATTTCGCCACGGTTATCCATGTATAACCAACCTGAGCCTTGTATGCTCATGGCAGCCTTAGTTATCTCTTCCTGGAAATTGGCAAAAGATTCGTATTTGTCATTGATGATTTCTAAAGCTCGCCCGCTGGGTTTGTTGCTTGACTTTGGCTCTAGAAATTGTGAAAAGTAAATGTTGTGCAAACGTGCACCACCATAGTTGAAGTTGGCGTCGCCTTCGCCTTTGTTGTATCGATCAACATAGGCCCTGGCCAGCTTGCCATAATGCGCATCTAGGGTGGCTTGACTCATTACAGGATCCAGATCTGTGCGCTTGTAGCGCAAGCGATCCTGCTCTAGAGGAGCTCGTTCGGCTTCCTCTAGTATTTGTCTCATTTTTCGGTATTCAGTAATCAATGACATTTCCTTTGCTCCAAGATGTATATTTAACCAGCATCAGCAATCATGCCGGATACCTGCTTGGCGGTGTATGCACCCAAAGTCCATCCTAGATGTCCGTGTCCTGTGTTAAACCAGATATTCCTATGTGCATGATGCCTACGCACAACTGGCATCATGTTTGGTGTCATTGGACGCAATCCTGCCCAGGGCACAACATTTTCGTAGTCTAGATCTGGAAAATACTTCTGTGCCCAATGTAGTAGTGGATCAGTTCTTTGTTTGCGTATGTCAAAGTTCCAACCTGCTAATTCTGCTGTGCCAGCAACACGCAAGCGATCGCCCAGTGTACTAGATACAATTTTGGCCGCATCGTCTAGCAGACTTACTTTAGGCAATATTCCATTGCCTTTGGGTATAGTGATGCTATATCCTTTCACAGGATAGATTCCTGTATGGTCAGAGTACTCGCCGCTGGTTTCATTTAGCCAGTGTATTTTAGCAGCCACTTTATCAGAATACACACCAGCACAAATTACCAAATGTTCTGCACTGTATTCCTTGTTGTTGGTCTGGACCAGAGAATTTCCAACGTCATAATACATGATGTTGAGTACTTCGGTATTGTATGCAAACTTAACATTGTATTTGTCTTTGCACACTTTGGCAAGATTAACACAGAACTTGTGTATGTCGCCCATGCTGTCTGACTGAGTATATGTGCCACCCACGATGTTATCTACCAGATGCGCCAAGGTAGGTTCACGTTGAATGACTTGTCCCGCAGTGAGTATGTGACGATCAACATTCATATCCCAATAGAGCTTGCATGACTCTTTGGCTTTTTCAAATGTCTTTAGATCATGGTAGAAATGCAATATGCCCTGTTGTACATGGTCAAATTGAATTCCTTCATTCTCAATGATCTCGGCATAACAATTTCTTGCGGCCAGTCCCATCTCAATGGTGCGCATGGTATTTCTTTTGTATCCACCAATTGCAGTATGCAATAGGAATTTAGTCATCCATGCTGACTTGCTAATAGTAGGAAATCCCACTTTCAGCGGTGCAGAGGAATTGAACATCCATTGGATGCCGTGTAGCACATTGGGCCATGTGTTCCAAACTTCGCTATTGCTAACGGATAGCTGACCTCCATTTGCATAAGAGGTCAGCATACCTGCCGTGTGTTCTTTGTCGAGAACAGTGACGTCAAATCCTTGACGTGCTAGATAGTACGCAGTGGTAACACCAGTGATCCCTGCTCCAATTACAATAGCACTAGTCAATTATATCACCCTTCGTAAATTGCAGAATTTGCGCCGTGTTCAAACACTTCTGCGCTCACAAGACGAACTCCAGCATTGACTGGATATCGACCAGTTGATCCTTGCTTGAGCTCTTCAAGTATACGTGACATTTCGTCATAGCATAGTTTGGCAAACATTTCGCATCCTACACCCTCAACTATGCGAAGATCACACAATGCACCTCGTTCGTATGGAATCTTACTTAGATGATTTTTACTATTAGAGTCCACAATCTCGTTCATGTGTTTGAAAAAATCCAACATTGGGTCATCCTGTGCAATAACCACTGTGTGATCAAACATGTAATCTGCCCACTCTTTGAACAGCTTTAGTCCGCCAAAGTCCATAACCCAGTTTTTGTCATCCAATGTGTTGCATTCAAAAATCAATTTGATACCAATTGAATACCCGTGCAGTGTAGAGCAGTGGCTATGCGTGGCACGCCATTGTCTGAAACAACACGACAGCCCGCGATCATTGCCGTACGTTTTTGTTGATAGATATCTTGCCATTTATTTCTCCTATGTTTATAGCATAGGCTTGCAGAATTTTTATAGCGGGATGAATGCCAGAAAGACCGCTTGCTCTATTTACTTCACTTTTCCAGTTCCGTGATATTCAACAACTTCAAACATCTTTGTAGAGCCACTACCTGTGCCCAGCAATCCCATGCGGCATGGTGCAGTGCAGGATTCACACGTTCATATCGAGGTGCCAGCTTGTACAGAGTACGAGCATCTCTCACTTGATAATACTGCCACGGAAAACCTCTACCCAGCTTACGATAGATGTTTTCTAGAATAACAATGTCAAAAGCAGGGCCGTTGGCCCAGATACGGTCATGCGGTTGACACCACTTGTAAAAGTCTTGCATGACCTGCAGGATCGGTTTACGATCCTGTTCTGTAAATGCTTCTTCTCTGACTGCTTCGCTTTGTTTGCTCCACCATTCTAAGGTGTTATCGTCAATCTCAGCATCGGGCCAGGTAAATGATTCTGGATCAACACGAGCATAAAACATGTCCATGTCGTTTGGTCCATTTTTTAACACACTGTCGTCTGCAAAAGGATCAAACCTTACCGCACCAATTGTCAACATGACCGAGTTAGGCTTGGTGCCCAAAGTCTCAATGTCTACCATGATATCACTGCTTCTGCTCATTTCATCCTCATTGCCATGTAGGTCCATACCGCTGTTGCGGCAGCGAGACCGGTTATTTGATTAACGTCATTGTCGGACACTTCTACCACATCCATTCCAACAAAGTTCAACTGTCTTAGATTCTCAATAAACTCCAACAACCATATTGTACTCAGTCCACCCACTTCCGGTGTACCCACAGCAGGAGCAAATGCAGGATCAAGACAATCAATATCCAAGGTAAACCACACAGGTGTGTTACCAATTCTATTGTAGATCGCAGTGGCCACTGCACCTGGATCTTTTTTCATCAACTCACGTGCAGTGAGGACCATGGCACCTTTCTTAGCTAGGTCTTGGTTGTGCTTGGGATTACTAGGACTGCGTACACCCAGTTGACAGATCAATTCTGCTTCAACTAGGTTGTCTGAAAGAGCCCTGTGTAGCCAAGTGCCATGGCTGATGTGTTCGTCAAACACGTTGCTCCAGTTATCGTGGTGTGCATCTAGATGCAACAAGGCCAGCGGTGCGCCTACAACTGGTTTCAATGTGCGTAGAATAGGCAATGTGATAGAGTGATCACCACCAAGGATTATTGGTTCAACATTTCTATTGATTAGACCTTGTTCAACCAGCACTGCCTTGAGTTCTTTTTCTAAATGTTGATGTGCACTGTAGGAATGTTGCTCCAGCAATATGTCACCAAGGTCTTGCGTGACCGCATGCGGGGCAGTAAGGAATAGCGGATGCTCCTCTTGTGTGAGCATGGTTGATGCCAGTCGTATGTTACGAGGACCAAACCGTTGACCTGGCCTATTGCTTACTGCCCCATCCCATGGAACTCCTACCACGGAAAATCTCGCACCTTCTCGCGGCCCAGGATCTATTCCAAGGAATGTAACAGGGCCTGCGTAGGGAGGATTAACTTTCCGTGTCATTGCTTTCTTTACGTGTAAGAGTCCATGATCCGTTTTTGTTGTCGGTCCACTGGATGGTATCACCAATGTTCCAACCAACTTGTTCCATAACTTCGTCAGGGAACACCAATACGAGTTCTTTAGTTTCTGGGTCTTCTTCAACGTGTGCAGTGTAAGTTTTCATTGTGTTAGTATAGCACAAAGCTCAGTCGTTGCCAATCAAAAACTCTTGATATTGATTGTGTATTTCGTCCATAAATTTGTACACCTGATCCATCAGCGAGTTCATTAGTTTTTTATTTCGACCGTGTGCTCGTCCATATGCCCAGAGATTTATACTGGGGCAGTCTGGAGGAGGCATCTGGATCAAATATTGCCAATCGTATTTTCTTGCAAATCGAATGTGACCATAAAAGTCCAGCAATTCGGATGCAATGTTGTGTGCATAACATTCTATCTCGTCTGGGTCCTTGAGATAGACTTTTTCTTTTTCAAGCTCATCCGCAGATAACTTGGCTTCGTATGACTTTGGTGTGGCAAAGTTTCTAGAGCGATGCCTATGTGTGTGCAGTTGTTCATGGCATACAACATCTGCCACATTGCGTTTGAATTTCAACCAGGAAATATCGTTCCAGATTGTTGAACCAGCGCCAATGCTCACAGAGCATTCGATGAACACGTTTTCTTCATTTTCGTCAGCGGCAGGATCATACAAGCCACTCACAGTAAAGTCACCGGGATCAAGATCATGATTTGGGCCGGCTACCCATTTAATGGAAGGCTCTTGTAGGGCTCTAGAAACTGCACGGGCAGTTGCAAGACTTGTTCTCGTCTTACCAACTGCCCATTTGTCTAAGAGACTCAGCCTATCCAACAATATCCATCTGTTGGGGCAGTACATCAGTCGTCGCTTTTGCGTCCGCCAATCAATTGCAGTAGATTGATAAAGATGTTGATAAAGTCAAGATACAGTGTCAGTGCACCAAGAACTTCTACCTTTCCATTGTCACCATTACCAAAGCGGATTTGTTCTCGTATCCGCTGAGTATCATATGCAGTAAGACCTGTAAAGATGACCACAGCCAATGCACTGATCACCATCTGCATCACGCTGTTCTGCAAGAAGATGTTGACAATGCCTGCAATAAGAATGCCAATGAGGCCAATAAACAAGAACTGCCCAATGCTCTCAAGGCTTCGCTTGGTGAAATATCCGTATGCACTCATGGTCAAGAACAATGCCGCACTGATAAAGAATGCAGTAAAGATTGATCCTCCCGTGTACACAGCAAAGATTGTGGCAAGGCTTGCACCGCTGGCAATTGAATAAGCGTAGAACATCACTCCCAGCGCCTTGGCACTTAGCTTCTCTGCACCGAATGTCATGATGAGAACAAACGCCAGCGGCAGTAACATTACTGGCCATACCAGCCAGGTCTTGAACAGCATGGCCATCAGCGCAGGGCTCTGCGCAATCAGCCACGCCGTGGCTCCGGAAATAAACACACCTGAAGCCATGTGATTGTACACACGCACCATGCTGTTGTTGATTTCCTCAGCAGTGGGGAAATAAGACGTATATGTATCATTGTAACTCATTTGTAGATCTCCTTTTCTGGAATGTTAGATGTCATGTTCAACAAGAACCTGTAGTGGTTCCATGCTTCCTTTACCTGGTCGTTCATGTGTGTGGTTGGCACCACATCGGCCCAGACTGCATTGTTGTGCGCCGCGCCCGTGCCCCAGATGTTACCACTTTCCATTCTGGCCTGATGAACACGACCCGACTCAAACAGTTGAGCGCCTATTGACTGGCACTCATCTTCGTCTAGACCAGCAAGATAGTCATTTCTATACATGTAATCTGAGATGACCATGTTAACAGACTTCAAGTCTGGCATACGTGTGCGAGCAACGATAACCAGTACATCGTTGATGTCCACTTCGCCATTGACGATGTCCCGGATGCAACGCCCAAAACTAAATCCAATTTTCATAAGACACTCCGTAGTCGATTATAGTGAATTATAGTTGATTATAGCACATAGGTCAAGTGGTGTTGTCGTCCATTTTTTCTACGTGTATCCCCGACTTCGTAAGAAAGTCGATACCGTGATTGTCACGATAGCTAGTGCCATAAAATACACGTCGGATGCCAGACTGATAAATGAGCTTGGCGCATTCCACGCAAGGACTGTGAGTGACAAATATATCAGCATCGAGGCCAGAGTCATTGCTTCTAGCCAATTTAGTAATCGCATTTGATTCAGCATGCAACACCTCCGGTTTAGTTTTGAGTGAGGTAGTGTCATCTGAATGGCGGATAATGTCCTCACAGTTGTTGTCCCAACCTGCAGGCATGCCGTTGTAGCCAATTGAAATGATGCGATTGTCTTTGACCACGATCGCACCCACATGTAATCGTCGTGCATGGCTGAGTTCAGCAAAGATCCTTGCGGTGGCCATGTAGGCTTGCTTGAGTTTAGGCTTCATGACTTTGATCGTCCTTCAAGATATTGATCATGCTGTATCCACTTGTCGCGCACAAGAAAGCCCCATTCACGAACATGTGGGCCAGGCATGAACAGCGTCCAGGCTGTCACGTCAGGAGCCAACTCAATCCTATGATAGCTAGTAGGACGGCAAATGCGAAAATGTCCGGGGCGCCGCCAGTAACGCCGTTGACCCACCATTTGGCCTTTTCCATCAAATTCTGGAACCCATTCATAGTAACCACCTTTCAAAATTAGTGTGGCATAAGGCCACGGATGATCATGCACGTCATCTGGATCGCCTTTGAGAAACTTGTGTATGAAGATGTTGAACGGAAACCGCTTGCGTTCTTTGAGAAACAAATAGTAGCGTTCTAGATACGGTTCATTATTCACACGGTCCATGATCACACGCTTGCGACCAAGTTTGTCAAGTAACCGTAAAAGCATGGCTATTCCTTTTTGTACCAATTGGGATCAATTGTTTCTAATAGTTCTCCAAGTTTACGAGGACTAACACTCGCAATCTCTTCACCATGCTCATTGTACGCTGTATCGTGCTGTGATGTCAAGTCGCACACAGCCGAAAAGAACTTTTGAAGTTCGTGTAGTTTTCTGTTTGCTATATCTAGTTCGGCTTCGCATGCCAATGCCGAATTCAACCACATTTCAGACATTACTCACCCTTTCTTGCAGTGATTGTTGAGAGTTATCCTGCTGATGCCAAACCATGGAGGACTTGATATCACCCAATCCACAACATCTGCAATGTCCTGTGGGCGATATGGAGTAAAGCTCTCAAATTGAAAATTGGTATAATTTGAGTCTGGCACTTGTCTATTGGGGCCAAACGAAGTCGGATGCACTTCACCAGGTTCGATTGTGGTTACCCTGATGTCTCTGCGTTTGCTTTGTGCCAGTGCAGTGGTTGCGGCACTCATGGCCTGTTTGCTGGCCATGTATACCACACGCTCGGCTGACATATTTTCCCAGCCAGATGTAAAGTTACCGGCCAAGGAAGATATGTTAATGATATGAGATCCTGCGGCAAGGTTATCGTAGAAGCGCATCATGAGATCTACAGCTACTCCTGCATTCACATGCATAGCATGTGCATAAGGTTGGTTGCCCCAGCCACCTATGCAGTTGACTACCACATCTACTTCTTGTGCAAGAACTTGATTCCTGATATCCGGTTTGGTAATATCACCAGGTAGTGTCATATTACCAGTCCTAGCCACTGTGATAACAGTGTGTCCTTTGTTCTGAAAATGATCGGCACAGCATGCCCCGATACCTTTGCTGGCACCAAGGATGAGTATTTTCTTTGACATGTCAGCCATCGTTTAGTAGTGCGGCTTCTTCTGGTGAGTAACCTACCAGTTCTCCGCCATCGTCTTTGTCTCTAATAGGTACACAAGTAGCATAACCCAGCCAACGGCCGCCTGCTACCACCTGATCAATCATGCCGTTGAACTTGTTGCGCCAATCAATACCTTCTTGCACAAGACCTGGCTTGCACATGATTTTGACATCCATCCATCCGTGCCCTTGTTCTTTGAATGCCCTGAGTATTGTGTCTACGTTAAGCACAAAGTTGTCGCTCTTCCAATATTCAAAATGCACACTGAGCTGTATGCAGTCCACTACACGAGCCAACTTGGCATAGTATTCGGGATTGCGACTACCATTACTAACAGTAAGCACATAGTCTCCGCGACTTTTGATATATTCAACCAGTGGTAAGAAATCTGGATTAACTGTAGGTTCGCCGCCGCCAAAACTCCAGCGTATCATTTCTGGTCCAGACCAATTGTCGTGTACCTGATCAACCACACGTTTCATCACATCAAGTTTCTTGTGTGGATCAGTTTTGTTATGCACCCAATCCCAGCAATAAGAACAAGAATAATTGCACCAACGACCAATGTCCCATAATATGTGCTTGGGCCAGTGATAGTTCATACTAAGAGAAACTAATTCGGTATCACTTGTAACAGGATTTATATTTTTAACAGAGTTAGCTGGTATTTTTACCTGCTGTGAATTTTTACTGGCACAGATGTCAGCACCACAGCCACAACTGGTAAAAGGGCATATCGTAGGTCCGCTAGGCCACTTGTAAGTGTCTTTGAAGATGTCTCCGACATATCCCCATTCCTTGGTTATGTCTTTGGAAAGGAAATTAGGATTCATGTGACTACCTGCACAGTTTGCTACCCACATACTGCCATCATAGTCTATGTATAAAGTCTGAACACCGGCATTACATGTCCAACCAAGGAATCGATTCAACTGTCTGCCTACAACATCTTCCACAGCGAGGTTTAATTCTCGCCCATCCTGTGTGATTCCCAATATATATTTTGCCGCTTCTGCCATTATTTTGGCTCCAGTTTGGTACACATGATGTCAAAGTTACAGTGACAAAATTTCTTTCCGCAGTTAACCCAATCATTTGGCAACTTCAATTCTGGATCATCGATCCGGCCAATCAGGCCGCCTTCTCGACACCAGCCACGCCATACAGTGCGATCCATATCAACAATGATCTGTTCAACGCCAGCGGCACAACTCCAACCAGACCAGTCGTTTTTGTTTTCAGAGATCAATATGTGTGGCTGTACCACTTTGCTGGGTTGACCGCGCTGTGTTTCGCGCATGGCCCCTCTAACAGAAAATCCTGTTTTGCCATCTGACGGCGTGATCCTAGACTGGAACAAACGGTATTGTTCCTTGAACACCACCTGTTGCCAGGGTTCGTAATCAAACACCTTGTCACCAAAATCGTGTATGAGCGGTTGGATCGCAATGGTGATACCTGGAACAGTTATCACATGTTCGGCGAGATCCATACATGTTGCCCAATGATCCGGATGCATCATCACGTTCACGTGAACTTTCATGTTGTCATGTAATGTTTCAACCACTTTGAAGAAATGATCCGGATCACCTTCTTCGGCATGATAGCTCAGGCAAACATGGTCAGCCTTGCCCTTCATTCCTTCCCAGAAACGCAAGGTACGACTGCCATTGCTGATAAACAGTACAGCACCACCTCGCATTTTGATAAAGTTACACAGTTCCTCAAAGTGTCTGTATACTGTGACTTCACCACCTGTGAATTCAAATGCCAATTTCTTTCCTGGCTTTTGTTGATACACGCGGTCAATGAATTTCTTAATAACTTCAAGTTCAGGCCATGCGTTTGAACCGTCGTGCAAGATGGCTGGACAATAGGTACAGGAAAAATTACATGTGTTTCCTAGACACCAATTGACTACGAACCATTCAGAGTGCTCGGGACTGTTGTGTATAAGTGCTTTCATGATGATATTTATCTACACACTTATTGAATGTGGTTGCCAATACCGGCCTGAATCAGTTCATCTTCTATTTCTAGCACACGCTGACTGATTTCAAAATGCTCGTTGAATTCGTCTTGTGTATAATCAACACCCAGTGACTCATACAGTTCGTGCAAGGATGCATGAGTCTTTCCGGCGCTATACCATTCCTTTAGGAGGCCTAGGATGAGATATTGTACGACGTTTTGAGGTGCTTGTTGGTTGGTCATCTAATGTTACCCATTGTGTTTGGTGTGAATACTCGCATTGGAATACGCCTGGTTCTTCTGGATCGCCCCAACAGAACACTGTGGGGCCATCAAAGTCTTTGGTCAATATCACTGTGTGGAAGATCAAGCCTTCGGGTCTTCCTCTAAGATCATTGTATAATCCACATAGTTCTTTGTTGACCTGTGCATATACTTTTTCATAATTTGGAGGGCGTTTCCCGTGAAACTTGATACCAAATTTATTCATACTGGTACCTCGATCAATTGGAAAATCTTGTACTTGGCTTTTTCTACTTCGGTCTTTTGTTGACCTCGTACATATTCGAGAAAGTTCTGTGCGTCTTCCATTGTGCCATAATGCACTTCGCTATGGTAAGCATACACACCCACTGATCCGTTGTTGCCATCCCAATAATGGCCTACAGCATAGTTGAATTGTTTAGCTTTTTTCATCTGTTGACTCCCATGCCCAGTTGACCACTATCCAATCATCTAAGCAATCCTCAAAGCAATAGTTGGCGTCAACATGATCCTTGCCAAATTTCTCACACATCTTACCGTACCAATATGGCCAGTACCGTTGACGAATTTCTTCTTCGGACAAAGTTTCTACATATCCATCAGTACCATTAGCTCTAGGTGAATCAGGATCATACTCGTTGTAACAGTAATATCTCATCGACGCATCCTAGCGATATCTTCTGCGTCTTCCATCTTGAACACAGGAACCATGTTGCTCTTGTGCATAGTAGCGATGCCAATCAACTTGTTGCCTGTGTAGATCTTTGGTGCAGGTTTAGCACAAGTACCAGGTACAATGCCATGATCGACCTTTGATGAGGACACTTCAGCAACCTCTCGCACAACTGTCTTTGGCTGTGGCACCCAAGGTTCAACCTTGTTGCGTTTGCGCTTGGCAAGACTGTCAGGGTCAACCTTGTGCTTCTTGAGAAGTTTGGCCCAAGCTTCTTGTTCGGCCATGTACTTGGCTTTGTGTTCTGCGCTTTTGAACTTGATGTTTTTGCGCTTCTTGAGATTGGTAGTGGTTAGATAAGGACCTACAAGATGCATTGTCATGTTGTTTACCTTAATAGGTGTTTTTAACTTGATCAGCGATACCGTATTTGACAGCCTCTTTGGCACTGAGCCAAACATCCTGTGGCGGCATCAATATTTCTTTGATTACCTTTTCGCTAAGACCTGTGCATTTCTTGTAGTGATTGAGCATGCGTTCGCCTGTCAGGTCAAACTCTTTGATACGTGCAATCAATTCATGTTCCTTGCCATAACTGCCCCAGCTGTATTGATGACTCAAAATGCTGGTATTAGGTGTGATAGTTCTGAAACCTTTTTGCCCTGACATAAAGGTCAACAGGCCACAGCTGGATATCTGTCCAATGCCAAGTGTATGGATAGGAATCTTGCTACCCTTCATGATATCAATCAAGGCAAATGCGCTGTTAAGGTCTCCACCTGGGCTATTGATAATCAAAGTAAGATTACCCAAGCGATCTTTCTTAGGCAGGAGATTTCGTTCAATAATGAACTTGATAGCTTTGCTTGTGCTCTCAGCAGTGAATTCCTCGGCGAAAAGAAAAATTCCGGCAGTACTCAATGTAGGCTTTTTGCTACCCGAATCCATGTCGTCGAGTATGCTGTCAAGGTCATCTACGTCGTCTGTCATTTTATTTTCCTTTTCTCATATTTTATAGTGTAACGTAATACCAACTGTATGTCAATTGGTGTTAACACCAAAAGTGGTGTCCTTGGCATGACTTGAACATGCGACCCTCGGTTTAGGAAACCGATGCTCTATCCAGCTGAGCTACAAGGACTATGCTAGTTTTAATCCTGTATTATAGTCAAGGTTGGACCAATCCAGTTCCTCGTTAAGGTTGTCTGTCCACTTTTTGAATTTTTCTTTAGTCTCGTTGGTTATCATGTCCACAGGGCGTACTCGTTCATTGGTAGTCTTTGATTTCCAAACAGTTGCACCTCGATGAATTGAAAGTGGATCAATCAATTCGAGTGTTGTTTGATCCAGCCAATTTAATTGCTGTACATTATTGATTGTTGTTGTTTCAACCATTAGTGTACGTTCTTTTGGTAAACAATCCAAACTATCACGGAAACTAAAAATATATCCTCTCAGTTTAGACATGAATTCATCAGCCATACGCTCTTCTGCAAATTTATATTCAACATCATCATATTGAAGATTCATTCCATGCGGTGTTCCTGTTACACGGAAGATAAAACGACTGCATATCCAATCAAATAGATCTCGCCGCCATAGCACCACATGATGAAAGTCTCCAGCAACAAATGCACGATCATATTCCATACTGATATGATTCATTTTTGGCCATCGCATGTTCCTAAGAACCAAATGATTTTTCCATTCAGACAATTTTATAAGACCTATGCGTCTATGCATTTCATAGTTGATGGATCCCATATGATTTTCACATATTAGATTTTTATCTTTGTCAAATTCCCATCGAATATGAGTGCTAACAAATTCGGCTCCCAAAGACAAATGTCCTTCTAGCTCTGCCCAAATTCCACTGCCATTGAGCTTGGTTGAAACAATTCCAGATGCACCTGTTGCTTCTCCTAAATTTGATACCGCAGGATATTTTCCGTAGACCTCTGCCAGACTTGAAGCCAGTCGCTGACCAAAATGTGTGCTACCTGCACGATGCATGGCCCAGAGTGCAATATTGTTAGGAGTTTTATCCATGGAATGATTCCTTTTATTCTATGGATATTTATTCAGTCAGCTTTTTGACATAGTTTAACCAAGTCACTGGCTTGCTGGTTTCTCTGTCATGGTCGTGCTTTTTAACCTTGCCTTGTATGCGAACAGCTTCTCCGCCAGTAAATTGGATACTAGAGCACCAGCGTAGGATATTGTGACCGTCAGTAGCAGTGACCAACCAACCAGAAAAACTCACGCCAGGCTTGACTTCAAGCACCTCTATCATGCGTGTGATTTTTTCAGTAAGTGAACCAACGTGTTCACTTGAGCTTTCGTTTACAATATCTCGCACTCGTTCTTTTTGAGTGGCACGTTGCCATGTGGCAGGCAAGCATGCCACCATACCGGAGTCTACTCTTAAATTGATTTCTTCCTTGACAGCAACCTCGGCGGCCTTCTGCATAAACTCATTCAAAGTGCCGCCCAAGAGGTTGAACAGCTGACCCTGGAACCACTCACGTGCTTGTTTACCTTGCTCAATGTCCTCCCGGGTGACCAGGTCGTTGCCTGGTGCAGTCAGCAATTCTACCATGACCTCTTTGTTGGTAGGCATGGGGTTGTTGTGTGCATCAACTGCATATTCTCCGGCTTTGACATAGCGACCGTTGATGCGCTGAGCCGCCACTGCGGCGGCCCAGGCTTTCTCTGCTGTAGTGTTGAAAACCACACGAGGTTTGGGTTCCTCAGACATCAAGCGGCCTTTTTAAGTGCGGGTTGAGTGCAAACGTAGGGGTCGTTCCATGAACCAATCTGCAGATGAGTGTAGAATGCGGTATGGAAATAATCAGTCATCGCATCGCTCTCATCAAAGTAGACCTTACCGCCTGCACGACCAGGAGCATTGTGCATGATTTCGCTGATCTTGGTCAGCAATGGCTCGTGGCCGAGATAATTGCTCAGGTAGTACTGATTGACCTGACCGTAGCCGAGACCGTGAGCAGTAACATCTGAAAAGTCTGAAGGACCACTCTTGATGGTAACATCAACGCTGAGGCTACCTGAGCCTTTGCGTACACTAAACTTGAATTCTGGAAGCTGATCCTTGAGTTCTTTGCGGATAGCTGCCACGTCTTTTGCGGAAATATAAGCCATTTGTGTTCTCCTGTGTCCTTACTGTTTTTATAGTATAAGCGATCTGGGCACATAGGTCAACCGTTTTGTTGCAAAAAAACCACAGCAAAATCAATGACTTAGCAGATTTCTACAAAATAATTTCTTCAATGAAATCAATGACTTACAAAGGCTCCTTTCCTGCGGCGGTAATTGTAGCACATCAAACCCATGCGTCCTTGCGAACAATGAACCATCACACGTGCCTTCCACCCGCTTCCCGACCAGGAAAGATTCTCGCATTGCCAGCGCCAGTTTGGTAGGACTGGAACCACCCTTGGCTATCACACCACTTCTCATCCTGCGGGTCACAGTATCCGTTGATTAGACGGAACGTCTCTGCTGATGCACGTACTCACGTTTGAGCCACCACTTGTACATGCGCCAATATTCTTCTAGCCTAAGTTCTGACTCTTGATGCAACAGGCGTTCGTCCCTGTTCAAGAAATATATTTCTTGAACCCAAAGTCTAAACGGACTGCTCTTGTGTGGTTTCCGCTCTGTCTCTGGTTGCATCTTCAATCTCCTTGAGTGTGACTGCTTTTTCTGTTGTCTTGTGAAACTCCGGATAGCTGAGTCGCATGATGAAACTTAACTCTTGATCGTCTGTGTAAAAACTCATAATGCCTGCGTTGGCATAACCGTTTTTGCTTTTCTTCTTTCGTGCTTCAAACCTGTAGCGGCAACCATCCGAGATTTCGCCATCCTTTTTCTTTTCCCATTCCAACCAAGAATCCATCATGCTGTCAAGACGCGACGGGTCTGTTCTCATGCCCCACGGAATTGTGGCTACGATACGATAGCGATATCGATCCTGGAATAGAGTTGGTCTGACCTGTGTTGGGAAATCTGCATTCATGGTTTCTGTGTGAAGTTGGTTGATAGGGCAATGCAGTTCAGTAACTGAATAAGTGTCATCTGGTAATGTCAAAAGATAGTCCAGTGTCAAGGCAGCATCTTCTGCTGTTTCAAAAAACAATCCCATGTGATGATTTTCAATACGTGCACGGCCGACATTCTGGTCTGGGTTAGACAGCAGGTCGGATCTTAGAGCCCATAATGATGCTCTACCGCTTCGTCCGCTGTAGCCTCTTCGATCGTAGGATTCGGACTTGGTATGCACTCCAATCTTGCATATGAACTTTCCCCACCAAGGATGCGTGACAGGAATGACCCTGATCTTTTCTTTGCTGGCCGCGCTGACTAAGTCTTCCCAATTCATGATGATACCTCCACTGAGTTATCTTCAATGGCAATAGTGAACATCTTGTTAGGAAAACGCTTTAGCGCACTCAGTATCAGTTCCTGGCTGTCCATGCCTTGTGCAATAAATTCTCCAGTTTCAGCATCATGTGCCAGTAGCGCATTATTGGCCGCTGTGACTGTGATGCGAACATTGGGCTTTGGCAAGATGTCTTTTATCTTGTCCATTCCTGGATTTTCTTCATTGGCCGCACGAAGCCCTTGCACTACATCAATGAACTTCTCTGGCTCCATGTTGCTAAGAGCATTCAAGGTCATCTTTAGCCCTAGGCCAAACCCAACAGCAAGTGCGGCCACAATCGCGGCGCCTATCCCAATCCAAACCAAAGTTTCAAACATCTTGTTCTGCCTCTTGATTGATTTTATCCAACAATCCGCTTGCACCAGCATGGCTGATCCATGTTTCTACTTTGTCAGCATTGCCCCAAGAAGAACTGGGCATGCGCATGTAGATCCAATTGCATATTTCTTTGAGCACATGTTTATTTTCGCTGTCGGCTCGAGACACCGCACCCATAAGGTCATTGGCCAGGACACTTGCCAAAAAGCTACCAGGTTCATATCCCTTGTCTCGATAGCGCAGTAGCGCACCTCGAGTATGCTCGGGAATATTTTCGTAATGCTTCCACTCGTCAATATGCAGAAGTCTGTTGGACTTTGGATTGATGTTGATTATCTTTGCCATCACTTTACCTCGTTGATATGCTTGCACGAATGTCTAAAGGTGAATCCAGTGCAGGTGCAAGTTCGCTTGCCTGCTGACTCGGTTACAGTGTACACATTGCCCTTTGATCCTGCCACTTCCCATACCCGATCCTGCGACACTGCTTCTACCAGTGGAGTGATCTTTTGGTCGCCTGCTCGTACCTCAACTATCTGCGCATCTTGCAATTCGCGCCAGGGAAAGTCGGGCATACCTGTGGTCAAGTTCAGGGTCTTAGGGCTTTGCCATTTCTGGCGAGGATATACTGCACCAGTGTAGGTAACAAATTCCGGAATGTGCATGTGCCGGGCATACACGTGCCTCTTGTCATACATGGCATTGCGGTATGTTACTTCTACCTGTGTACCTGTGGTCAAATCCATCTGGATCTCCTGATCTTGAACTTGCTTGTAGTTTAACTGAAATCTCGTGCGCTGTCAACCGGGCCACCAAAGTCAAGCACTTCCCAAGTGAAGCACCTGTTGTCAAGGTCCCAGCCCACGTCTGTGATCTTGGTCCTGGCGCCGTAGTATTTGAGATAGGCATTGGCCGTTTGCAAAGCTTCGTCCTTGGTATTAGCTGTGGTCAGCTTTTCCAAATCAGTGTACCAAGCATCTCGGAATTCATCCCAGCATCCGGTATTGACGCCTCTGGCAATGTTAGGCAGATGTGTTTTTTCACTGTACCAGGCCATCATTGTTTCTCCTGAATGTGTACGATTGTTTCCGCAGTCTGACCCAAAACATGAGAGACTGTTTGAAAGCGACCAAATGCGTCGTTCCAATTATATCCAATCACATGGAACTCTTTGCCATCTTCAAAAAGAAATGTATAGCGTTTCATCAGATATCCTTCCGTGCTTGTTGTTTGTGAGCCTGCCGTTCTGATTTCCAGAACACTCGTTTCCATTCTTTGAGATGCTTCCACCATTGTGGTGGACGGGTCATTGTACCTTTCTTGACACTGGCCATGTGACGTGCTCCTGTTATTTGAAAGTGGGTTCCAGCGGCACATTAGGCATCACTTCCTTGCCTTCCCAGTGTGCACGAGTCACACAAATTCCACGAAACTGCACTCCCATTGGGTGCTCGCCTTTGCGGGGCAGTTGTTTGATAGCTCGTGTACATGCCGCTTGAGTGGGCATGGTCACAGGAATCTTGTCCATGAAGTCGCCACCTGGGCTGAGCAAGAAAACTAGCAAGATCCATTCGTTCATCATACTGTCTCCAATCTAAATTTAACCATGCCCAATGTGGCCATCATGAGCTGTGCATCAAAGTCTGCGGGCAAGATGTCTTGCTGGGCACGTTCATAGCCCTTGCGCAGTTTCTTGTGGGCTTGTTCTTCAGCCTGCCATGTGTATGCATATTCCTTGAAAGCCAGCTTAGAGCCACGCTTGCCCCAGAAACTGAGCACACACTGGTTACCTTCGATGGCGCCCCAGATCTTGTCATGACCGTCCTGGTAATTGTGCAACAGAGCAACAAATTGCTGTGCCATGTTAAGCCTTCTCCATTTTGCGTTTGAGTTGATCATAGCGAGCAAGATATGCATCACGCTCGCACAGTAGTTTTTGCACGTAGAGGTTGTTGACACTGTTTCCGTTCAGCGTCTCAATCATCATCTCACCATGCCAAATTTCCAAGGTATCTCGAATGTCCTTGAGACAGAGTTCAACTTCCCAAAGCGACCGGCATTTGGCGGCTTTGGCAGTGAACGTCTTGGTCATTTCTTGATAGTTCATGTTCACATCACCTCGGTATACAAAGGGTTGCGACGACGCAAATAGGCCAAGGCCTCTTGCTTGCTTTCAAAGCGTCCACTGATAGGAGTCTGATGACGACCACGAACAATGTACCAACCATTGAGAATCTGATTGAACACAATCTTCATATCACATGCTCCAGTAGGTTTCGCTAGCAGGTGAACAGCAAAGCGGCGTGTTTACATCTTCCTGGTAGTCCTGGCCCGACATCAAATTCTTGCGAGTGACCATGCGTGGCTTGTAAGTGGCCCGGTCAACAATCTGAAGATCGTTTGCACTCCAGCCTGCCTTGTTGATAAGTCGAGTAATCACTGCCTTTGCGGCACCCCAGGTCTTGTATGCACGAGTGCGATTGGGACCGTCTGTGACAATAAGACCGGTACCTTTTGCAATTACATAATAGCTCATCGTTTGCTCCTTTTTGCTTACCATACTCGTATTATGCAACAAAACGGGCTCGCGGTCAACCAAAATTTTCCAGAAAGATGCAGGTGTTGCACAAATACAACACCTGCTAAGTGCTTGATTTTGCTAGGAATTTTTCCCCAATGATTTCAATAGGTTAGCAATAGGCCCAAGATCAGCTGTTTGCACCTGTTTTTCCAGAGCATCAAGCTGGTCTAGTTCTGCTTGCACAGCCCTGCGATGCCCATCATTGTGGGCCACACGCAACTGGATGGGACGCCAATTTGGATAGGGCTGGGTCCAGCGGAAACTGTATGACCAATCACTCATCATCATACAGCCACTCCTCTTTGGGCTCGTTGATACGATACACTATTTCACCATCTGGATCCATCACAAAGCCGTATGCATCCACTTCGTCCTCTACCGCATGTTCGCAAACAATCTCAGCTTCCTCTTGTGTGGGAAAACTGCCAAGGTATTCCTTGTCGCCGTCAAGTTCCATGTAGACTCGCCAACCCATCACTCTTCCTCCTCATAGTCCTGCTCGGATTCATATTCAGCCATGGTCTCAGTGATGGCAAACATGTCGTCCAGCCAGTCTGGAAGTTCTTCCTTGACCTGTTCAGAACTCATGCCGCTGAGGTCATATTCCTCGTCGCCATCTTCGGTGCTGAAATATCCGCAGAAGCCAATACCGGGCTCGTGATAGCTGAGATGCACCACAAAGCCTTCTTCTTCAAATGCACTCATGGCTTCCACAGGCGGAGACCATGCAGAGTCAAAGTGGAAGGTGATCGTATCTCCATCAATGGGATAATCACTTTCTTCACTGCCTTCGCTACCCACGTCCCACTTGGTGCCCCAATTGGACACTTGCCAATCATACCAACTGGCAAAGCCATATTTCTCTCGAAGTCGGTCTCGCAGGTCATCATACTTTTGCCCCGCATCACCCGGCGCATGTGTGGTGCTGCCTTCGTCCAGCAATTCCTCTGGACAAGGAAGAAACTCAGACAGCAGTTTGCCTGACAGAAATCCCTGCCTAGCACGAGCCAGCATTGTAGGATCCTCGTGCGTGAGGGTCAATACGTTTGAACACCAATTAGGCATTTTCATTCTCCCTTGTAGATTCAAGTGCAACATCAAGACGCTGGAATTTGTCGCCAGTGCTGACGTACCAAATACCCTCATCCATCAGATAAAGATATTCACAACCCCGATGACCCATCTCGTTAACAAAGTCTTCGCGGCTGTTGAACACACTCCAGTCAGCGCCATCTTCTCCGCGGTCACGTGCATAGAATGTGGTCATGTTGCCATATTGGGCATCATATTCGTCCATGCTCATCTTGGCAATGGCAGGACTGAACGCATGCTTCTCACCAATCTCCGGACGCAAGCTAGAAATGTCTCCCATGGACACCAGCTGGTTAGCCAAGTGGCTGGGATAATGTTTCTGCAAGATACGCCCATTGTGTTCGAGATATCCATCCCAATGACAATAAACTGCCTTGATCACATCACCGTGTGCAACTGCAATAGCCGAACGAGTTCCCATGATATTTCTCCTTTACCACCAGCTGTCATAATAAACTGCATCGCCCATGGCAACAGCAGTTTTGGCCTTAGAAATGAATTCCATGTCTCTCTGGACACTATCTTCATCTGGGGGATTGTTGCCAAAGAAGAAGCCTTGTGTTGATGGCAGGTTGTAAGACAGCACATCTTTTTCTAGCGCATCTAGATCTTCCATGGTCAGGCGCACCTTGACACAGTTGAAGCTTTCAGCATCGCCGCCCTTGGTACGATACAGTCGCTCCATCCAACCATGCAGGTCGTGATGTTTGCGCCAGTAGAAGAGTTCTTCTTCGTAGCCCTCGTCGTTTTCGTTGCGGGCAACGGTAAAATCATCTACAGCATGTTCCGCGGCTACGCGGTGTGCATACATATCCAAGCCCATAATGATCTCCTGTGTTAGTGTGTTGTTACTGTAGCATGGACCAATTAGGCTGTCAACCAGCTCATGTCCTCTTTGACCTCAATAGTTTCGGATCCATCATACTCGTGGATTCGAAACAATACGCCAACGGGTAACCATTCAATTTGAATGTCGCGCAAGCCACCACAGTAAGGTGCATCTTCCCCATACTTGGTTTCAATATAGGCTTCCAGTTCGTGTGCTGGACGGCCGTCTTCGATCATGGCCACAAGGTTGGGCTCATATAGCAGTTCTGGCTTTTCAGTATTCCAACTATACCAGCCAGCACCAAAGCCCGGACTGTATAGTACAGCCACCCGTCCGTCACGTATTACCTTGTCCATTCAAGCCTCCTCTGTGGTGCCAACAATATCAAACCAGCTGTCAAGGAACGCCTGGCCAACATCCAAGCTCACGTAATCGTCACCTTGCATGCCCTGCTCGCTGTAGCCGATATCAGATACAGCAAACCCAGCTTGAGCCAGTACGGTAGTGAGTTCCGCTAGAAAGCGAGCATCGGTGTAGATGAGGCCGTCCGTTTCAACGTCCCAGGTCTCAGTGTCAAAGTAAACACGGAGCTCTCCAAAATCTCGCTCGTCATTGATGTACGAAACACCAATGCTGGTAGCACGAACATTCTTGCGAACAGTGCTCCAGTAGCCAGTGCCGCTTGTGGTTAGAGTGGTGTTGAACTTGATCATGTGTGTCTCTCCTTAACGGTTGAGTGAATAAAAGCAGGTGTCATACGAATAAATGAGCTGGCATTTTTGCATGGCACCGTCATCCAAAATGGCGCCAATTACAATCGTGGTGCCCATCAGGGCCAGTGCGGCTATGATCATCTTGAGCATTGTATACCTCACAGAGTGTTGAGCGTGGCACCTAGTTCCACGGTAAGCTCGCGCTCACGTTCGTGTGCAAGTGCCTTACCGCGAACTGTTTCGATGATAATGACTTCAAAAGCTTCTGCACCATGCTTGCGGATTGCCTTGCACAGAGTCCATTTCTTGTTCTCAGTGCGGGCACGTTGCAGGTGCTTCCTCCAGCGAGTCCACAAGCTCTTGGCCAGTGTGGGCTGGGTCTTGGCAGTCACGCCCACATACAGTTCACCAGTAGCCACGCAAGTGGCTTGGTAAATGATGTGAGTGCGATCCGAGCGTGTCTTGCGTTTCTTTATCATGTATGTAGTATAGCAAATGGGCCCGGGTGCGTCAACCGTTTTTTGAACTTTTTTTCAGAAATCTGCCAGTGTTGCAAAAATGCCACAGTTTAGGCTAAGTCATTGATTTTCAACGCCAAGCTAAGTCATTGAAATCATTGGAGTTTTTTGGGCTCAAAAGTGCCTGTTTTTTCAGAAGTTTTTGGGCTCAAAAGTGCCTGTTTTTTGTGCAATTTTGGACGGGCACAGGTGTTGCTTAAATACAACACCATGATACCCATAACCCACTTTGAAACGGTACTGAATAATCTGCGTTCAAACGGACGCTATCGAGTGTTCAACGACGTGCTACGCGAGCGAGGTAGCTATCCCAATGCCATATGGTACGGTCCGTACAACATCAAAAAGATTGTGAACTGGTGTTCCAACGACTACCTGGGCATGGGCCAGCACAAAGTGGTCTTGGATGCCATGCACACTGCACTGGATCAGTCTGGAGCAGGATCAGGTGGCACACGCAACATCTCCGGAACCAGTCACTATCATGTGGCATTGGAAATGGAATTGGCCCGACTGCATCGCAAACAGCGAGCGTTGCTGTTCAGTTCTGCATACGTGGCTAACGAGTGGACTCTAATTGCTCTTGCCAAGATCATACCAAACTTGGCCTTCGTAAGCGACAGCAAAAATCATGCAAGCCTGATAGAAGGCATGCGCCATTCGGGTGCGCACCGGATCATATTCAAACACAACGATATGACTAGCCTAGAAGACAGTCTTAAGGCAGCGGTCATGCGCGAAGAAACTCCGTGCATCGTGTTTGAGAGTGTGTATAGCATGGATGGCGATGTTAGTATGCTGAAAGAAATATGCGACCTAGCAGACAAGTATGGCGCCATCACATATCTTGATGAAGTGCATGCTGTGGGATTGTATGGTGCCACAGGCGCAGGCTATCTTGAAAAGCTAGGCCTGCAAGACAGGATTGACATTGTCAACGGTACGCTAGGCAAAGCATTTGGTGTGCAAGGCGGTTACATTGCCGCTGACGATCAGGTGATAGATGCCATACGTAGCGTTGCCAGTGGGTTTATTTTTACCACCAGCATCAGTCCTGTGTTATGCGCTGGCGCATTGGCAGCAGTCAAATACCTCAAAGACCACAATGAACTGAGAGAAGCACATCAAGAACGTGCTCGTACCCTTAAAGGAATGTTGATGGCAGCAGGCTTGCCTGTGATGCTAAACGAAACTCACATCGTTCCTGTGCTGATAGGTGATGCTGTGAAATGTAAAGCGGCCAGTGACCGCTTGATAGAAGAATTCAATATCTATGTGCAAGCAATCAACTATCCCACTGTGGCAGTTGGAACAGAGCGACTTAGGTTTGCTCCAACTCCTTTGCATACCGATGCCATGATGAGTAATCTTGTGTCTGCACTGAAACAGATTATTTAGAAGATATCAGGTTATCTCTAAAGATTTCCCAGGCACGTTGCCATGTCCATTTGACACTTCCGTTGAGCACGTCGTTTCGATCTAATTTCAAGCAGTCGTCAATTGCTTGTTTTAGATCTTCGTTCATGAATCCTGTAACACCCGGTTCCACCACATCCAACGGACCCTGGCAAGGAAAGGCAGCAACTGGCGTGCCGCAGGCCATGGCTTCGATCATCACAATGCCAAATGTTTCCCAACGGCTTGGAAACACAAACACATCAGCATTGGCATAGTACTCTGCTAGGCTATTGCCTGTCTTGAATCCTGTGAAGATCACATCTGGATATTGTTTGCGGTATGTTTCCAGCATGGGGCCATCGCCCACCATGATTTTTGTAGCACCCGGGTAGTCCAGTTCAAAGAAAGCCTCAAGGTTCTTTTCTTTGCTCACACGTGCAACACATACCAATATCGGACGACTGGCTACAGTTGTGCCTCTATGTCCTGGATGGAATATGGTTCTATCAACTCCACGAGTCCAGGGAATGACATCGCCGAATCCATGTGCTTGTAATTCTTTGACCATGCTTTCAGTTGTGGTCAGTACCTTGCCGCTGTGCTTGTGATACCAGCGTACATATCGCCAGGTCCAACTTTCCGGAATACCAAACAGCTTCTTCAGCCCTTCAGGAAATTTAGTATGGTAAGCAGTATTGTACTTAATCCCATTATTTGTAAGATAAATTCCAGCGTACAGACCCAAAGGACCTTCCGTGGCGACATGGATATGATCCGGACCAGTCTCCTGGATCTTCTGCCCCATCTTGTAGGGAAAGCTAATCTTGACTTCGTTATACCTAGGGCAATCAAAATAGCTGAACCGCCCGGGGTGAAGATAATCAAAAGTATAACCATCCAGTAGCGCACAAGCTTCAATGTTCTTGTATGTCGTAACCACGCCATTTATTTGATCCGGTAAATTATCTGTTACTATTAGAATTTTTTTCATCTTGATATTTCCAGTGTATCAATTCCCACTCGCCGTTGTGATGTTCAACCAGTGCTGTACAACTCTCCACCCAGTCGCCGTCATTCATGTATGTTATACCATCTACATCTCTTATGGATGCTGTATGGATATGTCCGCATATGATACCATCATATCCTTTGGCTTTGCAATAGTCAGCAAGCAAGCCTTCGAAGTTAAGCACATAGCCAACAGCTTGCTTGGTGTTCTGCTTGATCCATTTGCTCATGCTCCAATATTCCAAACCCAGCTTGGCTCGCAATAAGGCCCACCAATCATTGAGACGTACTATGACATCATACAATTTGTCTCCAATGTGCATGATCAGCTTGCCTGATGTGGCATGCATCAAGGTGTCAAACATATCACCATGTACTATGAGATATCGTTTTCCATCTACACCTATGTGTTCTGCTTTGTTCTGGAATGTCACATTGCCAATGTCTGGAATGTGTCGCAACCAAGGGCGTATGGCTTCATCGTGATTGCCTGCTATGTAGATGATTTTTGTACCGCGCTTGGCGGCTGTAAGGAAACGTCGTACTACGTTGCTGTGTTCTTGTGGCCAGTACCAGTTGCGCTGAAGGCGCCAGCCATCAATGATGTCACCCACAAGGTACATGGTTTCTGCTGAATTATTTTTGAGGAAGTTGCACAGTAGGTCAGCTTTGCAACCCCTGCTGCCTAGATGTATATCGCTAATGAAAATGCTACGATAAGTTTTCTGCATGGCAGTATTTATCGTAGCATCGTAGTTGAAAAGATTACAGTTTTGTTACTGTTAAATCCTTACCAAAGTCCATTTTGTACTAAATGGTTTGCCTTCGGCCTTGTGTTTCAGTATCTTCGCAAACTCTTTTTCGCGGAGTTTGGCAATGGTTTCTGTATCTTGGTCGACGCAAGCCCTGTACAGTTTAGCTAATAGCTTTTTCTGTTTCATGGTTGTGTCCTCCTGGACAAATATTTACCAATTTGTCAACAAAACCCAATAATAACTTGTGATGGCGTCCTTCATGCCAGTAGGGTTCTAAATACTGCCACGGTGCTTGATACCAGTAGTGGCTGCTTTCTGGATGGCAACCAATGATACCAATGTTGCCCTGGATGATCGCCATTGGATCTCCGTTGGCATAACGTGCCACAGTTTCAAATCGGCTTTCATTGCCCACAAGTGCGCATCCATCATAGAAGTACATGTGTTCCAGTTGACCATTCCAAGTCACTGGCGTCTTTGTTCCAAAGCTACGGCGCACGTCTGCTCCAGGTCTTTTGATATACTGCACAGCATCAACGTCTTCTAAGATATCAAAGTAGTGCTTGCCTGCCCAGTATGCACCCATGCAAATGCCAAGGTACTTGCCACCCTTGGCAACAAAGTCTGCCACGATATTGGCTGTCCTGCGACGGAAGAATTCATAATAGGAATCACTGTCTCCTATGCCTCCAGGGAACGCAATCACAGAAACGCCGCTTAAGATAGCGGCGTTCAAGGTGTCTTCAGAAAAGGTCACTATGTCATAGTGCGGTAGCAGGGCCTCAGCCATTCCATCAACACAGTCCTGAGAACATTCGGGATGGTGTAAAAATATTGCTACCTTGTGTTTCATGCACATATTTATAATATGTGCCAACGCAACCGCATGATCATGGCATCCTGTGGATCTCGAAAATAGAAGCGCATGTTTTCCGGGGTAGCTTCAGTGATAAAGCGATCTCCCGGAAGTCCAAATTCTTCTATGGCATAGATGCAGATCAGATCCCACCAATCTTCTCGCGCCTGTGCCATGCTCCAGTCAACATCAACCACGTGCGGATGTTGGCTTTTATCCACGTTCTGTAACGAGAGCTGTAATGACTTCAACGTGGGTAAGAGCTTGGTCCAGGGTAGGATATTGTTCACGAAGTGCTCGTATATTTTGTTGGCGTTGTCGTTCTTCCCTGGCCCAGTTTAGCAACTCATATGCATCTGGGGGCAGGTGGTGTTGTTCTTTGAACCAAAGCGTCTGCCAACCTCCGCTTTGGTCCATGACTTCAAGGTTACGACTACCTCCGTGCCATCTGACCATACCAGTATGATACGGACCTTCTACATAGTTCATGCTGTCCTCTTTGTCATTACCTTATCTGCCAATCCATATGCAACTGCTTCTTCGGCACTCATAAAGAAGTCGCGCTCCATGTCCCGGGCAAGGTCTTCAAAGCTCTTGCTGGCTGAATTATGGTCCACATAGATCTGCGTCAGGTTCTTCTTCATGGCCAAGATCTCACGCACTTGGATTTCCATGTCTGTGGCCTGTCCACGAGCACCACCTGAGGGTTGATGGATCATGTGTCGTGCGTTGGGCAAGATCATACGCTTGTCCTTGGCACCTGCTTGTGCCAGCAATGACCCCATGCTACAGGCCTGGCCCATTACCACAGTACTCACATCTGGTGCCAGGAACTGCATGGTATCATAGATGGCCATGCCTGCTGTGACACTACCACCTGGTGAGTTGATCCACAGATTGATATCACGCTTGGGATCTTCAGCTTCAAGATACAATAGCTGTGCCACGATCAGATTGGCCATCTGGTCATGCACTTCGCCTTCAAGTAGGACGATGCGTTCCTTGAGCAAGCGACTGTAGATATCATATGCACGTTCACCGCGTCCGGTGGTCTCAATGACCATTGGTACTAAGCTCATTTTATTTCCTTTGTGTTAACGACTGAGACATTCCATAGCAATGCAGTGAGCAAGTGCTTCTTCAAACTTCTGATCGCTGGTGATCACATACAACTGTGCCTGGTGGCGATCAATCTTTTGATCGTAACGACGGAACTGTGCAACATACCCGCCATTGGCGCTATGGATGGTAATGTTCATTCCATCCATATCAAATCGTTCAGGGGAAGAAAGAGTGGACTTGGTGATAGGCAATGCCCACTCTTCCTTTTCGCTTTCATCATCTTTCAACCAGTTGCGTATTCTTTGTTTTAGTGACATCTTTGTTTTCCTCTTTAATTGCATCTTGGCATTGTAAGGTGCATATTCATCTCTCATTGCTACCTGCGCTTGGCTTGGCATCATTGTTCCCATCATGTGCTCCATTTCAATTTGAATAACATAGCTTCGTTCTCGTCGCTGATGTATACTGTCCACATAGGATCACCTGAATTGAACCTATGTATCACCTCTGCTGTTGGACAACATTGAGCCATCCACGTTCTAAATTCTTCATCGTTGCTGGGATACATCCAGCAATACCATCCACGAGGCGAAGGATCCTGTATCAACTCTTTGATAGGATGACCGGCGTTGGGTGGTGTCTTGCCATCTTCAAAGCGCCAGTGGTGTATGCTGTTGCCTCGCCTAATGGGTTCTATATAATTCATGACCACCTCAATACGAACATTACCCTATCCTCTGGATCCTTAAACCAAAACATGCTTTCTTTCATGTACCATCGTGCGTGTAACACAAAGTCTTCGTTTCTAGATGGCCATTGTGGATCTGCATTCCTATTACCACATTTGCCCATTGTTTCAACACACCAGAGAAACATATCTGGCCAACTCTTGCCACGCGGTGCCACGCAATTATACACTATTCCTGTGACATAGCCAACCTTCATGATGAGTTCTGGCGTTTCTTGTTGTGCCATAACGGCACTGACCACCCAGTTATAGCCATCATACATTTCAATCGTTGATATTGTTGTGTTGAAACGGATTGCACCAACAGCAGGATCAATATGTGCGCCCGGCATTCCGACTGGAAATTTCATGACCACCTCAGCATGAACATCAACATGTCTTCCCTATAGCGAAAGAATATCCTGCCTTGGAATATCCCCCAACGTCCTTCGTCGTTGTAATTTTCCAAGTTGGCCATGTTTGGGAAATGTTTGGATGCAACGATACCTTGACCAAACATATCCGTGCACCAACGATCCATGTCTATAAACTTCTTCTGCGGTGATGATATTTCCCTGATGGGGATAGCATACCACTGCGTTTCATCTGCAGACCTTTCAAGTGTAGCAGTATTCATTCAACGTCACTCATCAGTGTAAACCAGAAAGCCTGCTGTTCATCAGCAAAGCGCACTTGTAATACAGGACTACCATCGTTGTATAATCTTTCATATGTTGCACCCGGACAATTTACCAACAGCCATTCTTCGAGATATTCAAACCCCGGATAAGGACGCTTGAAAGGTGCAATATTTTCAGCATAACACCATAGCGTCTTGCTGTCAACGAACTTGCGTATGGTTGGCGACCAATAGCACTCTCCTGCAAAGTCATAACCAAAATTCAACCCATCCACCTTAGGGTAAAGATCACAGCATCCTCGCCATTCTCAAACAGGAAGTCACTGCCTGTTCTTTCAATCTTGCTGTTGCAATTTTCAGCAATCCAGTAAGCAATATCAACTGCATGTTCGTTGCTTCTAAAGCTGGGCAAGGTTACCCTAACCCATCCTATTCCCTGTAACATGCCCCACAAGATTTCTTTGTCAATTTCTCTTGCCATTTCGCTGGCAAGAACGCTGGCCAGCTCTTGTTCTACATCTACAGTCACATCCACCTCAGCTTGAACATCATTGCAGCCTGCTCGTCTCGAAACTCAAATATGTCATATGCTGTACGTTTGCCACATCCTGTTTCTTTACACCACTCGGCCATTTCTTCAACCAGGTATTCTGGTGCGGCAGGTGCCCAACCCTCTGTGTTGTCTGGGTCTTGCATTATCACTCGCAGTCTGATCTTGCGCTTGGGTAACTCTACCTTTTCATAGACCTTGATGTGATAATCAGCCTTGCGCATTCGTTCAGCTGCCTTGGCCAGGCTTCTCTGAGAACTCGCTCGGGTACTTGCCAGGCACACCCAACCAGCGGTCTGCATCTTCTGGCGGAGAAATTTGCTTGTAGATTTGTGGCCATGTCTTGGAAAATTCAGCATTCAACTTGATCCACTTGTCTGCGCCTGTATCACTGTCTGCTTGGATTGCCTCGGCTGGACATTCTGGTACACACACTCCGCAATCAATGCACTCGTCAGGATTGATTACCAGCATGTTCTCCCCTTCGTAGAAACAGTCCACAGGGCACACACTGACACAATCTGTGTACTTGCATTTGATACAATTATCGTTGACTACATAGGTCACTGTGATTTCCTTATTCTATGAATCCCACTTCTTTGCGGAATTGTTGTTGATCATTCTTGTAACGATCATAAGCAATAACAGAGGCAAAAATAACAACAGCGATCAACCAAAAAATAACCCCCAGCACAAAAGCCATGGCGGCTTCTCTAGGTGTACTCTGATTGGCCATGCTGGTGAAAATTTCAATCAATGTATTGGCAACAGACAGGCCAATCAATGATCCAATTATGGTCACGGATGCGGCAGTGGCACCCGTTGACAGACTCTTCTTGAAAAACATGCGATATCTATTCCACCCATTTCTAAACATGGCTACTCCTTGAAGAAATTTATAATGTACATTGTAGCAGTGATTTCTATTGCAGTCAACCTAGGTCAAAAGAAAAGGGCCACAGTGGCCCTTTTTTGTCAACAACTAAAAATTATTTCAGAATCTGAGTTTGCCAATTGGGACCATAACGCCTGACCAAATATTGGTTGGCTCTACGCTCTCCGCTGGCAATCATTCCAGATATCCAAAGTGAAAAAAATCTTCCAATCATAGATATCTGTTTCCGTGCTTCTTGTGAAATTCTTCCTGCATGGCGCGGGCGTCTTCAATTGCCACCAGGAACATCCATACTGCTTTGAACGGTGCAAATAAAATAGTCTTGATTAAATCCATGATTGATTTCCCTCTTCGATTCTATTGTATCTCGTGATCCAATGGTCTAGATCAGCTGAGTTGCTGATGTTTTTACTGGCCAAATAATTTTCCAATCGAGACTGGTAGTCTTGCTTTGGAAACATTTCAGCCAGACGTTCTAGTAGCTTTGCTATCATAGTCATCATTTCTCTCCTTATTAAGCGAGCAGTGCTTGTTGGCCTCTCTTGAGCACCAACTAGTGAAAACGTGTAATGGTTTCTACTAATACTATTTATGTTGCAGTGCATTATAGCTAACACTCTACAGAATGTCAACCAGCATACCCTGTTACAAGATTAAATACCTATAGAGGAAACTATGACAACGAAAAATCCAAGCCACTACATGTATTTTGATCCCAATCCAATTACGGATCCACTAGAACTCAACTATGACACAGTAAAAAACGAATTTTATGACCTCTTGCGCTTTGAGCAACATATCAAAAACACCGGCGGTGAAAACCCTGCACTAAATTGGGGTATGGAAATGGGCAAAAAACTCAACAGAGAAAGCATGTCATTTGATGGTGCCCCATTGTACTTTGGCAATTTCAAAGCCATACCTGTATTTTTACGCAAGAGTCTGCTGGACGATGCTGAAAAGCGAGACATGGTCTGGGGTGAAAAAGAACAACGTAGAATATACTACACAAGACTGAAACAGATGCCGTTTTTGCGTGACTGGATTGATACCAACTTTGACGCAATTGGTGCTGTGACATTTAATATCATGCATCCAGGAACCACGCTAAATCATCATTGGGGACTGGATCGCAGGTATTTGCGCTGTCATCTTTGCTTCAAGGCTGACCCACATTGTGTGTTTGACATACAAGGCGAACAGCATGCCTGGAAGGAAAAAGAAATATTTGGCTTTGATGATGGGTCAGTACTGCATGGCACAGCCCATCGCGGCAACGACTTCCGGATCATCATGCTGTTTGATGTGCTGAAAACATCTCTTAGGCCTTACACTAAAAATTGGAACTGTAGAGACGATTGGACCACATGGGATGGAACTAAAGAAAGACCACCCAGAGAAGAATGGCCAGCAGTTACAGATTGGAAACAATTAGAACAAGAATCTGGATGGAATAAAAAAGCCTAGGCTTTTTGAGCCCAGGCTTTTTCAAACTTCCTTAGTGCTAGTTGTCTAGCCAGCCATAATCTAAACTTCACATAGTCGGATAGTACCGGATCTTCATCTACTATCTTGCCAAATTCACGTGATTTTAGATTGCGACCAAATGTGACTTCGTCATCAATGACAACGTCATCATTGTGCTCTAGATTACTTAGTAGCGGCTTTTGCGTCTGCTTTAGGTGCGTCTTTCTTAGCAGGTTCGCTTTTGACAGGCTTCTTTTCGTCTTTCTTGGCTTCTGCTTTAGCAGGTGCTGAAGCGGCAGGTGCGGCTGGCTTGGCTTCTTCTTTCTTGGCAGGTGCTTGAGCAAATGCTGATACTGCAAACAATGATGCTACGAGTGCGGATACGAGTTTCATGGATATCTCCTTAGGTTAGAAACTATGCTTGGCGATATTGCCTTGCATATACATATAACGCTTTAGACACATCAACCGTTGACATCAAACGGATGCACTGTCGTCCAAATTAGGAACAATCCTAGGACAGCATCCACTATCCTGATAGTCGTTGTCGTCAAATGGATTCACGCCCATTTGATTGGCCAGCGTCATGGCAATATTTTCATATTCATAAATTTGAGATTCCAGTGTGCGTATCTGCTCCTGTTGTTCGTCGATCCTGCGTTCGAGCAATTGAGCATGATTGCATCCGCTACCGTCGCAATTATGATTTGGAAGTTCTAACATGGCAATCACTGCGGCATGTTTTTCAGCATCCAGCAGTCTTAGAGCTGTTGCGGCACTGAACATAACAGAACGTAGATCATTTACCTGTTGCGATCTTGCTTCTATGTCGCCTTGGAGGCTGGCCACACGATTGGACAGTTTATTGCCCAACTCAAATATGATGTTTTTTGTGTTGTTATTCATTGTAACAGTATACCTGATACAGACTTGTTTGTCAAGTGAGATTTATTCCCCAACGAGCGCATTCAGGTTTCCAGGAATAAAATGTACGCTGTCCGTGTGTCATTCGATGATATGGGCCTTTTTCAAACTCCCATTGATGCACCATCTCATGAGCCATCACACGTATGAATGTTTTGCTGTTGGGAATCCAACGATGCATGCGAATCACTTTGCAAACTGGCTTGCCGTAAACATACATGCCTTCGCACTCGCCCCAGAAGTTTTGTTTGTAGTCACGTATGACTATTTTAGGACGAGAAAGTTGCCCTTTGAACACAGTTCGATTCAATGCATTATACACACGTTCAGCATACTGTGCGTCTGGCTTCCAGAATACGCCATCTTCTTGCCCATGCTCAGCCAACTTGCGCAATCGCTGTATGCCGCGTTTGCGTTTTTCAATTTCGGATTTCTTTCTCATAAAAACCCCCTATAATTGGATATCTACTTTCTACTATTACTTATCAGCAGAACCAACTTTTATAGAGGGTTTAAGTAGGGTTTTATTCTGGCTCTACTGTGACTGCCAGCGGAAACCCGTTGTTACGTGCAATGGTAATTGTTTCGCCTGCTTTTTGTTCAGCTACTTCTAGAGAATACACACCTACAGCGGCTCGTCCATCATTGTGTATCTTTACAGTGAGCTCTGTTGATCTGTCATGATTGTGATGAAATATTGCTTCTAGTATCTGCATCACAAAATCCATAGGAGTCACATCGTCATTGTGAAACACCACGGCAAAACGCCCAGGTTCTTTTGGACCTCGCTTGGTGCGTTCTTTTTGTTGAGTTTGGACTTCGGTATCTATGCTCATTGTGTTTCCCTGTGTAATAGTACTGGGGGTTTTATCCCCCAGTACGTTAGGCCATTAGCTGGCGGCGATAGCAATACGCTTGGGCTTGGCTTCTTCCGGTACAACTCTTTCAAGTGTTACCGTGAGCATTCCGTTGCGAAGATCTGCTCCTTTTACTTCCATGTGATCGGCCAATCGGAATGTGCGTGAAAAAGCACGTGTTCCGATTCCCTTATGGAGGTACTCACGCTCGTCGGCTTCTTTCTTGGCGGCTTCTACAGTGAGAATGCCGTCCTTGACATGTAGGTCAATGTCTTCCTGAGCAAAGCCTGCAACTGCAAGTTCAATCACATAGTGATCTTCGCCGTTGCGAATCACGTTGCAAGGAGGATATCCCGACACACTCTTAGGTTCATCCATGAAACGATTGAGCTCATTGAACAGGCGATCGATGCCTACAAAGCTGTGATAGTAAGGTGCTAGATTAAAGTTATTACCCATGATGTTTTCTCCTTTTAAGCGAGTTAACAAAGTAATGTTCTGGGTAGACACATTACTCGGTAGAGCCCGTCTTCGGCACTCTACAGCTATTATTTATTATCTTGGTACTAACTGTCAAGCGAAAAATGTCCGTATCGCGCCCGTTTATCGGATAATCGTAAGGGCTCTTCTGTTTAGGGCGCGATCTCGTTCATCATGCTCGGCAAAAATAATAGGACGTTCCTTGCCATAACTGACGATCTGAATTTCACGAACATACCCGCTCATTGCATTGTGTGACACAAAAAAATCCTTGACGGCCTGGGCTCGTTTTTCTCCCAGCATGAGATTATATTCTGTGGTTCCTTTGCTATCGCAATGCCCTTCGATTAAAAGTACAAGTCCTTCGTGCTTCTTCATCCAATCCAACTGCTTGAATAGATCGCCGGCAGCGGCATTGGTGATTACTGCGCTGTCAGGATCGAAATATATCGTGTCTTGGCATGACTTTTGAAAGTCCTGCTCGTCCCAACGACCTCCCAATTTACATTTCTCTGCCAAGACTGATGTTAGCATAGCAACGGGTGCTTTCAGCGCCAATCTAAACTTAGACGGTACATCATTTGACAACCACTCAAGCATTTTCTGTTTCGGTATAACACCAACACGGCGAGATATTTCTTGTCCGTTTTCGTCTAAAACGATAAAAGCAGGAACACCACGAATGCCTAGCGGAGCGACTCGGTCTGGTTCTTGATCTATATTGATACGTTCCAATGAATAATGATTTTTGACGCCATCATTGGTGCCAAATATATCTGAGATTATCGCACTTGACATACGGCAAGGATCGCACCAGTCTGCTGTAAAATACAATAGCTTCTTCATGTTAATGCCCTGTATGGAACAGCTTGTCAAACTGATTCTGGGCATCTTCCATGCCAGGTTCAACAACAATCCACACCTGCTCACCCTTGGGCACAACAAAAGTATCAATCATGATAGTACGGCTGTCTGCTGAGTTGACACCACTCATCCTGCGTCCTGCAGGCATCCAATAGCAATCGCCCGGACCAGCTTTTTGTATAGTGGGTTCGCCATCCAGGTACAGACTCATTTCACCTGACACTACACAAGTCTGCCCGCCATGTGGGTGCACATGAATAGGACTGCGTGTGCCTTGGTCACGTACACTACGTGAAGTAACTACTACCCAGCCTGTGGGTTTACCTTTGGCATCTAGTACATCTTGTGTGAGCAATCGACTTTCAAACATGGTCTTGCTGGGCTTGTTAGGTGGTACTTCACCATTGATGCGATCAGATCGTTCAATGTTGGGATTTGGCAGTTGTGTTACTGCGTCAGTGATCTGACTGTTGATACTAATCAACAGTGCCGCCGAAGCAACTCCAAGTGTTGCCAGTGCCAACCACATTTTTCTGTTCATCATGCTTCCTCCAAAGATAGCTCACCAATCAATTCAACATCGGTGTCACTGTTATAAAGACCAGCTTCTTCCCAGGCACTGTAGGAATCTTCTTCCCATAGTGCTTCTAGACGTTCACGTTCTTCCTCTGGAATGCTGTCTGGCCAAGTCCAATCTTCCCAACAGCCGTCATCCATGCTGTCCAGTTCCCAATCGTAGTCGCTGTCATATACAGAGTAACCATTGGGATTGGCAAGATCAATGTCTGGCTTTTCGTCGCTTTCGCAATAGAAAGTACCCCAGCGGAACCCAGTCTCTCTCGTGATGGGTTCATCATAATCTGGGTGTGTCCAATGTTCGCGCTCGATACAACTCTTCTTCTCGAGATTTGAAAGTTTCCATGTTGCCATAGTGGCCTCCTATATGTGTGTATGTATTGTATTACTTTAGACGCTGGCTGTCAACATATTTTTGCCAACGCTTCTTGGCCGCCTTCTTGGCCTCTCTGCGCTGGATGCTGGGCTTTACGTAGAACTGCTTTTCTTGTAGTTCTTTAAGAATGCCCGAATCATTTACCTTGCGTTTGAATCTACTCAATGCCTTGGCAAAAGGTTCGTTCTCACGAACCTCGACTGTTAATCCAGTCAATGCCTTGGGCTTATATTCTCTAGCCATTTACTTGCTCGCTGTCTTTGCTCGTCCAAGAAGAAGACTCATCCGGTTACCATTGAGTTCTTCTCTACCCTCTCGTTGGGCGCCGCTTTGAGTAATGATTTTTTCTATTAGGTCTTTACCCAAGTCACCGGCACGACTATTTTCGCGTCCGCGAAAACGTATTGTGATCTTCACGCGATCACCACTTTCAACCCATTCTTGTATTTTACGAATCTTGACACCCAAGTCATGATCGTCAATACCGGGTCTCATGGTCAGCTCATGCACTTCACCGCCGCGATTGCGCTCGGCTGCACGACGTTCTTTTTCAGACTTGGACTTTTGATAAAGCCATTTGCCCATGTCCATGATCTTTGCTACAGGGGGATCTACCTGAGGGTTAATGACCACAAGATCCAGTCCTTGTTCTTGTGCCATTCTCAGCGCATCTCTTGTGTCAAGAATGCCTAAGTTTTTTTCTCCGTCTTCGGTGATTGCGACTACTCGCAATTTCCAAGCACGAATTCCTTCGTTGTGTGCAGGAAGGTCTTTCCGCACAGGTTGTAGTTGTCTAGCCATATTAAGCTACATTACCTCGGGTGTTGTTCACACGAGCCTCTCCGTATATGATCATGGGTTCCTTTTTACCGTTGATTACGTCTTCATCTACGATTATCCTCAGTGCACCTTCTTTGGCCAGTGTGGGCAATCGATACTGTGTTTCTAGCAGTGCTTTTTCCAAGACACTTCTAAGTCCTCGGGCGCCAGTACCACGCTCAAGACATTCCTTGGCAACTGCTAGTCTAGCAGGTTGTGTTAGTTCTAGTTCTACTCCGTCGATCCTGAACAAACTGCACATTTGTTTTTCAATGGAGTTTTCTGGTACATTCATTGCACGTACAAGATCCTCTTCTGTCAGGGCTTTGAGTCCAACCACGTTGGGCAAGCGACCTACCAGTTCTGGAATCACACCATATGAATGCAGATCTTCTGGACGTACATCTTGTTCCCAATCATGGGAATCAGATTCATTTTTAAGGCTTGCGGCAAATCCAATGCTGGTTTTTCCTGCACGGCGCTTGGTTACGATCTCATCGAGCCCAACAAACGCACCGCCAAGGATGAACAAGATATTGGTGGTGTTCACTGTGAGCATGTCTTGCCCTGGATGCTTGCGACCGCCAGCAGGAGGAACCTTACATTCAGTTCCTTCAATGATCTTGAGTAATGCTTGCTGTACACCTTCGCCACTTACATCGCGTGTGATGCTGGTATTCTCACCACCCTTGCGAGCTTTCTTGTCAAACTCATCAAGGTATATGATACCACGCTCTGCTTTCTTGACATCGCCTTCAGCGGCAACAATCAGTCGATGTATCACGCTTTCCACGTCGTCACCGACATAACCTGATTCTGTAAGGCTAGTCGCATCTGCCACAGCAAAAGGAACATCGAGCAGTCTGGCCACAGTTTTGGCCAACAAGGTCTTGCCTGATCCAGTTGGCCCGAGCATGAGAATATTGCTTTTGTCTATTTCAGTGTCAGCTGTTCCAGAGATGCGCTTGAAATGATTATACACGCCTACAGCAAGTACTTTCTTTGCATAGTCTTGCCCAATGACATATCTGTCCAAGAAAGCCTTGATGGCTTCTGGTGTCTTGTCTATTAAACCTTCTTGATTTTTTGGAACGTCTTTGATGATGTCATGACACAGTGTGATACACTCGTCGCATATGAATGCCGAATCACCTGCCACTAGTTTTTTAACTTCGTCTCTGGGCTTTGCACAGAAACTGCATACTAGTCCCTTCTTGGTGTCAACCATTATTTCTTTCCTTGATTGATTCGAGAAATGTGTCTATATCGTCGTAGGTTCGAGCGGCAATAGCAGTGAGAAGAGATTGCAGTGTTTCTTCGGTATCATCAGTAACATGCCACCAAACATTGCTCTGTTCTACATGAGCAGAACCAATCATGCTTTGCGCTACTGTTAGACTGTTGGTATCCAACAGCACAAAGTCTGAATATGGAATGTATAAAAGTTGCCAAGTTATATCCTCTGGCGTTTCTGGTGATTCGATATGATAAAAAGTCAATTTGGTATGAAAACTTTTTTCTAGTGCGTCACTGGTTTCTTTGATCCAGTCTTCGTCTGTGCTGATCAAACTGAATCTTAATCCTGTGCTAGGCATATACACCGTAGGAGGTGTTACATAAAGTGCTGATGTATCAGACATTGACCATTAACCTTTTTTAGTTATATCACGCGGTGGCGCAACAAATCCCGGAGGGCCACCTGAGTTTTGACGTCGGCTAAATGGATCATCAACACGGTTCTCTTCTACTATACGAGCATATACTTGTTGTAGTGTTTCGTCGTCGGCTTTGGATAAAACTTCTTTCAAATCGTCCTCGGGTAAACCATCTATTGTTTCTATTATAGATTTATCTACTTGTTTGTCAACCTCGGTCTTGCTCTTCTTGCCCAGTTCAATGTCTATTTTGGATTTTACACTATGAATCTTTGCTTTGGGCCAGATCATCTCTTTTGGAGGCTCTGCTGGCCTTTGGACGAAAGGGAGAGGATCAGTTTCCGCTGCCGTCTCCTTTGCCTCGGCTTTGGCTACCACAGTCTCAAGATTTGACTCAACATCAATTTGGCCCAAATTGATCTGTGTTACTGCGTCAGTGATCTGTGGGTTAACAACGTCTGGCTTCTGCGTGACAGAATCAGTTATTTGGTCATTTACTGCTGGCGGAAAAGACTTGAGTGCTTCTTTTTCTTCCTTATTCCATCTCATATTCATGTTGGCTGCTATAACTAACAGCACAGCCAGCGGATCAAACACAAAGATAAGGGTGATGATCAGAAAACGCACAGCAGAATCAAAATGGCTCTTGGCATCTCCTCCCCAAATCATTTCAGCTACGTATTTGATTGGCCCAACCTCGGCTTCAAGTGTACGCATCTGTGCCGCAACAGGTGCACGTTCTTCACGAAGCTTTTGAATTGTTTCTTGTGACTTGTTGATAATACCCTGCTGTACATCTCGTTCTTTGGCCTGGGTTCTGCGCAAGTTTGCGGCCTGATTAGTATTACGCTCGGCCGCGGCCTGCGCGGCCTGTTGCTGAGCGGCAGTGGCATTGGATGCAATGTTGCCAACACCTCTTCCTAACGCCTGGTTAACAGCATCGTCCATTTGCCTTAACACAGTTTTTGCTGAATCAATATTGGCCTGTTGTGCTTTGATCTTCTCGTCGATGATCTCTATCTTGGTCGCTATGTCACCTGCAGGCATGGCCTGGTCCAGGTGCGCCTTGCTGAGAAAGCCAAAAATGCCCAAGCTAGTTACGAACATAAGAACAAACACAGCAAAACTGAGATACCCTTTCAGAATAAAGGGCACCCTTCTCCAGTTATTGTACAACCAAGATGCTGTGACCAGTTTGGCCACTTCTAGCGTGGATGCCATGATGGCAACTGGCAGACTAGCTGCCGCAAAAAGCACCATGAGGCCGGCAACCGAATACCATGCGGCAACAGCTGATAGTGCAAGTGCAATGAATAGTACGAGATATGCCATAGTGAGTATATTTACCTAGTTTTGTTGTTCTTTTGGTTTATAAAAAACGTGCTGACCTAGTCTCACCGTGTGATGCTGTAGTTTGCTCCAACCTGGCTTTATGTAAGCCGCATGGAAGTAAGTAGCACCATCTGTGATGTCATCAAAGAGATCCTTACGATGCATCAAGGTGGCGCTGAGCAACACAATCTGTTCCCATTGCTCGCCCGTTGGCTTTTTATTACGTAAGCTCGGTTCTGCTGTCCAGCTGAATTGTCCAGGCTGATAAACTACTTCGCATATGGTTTTAGGCCAGGACGTATGTTCCGCACGATTCAATGTGACTAAACCCACTGCCAATTGGCCATCTGAAGGTTCACCTCGGCTTTCATACCAGATATTTTTGGCCAAGCAAATAACTTGACGATCGCGCAACATGCGTTCCGGCAACCATCGGCTGTATGACTCGGCAATATCAAATGGATCTCTTCGTGCAGGTGCTACACTGGCAGACTCAGGTAACGCAATCATAGACAAATCTCTGTGAATTGTCTCTCGTATAGACCCTTGAATGTCGGTCTGATTGGCCAGGGCAGTTAGCACAGCCACTGGCGGTATTGATAGAATGAAACTAAGAATCAAAGCAGGCAGGCAAAGCCAGCCAACTAGGTTCATAGTGAACGTGCCTTTAAGACGTTCGATCATTTCGATTCTCCTCTCGGTTAGCTACGTTTCTCTTTGTGGACCGTGTACCTGTCCACTTTGATTCACGCAGGCTTCTCCAATATCGGGAAGCTAGTGATCACGACGTTGTTAGGCGATTTCAACCAAGCTATCGAGCCGGAAACTACGCCAGGCTCCGAGGTCAAGATCCCACACCGCGATCGTACTGTCTGACTCGCGTCGTTCAGTACTGGTCCGTGTTGACTCTGTGATCATCTCGGGTAATGCATCAGGGCGTAGCGTACAGCGCATCACACGCTGAGTGCCATCCTTCTTGGTGAAGGTAACCGTTGCATCTTGCTTGCGCAACATTTCGGTTAGTTCTGTCTTTGTCATTTGCATTCCTTACGATGTTACTGTGTCAGTCTCTGTATTATACAAGGTCTGTGTGTTGTTGTCAACTGGTATTGCATCCACAGAAACGGGGGTATTTTTAAGGTACCCCCGTATCCATAGTTTATTTCAAGCCTGGCGAACCAAGTAGGTTTCGCGCATGCTTGTGAATCCAAAATACTCGTAAGCCAACTTCTTTACAACTTCCTTATCGTATGGCTTACAGCTGAAGACGTCCAAATAAAGGTCTCCGCTTTCGCTACAAAAATGTCCGCAAATGTTGCTGGTTTCAATCAACTGGACAAGCGTATAGCCTTCCTTGTTGCCTGTTCCAAACAACACCACCTGTGGGTCGCCGTAAGCAACCATATCAATATCCTTGACTAGTGTCTTGGCGAATTCTGCGATATGTTTACCATCAGTCACCGCATCGCGCCTTCCGTCAGCGCAATCCAGGATAAGATGATAACCCCAATAAGACTTATTCATTGTGTTAGTTCCCATCAATTATTTACCGTATTCCTCTCGGAATCCCGGAGCTGGTCGCCGGCGGAAGCGGTGGGATTCGAACCCACGGAACCCATTAAACGTGGCTCACTTGTGTGTTACAAGAGCATTAAACCACTCTGCCACACTTCCTAAAGCATTACCGGCCTTCTCGGCCGGTAATTTAATTATGACATAATAGCAAAAAGCTATTGTTATGTCAAGTTCTTCCCCATTTTATCTTGTTCCAAACACGCTCATGTGCCCAGAACAAGAATATTTTGGTAACAACTTCTGTTAGTGCAATACCGCCAGCCAGCGCAAGTTCGCCTGTGATCAACCAACTGATTAAAAAGGTATCTAGAGTTCCTGTTGCTCTCCAGCTGATTGCCTTGGCAAGACTCCTGCGGTTGGTATCGCTCACAGTTCGCCTTTGGCCTTCATTTCAGCACGGATGTTGGTGGCACTGATCTGTGTGATGCTTTCATCAAATGTTTCTTCACCTGATGTGTAACCTACACCGCGGCCCCAACCAATGTGTACAATGTTAGGTACTACTTGTATTTCATACATGCCTTGATAAAGAGGATCTAGGTCACGTGTGATATACCCTTTAACCTGATCCACAGCAAATGGATTGCTACCCTGCCAACCCTGTACATCTCGAATCTGAATGATCACTTGTCCTGTGCGTTGCAACAGTCTTTCAAACAAGGCACGATGACCCGGATGCCAAGGTTGCCAGCGACCCAACATCTGTACTGTTTCTTTCTTCCAGTCAAACACAGAGCGTCGCTTGTTCATCACAATATGATCTGCTACAAACTCTGCCCAGACTTCGCATTTTTGTTCAGTGATGCGGAAGTCATACACTGTGGGCGGAACAAACATCTTGTTGGTGTCTTCAAATCGACCCTTGTCAATGGTGTCAACCCATATGGTCCAGTCTGCGTGATAAGCACTGCGCATCTGTTCTGTTGGTGCCACAAAGTCACAGATCACATAGTCTGCTGTGCACTCTTCGGCCAGTGTACGCATGCGGTTGGCTTGACGCATACGACCTTCGGGACTGAAATCCCAGTCGTTGTACTTGGTACGTATCTCGTCGGCATTGAACCACTCAACCCGGCGGCCACGTGCTTCAATTTGTGCTTTGAGTTCCTTGGCCAGGAAAGTCTTTCCTGCTCCAGGTAAACCCATGATTAATATTTTCTGACTCATGACATCTCCTTTGTAAATTTTTCTGTAAATGCGTCCCATTCCTGATACATCAGTGCATTGATGCGTTCAGCATCACTATGAGTGACAACATTGTTTATCATCTTGGAATACTTGTAGATAAAACTCATGCCTTGCATGCGTTTCTTTTGACCACGTGCGGCTATTGCATTGAGCTGTTCGTATGCTTCTGACGCAGTCATGCCCATCATTTCAGCATGGAAATGTATGTTTGCAGTGTACTCATTGTTGCTATGGTCACAGTCTCGCAGTTCAATTTCAACTATGCTTTCCATGCCTGGAAAAATCAACTCAGTTGAGTGAGAAATCCATCTTGCCACTAGATTGAAAAGACCAGACATGATGGGTTCGCGTAATTTTACGTAATTTATCGTTGTTACTGTTTCTTCTGGAAATAAAGTTGTGGATTCGTCTTTGACAGTGAGTCTTGGACTCACTGTCAATATTTTTCCTGCCATCATGGTTTTGTTGATTTGAGAATAAAGAGGGTGGGCGCGATCCATCCTAAGCACTTTGGTTTTATCTAAGCCCTGTGCCAAAAAGTTTGGTATCTGAGCGTTTTGATCAACACCCAACAACACAGAAGTGTATTTGTCAATTAGAAGATATTTTGTCATCAACATATTTATGTACGTCGTTTACGGCCTAGAGTTAACTGCTTAAATAACTCATGGGCAACTATATCGGTCACCACATAGATCAACATGCTACATCATGTCCCCTTAAAGAACTGCTTAGTCCGTACAGACGACGCATATTCAACATACTGGACGTGATATCAATCACTATCATCAGTTTTAGCTTGGGCTATATAATTGGCCTCTTGTTGCACTGAGAGGTGACATGAAGATCTTTTACATCCATGGGGCAAATGCTTCTCCCCAGAGCTTTACCTTCCTCTCAAACTTGATATCGCATGATTCCGAATTTGCCGACTACAGCAGTAGCGACGGATTCTTCAACAATCTAAAGCGCATGCAAGATCAAGTAACGCAAGGCGATTGGTTTATTGTGTCGCACAGCCTGGGCGGTATCTATTCGATCCACTTGAGTTCTTTTCTAGGCAGCAGGTTCAAAGGAGCAGTGAGTCTTAGTACACCATATGGTGGCAGTGAACTGAGCGACATGTTGATGTTCGTGCATCCGTTCACAAGACTATTCAGGGATACAGGCACTGCAAGCAATCCCATAACGGAAGCTCAACATATCATACAGAATACTAAACCATCAAACTGGACTGCTGTGGTTACATCAAGCGGGCGTGTGCCTTATCTACCAGGACACAATGACGGTGTGGTCACTGTGTCAAGTCAGTTGGCCTTGATTGAATACATGGACATCATCAAGATCGACTGTAATCATTATGAAATACTACAGGACCGTGCTGCCGCAGATATTGTGCTGTCTAAATTATCCGTAGTGCCTTGTAGCCAGATCGCTTAGATATCGTACTTGTGCTACCTCAGCAGGAACAGTTTTACGAGTGACATCAGAGTACCAAGTCAAAAAGGTATTCATGGTTTTGAGTGAATTCAAAACTGGTTCCTGATTCATCTGTTTCCTTGTTAGATTCTCTACCTTTATCACAAATTCATGCCATTGAAAATGTGTTTTATATTTGCCCCAGTTGGGCGCAAGATCGCTGGCCAAGTGACCTAAGACTCCAGGGCTGGTCCATCCAGGCGTGACTGCCAAATTGAATGTAGGGATGATTGAATCCAACAATCCAATGCTTTCTAACCAAGCAGGAATGGCTGGTAGAGATGCATAGCTTAATGTACTAACAGTTACGTTGATTTCATGGCAGTATCCACGTTCGTGCAACAGCTGAATGTTCTTTTCAAACACTGACCATTTAAGCCCGCCGCGAATAAATTCAGCTGCCTCCCCCACCGCATCAACACTTAGCCGTATGTCAATACTCCAGCCTGCATCTCTAAGCCTATCCAACTGCTCCATGAATTTTTCACCATAACGATCGGTGAAATTACCATTGCTGGTAATCCTGATGGCTGGCTTGTTTGCAAATTCAATTTCTAGCAATTGGTCAACAAATGTAACAAAGGTTGGATCAACACTGGGTTCACCACCATATACATGTATACGTTCAATTGTTTTTGCGTGACGTTTGATTGTGTCAAGCAACTTTGTCAATGCCAACTGACGCTTCTCTTCAGAAACTACTGCTTTTCTTTGATCACTATTGAGCCAGTGAAATTCTTTTGGCTTTTCATTTATCTGTAGTATGCCTTGCCACTGACTGCTGAATCCTGGACCGCATGTGGCACATTTCATATTGCATGTGGTGCTGAGTACGATATCTATATATCGCAGGCCCAACACAGACGCATCTGTGCCGTTGTTGGCTTTACGATAGCTAGTGGAGCCTCTATCCTCATCATCCCAGCATGCTTTGCATGCAGTTGGTTTACGATTCTCCATCAACAGTTCTTTGACTTCTGTTAGACGTTTTGTGATGGGGTAATGCTCTTGGAAACCTGGTGTGAAGGGAACCTTACAGCACCAGCGCCAAAGGTCGCTCTCGAGGTTGACCGAGAGCCAGGTCCATGGAAATTGACAAAAATTATTTTCTGCGGTCATTTAATTGCTCGATTTCAAAATTATGCTTGTATTTAATCCTAAGAGAAAAGGGTCCGGAGACCCTTTTCTTTGGTTACTATTTGATCAAGCTGTGACCTGAGACACTGCCGAAACAACAGCGGCAATACGACCAATATCACGCAGTTGTGTCACTGTGATACCATGCTCCTTGAGTAGCTTGTAATGGCTACCAATGCAGAAATGACATTTGCCCACAATGCTTGCGGCCAATGCATACATCTCAAACTTTTCACGGCTCACACCACCAAATGTGGCATAGGCGTTCATGCGCAGTTCTGGACGCTGTGTTTTTAGGTCATCGTCGGAGGCCATTTCCACATAGGGATACCAAACATTGTTCATGCCCATCAATGATGCCGCTGTGAGAGCAGCCGCATGTTCTGGTTCATCAGCAAAGTCTGCACGTATCGCGGCAGTCAATGCAGTGTTCTTGGTAGCAAAGGCAGCAGCCAGAGCCACTGCTTGTGCATCAACTGCATCCAGACTGCTACGATTGATCACTGCATCAAGATTGAGCCTGATATCCTTGGCCCAATCTGGGATCAAGTCCTTGTAGTGATCAACCCAACTCATAGAGTGGCTCCGCCTACCCCGCGATTGCAAGGGCAAAGTTCGTCAGTCTGGAGACCATCAAGGATGCGCAGGATTTCTTCTGGATTACGTCCTACGTTAAGGTTGTTAACACTCACATGCTGGATCACATTGTCTGGGTCAACAATAAATGTGGCACGAAGAGCCACGCCTTCCTTTTCATCTCGCACACCCAACTGATCAATCAAGTTGCCCTGGAACTGGCCCAAGGTGTCACCAAACGCATAGTGACCCAGTCGATCTAGATCCTTGTGTGCACGACGCCATGCCAGTTGTGCATGCTCGTTGTCAGTTGATCCGCCCAACAGCACACAATCACGATCAGCAAAGTCCTTGGCCAATCGGTCAAAGGCCACGATCTCAGTTGGGCAAACAAATGTAAAGGCCTTGGGATAGTAATAGATCACCTTCCACTTGCCTGGGAAACTCTCGTGCGTGATAGTTTCAAACGCACTAACACCCTTTTCCTCGTGTTCATTGAATCCTGGCTTG
>Ga0209770_10000066_pt1 | contig 60325 bp, 56 predicted proteins | sample LauGreSu1BDMLBDD_2_FD_187572 | JGI IMG/M metagenome (GOLD analysis project Ga0209770, IMG submission 187572) | Freshwater lake microbial communities from Lake Michigan, USA - Su13.BD.MLB.DD (SPAdes) (version 2) | ecosystem: Environmental > Aquatic > Freshwater > Lake | place: Lake Michigan, USA... | reverse complement strand
CCGCTTTCTGAAGACCGATTATCTGCACAAGACCGAGGAATACTTTATCCGGCACGGTGGCAAGACCATCGTGCTGTCGCGGTTCCTGCCGATCCTGCGCACCTTCGCCCCGTTCGTCGCCGGTGTTGGTCGCATGCACTACGGCCGGTTTCAGGCCTTCAACGTCAGTGGCGCCATAGCCTGGGTGGTGATCTTCCTGGGCGGTGGTTACCTGTTCGGCAACATCCCGATCGTGAAGAACAACTTCGGCATCGTCACGCTGCTCATCATCGGCGTGTCGCTGATCCCTGTGATCCTGCTTACAGTGCGCCGAACGCCCCGATGATGCCGCCGATCAATAGCGCGAGCGTCGCGAGCGTCGAGAGGCCAAAGCCCGCGCTGCGTTTTTCGGCAGCCTTCACGTAACCGACGAAATACATCGCGCGACCGACGATGAATACGGCGCCTAGGATGGCTGCCAGATCGCTGTTGACGAAGGTTGCAAAGGACCACAGTGCCGGGATGAAGATCACCAGTTGCTCGAGCGTGTTCATTTGCGCGCGGTAGTAGCGCTCGAAGTCCGGCTGACCGCTGGTGGCAGGAGCCTTAACGCCGAACTTGTAGCGGGCGCGACCGACGGCGATCGTGAAGACGAAGTACTCCACCAAAGCCAGCAGCATGATCATATGAACTTTTGCCATGTTTCCCCCTCTCACAGGTGAGTCATCACGACGGAGAGCATAACGCGATGGCACAATACCCTGCAGAGAAATCCACCAAGGTGCGTCCATGACCGGATTCGTATTGCGCGCTGTCATCGCCGCATTCGGGCTCTGGCTCGCCACGCTATGGGTGGACGGCCTCGTCATCGACGATTCGATCAGTTTGCTGTTGTCGGCTGCCTTGCTGGGTATCGTCAACGCCTTCGTACGCCCCGTGACGATCTTCCTTACCCTGCCTGTAACCGTGGTGACGCTCGGCTTCTTTCTGCTCGTGGTCAACGCGGGAATGCTGGCCCTCGTGGCCGCCCTCGTACCAGGGTTCCACATCGATGGGTTCTGGACCGCATTTTGGGGCTCACTGCTCGTCAGCCTGACGGGCTGGGTCGGTTCGTGGTTCATCGGCCCGCGCGGCTTCGACCGGTTGAAGCCCCGCTGACATGGGCCTGCGCCGCTGTGTGTCGCTCGGCTGTGCGCTGTGGCTGGCAGCGACCGTATTCGCAGGGCCACTGCACGCCGAGGATCTGAGCTTCACCGGTTATGCGCGTGATCGGCAAAGCGGTGCGCTGCTTTACGTCGAATCGCATCTGGTGCGCAGTTTCGGCAAGGTGGGCGAGACGCGCATCGTGTCGTACCGCTGCAGTGCCGAGGGGCCAGCTTTCGCGCGCAAGGAGCTCACTTATGGCGCCGTGCGTGAGGAGCCGGAGTTCACCTTCGTCGATGCGCGTAGCGGCTACACCGAAGGCTTGCGGCGTACGGCGGAGGGCCCGCGTGTATTCCAGCAGGACAACGCACGCAGTCCTCGCCGCGAAGCACGTATCCCGGCGAATGCCGTAATCGTTTCGGATGCCGGTTTTGACGAATTCGTGCGCCAGCACTGGTCGGAACTCGAGGCGGGCAAAACCGTACGGTTCCCGTTTCTCATACCGAGTCGTCTCGACTTCCTCAACTTCAAGGTCAAGAAGGATCGCGACACCCGCGTCAACGACGCGCCGGCGAGTGCGATACGTCTTAATTTGTCCGGTGTGCTCGGCTGGTTTCTGCCGTACATCGAAGTGACGTACCGCAAGTCCGATCAGACCTTGTTGCGGTATGAGGGGCTCACCAATATTCGCAAGGACGATGGTGGTAATCACGTGGCGGTCATCACCTTCCCGCCGCGCGAACGCAAGACGGTAGCGGCCGTCGATCTGGCGCGCGCCCGCAGCGAGACGCTGGTCGCACGCTGCCCCTAGATCGCACCCAGGCAGCCCGAGCTACTGGCCCCCTAAGTCGTGCCGCCCGGTGCGCTCGTGGCGGGCGCGGATCGCATCCGCGATGAGTGGATCAGCAGCAGGCCGCCGAGCACGATCAGCGTACCCACGATGCGCAGTGCGCCGAGCTGCTCATCGAGTACCCACCAACCGAGCAAAATGGCGATCACCGGATTGACGAAGCCGTAGGTGGCCAGTTGCGCGGGCGTGACGTTTACCGACAGCCAGGCAAACGCGGTATAGGCGACGCAGGAGCTGAACACGATCATGTACGCGAGCGCGGCAAGGCCCTGGAAGTCCCACTGCCATCGGTGTGTGTCGCCGAATAGCAGCGCGAGCAGCAGCATCATCAACCCACCACACAACATGTGCAGAGCGGTAAAGCTCATCACGTCGAGCGATGTGTTGACGTTGCGCAGATAGATGGTGCCTGCTGACCAGCCTAGGCAACCGACGAGGATCGATAGCGTCGGCCACAGGGCCGAGGGCGCGGTGGTTTCGGCGCCCGCTGATGCGGGCAGTGCGATGAGCACCGTGCCACCGATGCCAATCAGCAGGCCGAGGGCGCTGCGCGGTGAGATGGGCTCCGCGCGGGCGCCGAGCAGACCGAGCACGGGGATCCAGAAAGAAGAAGACACGCTGAGCAGTGCCGCTTGATAGGAAGGCACGTGCTGCAGGCCCCAGACTGAAGCGCTGTTGGATATGAATACGACGCACAAGCCCACCACGGCGATGTGGCGCCATTCGCGTCCGGTCGGTCGTGCGATCGACTCCCCGCGTTGCCTGCGCAGCAAAGAGGCGACGGTGAACAGCAACAGACCGCCAGTGATGAAGCGCACGGCGCCGAAGAGGAACGGGGGCAAAGCCATCACGCCTAGTTTGGTGACGAGATAGCTTGAACCCCAGACAAGGTAGACGATGGCGAAGCTGAGCAGCAGCTTCGCCCGTCGGGACAGACTCGCTGGATTCAACGCGCCGGGGGCGGTGTGCTGCCGCCTCGATCAGCACTCATCGCGGTGCGGTACAGCCATGCGCCGAGAACCGCGAGTACGAGCAGGCCGAGGCTCTCGCCAAACTGCAGCGACGGCGGCAGTGCGAGCACATCCGCACGGCCCGAAGTGACGATGGGAATGGCGATGCCGATGCCCATCAATGCTTCGCCGGTGATGACGCCTGCGGCAAACAGCAGCCCCTTGCGATTGGCGCGCTCGAGACCCGCCTGATCCGTGCCACGACGTCGCAGGTGACGTTCGACGAGGTGTGCAATGACGCCGCCGATGAAGATCGGCGTCATCAGTTCGAGCGGCAGGTAGATGCCGACGGCGGCAGCGAGCACGGGCGTGCGAAAACTCGAGCCGCGAGCCTTCAGCGTTTCGTCGAGCACGATGATGGCGACACCGATCAGTGCGCCGATCGCAATCATGTCCCACGGCAGTTGACCGCCGAACAGACCCTTCGACACCGAGGCCATCAGCGTGGCCTGCGGTGCAGGCAGCGGTTTGGGGTGAGCGTCGGTCGCCACGCCGATGCCGTAGGCGTCGGCGAGCAGATTGAGTACGGGCGCCATGACGAGGGCGCTGCTCGCAGCGCCGATCGCCAGCATCACCTGCTGACGCCAGGGCGTCGCGCCGACGATGTAGCCGCATTTCAGATCCTGCAGGTTATCGCCGGCGATGCAGGCGGCGCAGCAAACCACCGCGCCGATCATCACTGCGGCGACCGGACCGATGCTGCTCTCCGGGCCCATCATGAGCAGCAGCATGACCGCCGAGAACAGGATGGTGGCGATGGTGATGCCCGACACCGGGTTGTTGGAGGATCCCACGAGACCCGCCATGTAGGCTGAGACCGAGCAGAACAAGAACCCGGTGACCACCATCACGATGGTCATCGGCAAACTGACCGCGAAGTTGCCGACAATCGCCTGATAGAGCGCGGCCAGTGGCAGCGTGAACAGTACGATGCCGATCAGCACGGACTTCATCGGCAAGTCCTGCTCGGTGTGCGCGACTGCAACGCCCGCAGCACTCGCGCGTGCGGCAGCGAGACCGCTGCGCACGCCGGAGGCCAGCGAGTGACGCAAGGACACGAGCGCCCACATGCCACCGACCAGCATGGCACCTACGCCGAGATAACGAATCTGCTTCGACCACAGCAGGCCGGCGAGCTCCTCGGCAGGCAAGCCTGCGGCGATCGTGGAGAGTTCTGCGTTGCTGGGCAACACGAACGCGGCGTAGACGGGAATAGCGATGTTCCAGGACAGCATGGCCCCGGCCAGCACGACGATGCCGACGTTGAGACCCACGATGTAGCCGACGCCAATCAGTGCGGGCGACAGATTGGTGCCGAAGTAGGCGAGATACTTGCCAAAGAATCCGGCGCTCGCCGCGGCGTCGGGGATCAGGCGCAGTCCGCTCGCCGCGGCGAGCTTGGCGAACGCACCACCGAGCGCAGACAGGCTGAGGATGCGGATACCTTCGGAGGGGTTCTCGCCGGTCTTGAGGACTTCCGCGGCGGCCTGGCCTTCAGGGAAGGCGAGTTTCTGCTCCACGATCAGCGCGCGGCGCAGCGGTACCGAGAACAGTACGCCGAGGATGCCACCGAGACCTGCGATCGCGAGGACCCAGGAATACTTGAAGTCCTGCCAGTAGCCGAGGATCACGAGAGCCGGAATGGTGAAGATCACGCCGGAGGCGATCGATGAGCCTGCCGAGGCGCCCGTTTGCACGATATTGTTCTCGAGAATGCCGCCACCGCCCAGCGCGCGCAGCACCGCCATCGAGACCACGGCGGCAGGAATCGCCGAGGCGATGGTCATTCCGGCGAATAGACCGAGATACGTGTTGGCCGCGGCCAGAATCATCGCGAGCACGATCGCGAGCGTGATCGCGCGGAACGTCAGCTGCGGGGGCAGCGCCGCTGACGGCGTGCTCACTTTTCGTCACCCGCAAGCTTGCGCAGCATCGGCGAGGCAAGAATCAGCACGAGTCCCGCGCCGCCGGCGATGAAGCACATCTGCAGGAACTGGCTGGGCATCTCCGCCGCGGCTGCACCGCCCACGTGACCGCCGATCAGTCCGGCGAGCGCGTTGCCGACGGCGGCGCCGAGAAACCAGGTGCCCATCATCTGCCCGACGTAGCGCTTCGGTGCCAGCTTGGTGACGTTCGAGAGCCCGACGGGCGAGAGGCACAGTTCGCCGAAGGTATGCAGCATGTAGGTGAGCAGCAACCAGGTGGGCGCGACCTTGCCGCCCGTGGACACCACAAGCTGCGCCGCCCACATCATCACCAGAAAGCCGATGCCGACCAGCACCAGCGCCAGACCGAACTTGGCGGGTGAGGACGGATCGAGATTGCGCTTGCCGAGTTCGACCCACAGCCAGGCAAAGAACGGCGCGAAGATCACGACGAAAATCGGGTTAGCCGACTGGTACCACGCCGCCGGGTGTTCGTTGTCATCGAACAAGTGGCCGAGCCAGGAACGATCCGTGTAGTCCTGCGCGAAGAGGTTGAAGGTTGTTGCAGCTTGCTCGAAGCCAGCCCAGAACAGTGCCGCGCAGAGAAAGAACACGCCGATCAAGGCGACGCGCTTCTTCTCGTCCGAGTTGAGACCACCGAAGACGAATACGTAGATGAAGAACAGGAAGCCGAGTGCAACCATGCCGGAGGCAAAGAGCTGGGCGAGTGCGGTGATGCCGACCGGGATCGTGCCCGTGTAGAGCAGTACGGCGACCACGGCGACCACGACTGCACCGAGCGCTACGTTGCGCCAGCCCTTGCTGCGTTCGGCATCGGTCACGCCTTGCGGAGCAAGGCCGGCGTTGCCGAGGTAGTGTTCGGTCATGCGGTACTGCAGTACGCCGATCAGCATGGCGGCGCCCGCGCAAAAGAATCCGGCTCTCCAGTTCCACGATTCGCCGATGGTGCCCGCGACGAACGGGGCAAGCAGCGCACCGAGGTTGATGCCCATATAGAAAATCGAAAAGCCTGCATCGCGTCGCGCACCCGGCTGACCCTCGTAGAGCGCGCCGACGATGGCCGAGATGTTGGGCTTGAGCAGACCCACGCCGATCACGATGACCGCGAGGCCGAGATAGAACACGCTGGGACCCGCGGGCACGGCGAGCAGGAAATTCCCGAGCGCGATGATGATGCCGCCCCAGTAGACTGCGCGGCGTTGGCCAATCAGACGGTCGGCGATCCAGCCGCCCGGCAGCGAAAACAGGAACACGGCGCCGGTGTAGAGACCGTAGATGGCACCGGCGGTTTCGCGGTCCACGCCGAATCCCGGATTGGCGTCGGTGGTGGCGGCCACCAGGAACAGCACCAGCAGCGCGCGCATCCCGTAGTAGGTAAAGCGCTCGAAGAACTCGGTCATGAACAGCGTCGCGAGCCCGCGCGGATGCCCGAGAAAAGTCTTGTTCGAGGAATCGTTCATTGGATGTCAGCCCCCCGCAAAGTGCTGCCGAGTGTGCGTGATCCCGGGTGTTGGCGGCAAGGCAGCCGCCGAGGCTCAGGCTTCGGCTTCGTCAGCCTCGGCCTCGCTCTTGCGACGCATGCGATCCATCAGCCGCGCCATCACCAGACCGCTCTCGTAGAGCAGATACATCGGCACGGCCATGATGGTCTGCGAGATGGCGTCGGGTGGTGTGAGCAGTGCGGCTACGACGAAGATGCCGATCAGCACGTAGCCGCGCACTTCGGCGAGCTTCTCCACGCCGACGAGGCGGGTCAGCACCAGCAGCACCACGACCACGGGCACTTCGAAAGCCAAGCCGAAGCACAGGAACATGGTCAGCACGAAGTCCATGTAGCTCGTGATGTCGGTCATCATGCGCACGCCGGCCGGCGTGGTGTTGGCGAAGAACTGGAACATCACCGGGAATACCACGAAGTAGGCGAACGCGACGCCGGCGTAGAACAGCACCACCGATGACGCCAGCAGCGGCATGGCGAAGCGTTTTTCGTGACGGTACAAGCCCGGCGCGACGAACGCCCAGATCTGGTAGAGCACGTAGGGCATCGCCAGAAACAGCGCTACGAATAGGGCCAGCTTGAAGGGCGTCATGAAGGGGGAGATGACGCTGGTGGCGATCAGCGAGGAGCCCGCTGGCAATTGGTTGATGAGTGGCTGTGCGACCAGCGTGAACACGTCGTTCGCGAAGAACGCGAGCGGCACGAACACCAGGATCACCGAGAGGAACGCGCGCAGCAGCCGATCGCGCAACTCGAGCAGATGCGAGATCAGGGTGCCTTCGGCCAGTTGTTCAGGCTCGCCGCTCATCCTGTGGGGGTGTCTCAGTGTGCTGGGGCGTATCGGTGTGCTGGGGCGAGTCAGTGTGCGCGCCGGTCGCGGTGGGATTCAGGTAGTCGTCCACCGTGCCGGTGGCATCCATGAACGGCGGTGGTTCGGGGGGTGTTGTGTAGGTTTCGGTGGCGGCGGGCGCGTCGGCCGAACTCGCAGCCGCTGCAGCGGCGGTTGCGCCAGCCGGGGATGTTGTCGAGGCTGTGGTCGACGCTGGGGCGGAGGCTTCGCGCTCTTGCCGGCGTCGGGTGTTCTCGAGCGACTCTTCCTCGAGCTGCTCGCGGAACTGCCGTGCCATGGCGCGGGCACGACCCATCCAGCGGCCGATCTCGCCGACGACCTTCGGCAACTTCTCCGGGCCGAGCACGAGCAGCGCCAGCCCCATGATCAGCAGCAGTTCGCTGAATCCGACTTCGAACATGGTGATCTCGCCGGAGCCCGGCGACCCTCGTCAGGCGTTGCGGTCGGGGGTCTTCGCTTCGGCCGCGGCGGACTTGGCCGATTCAGGGAAATCGGCATCCGCCGCTTCCTGCTTGATCTGCTTGACGCTCTCGGCGGCGTCGCCGTCGTCCATGCCTTTCTTGAAGCCCTTCACCGCCGCACCGAGGTCCGCACCGATCGTGCGCAGTTTCTTCGCGCCGAATACCAGCAACACCACCAGCAAGATGATGATTAGTTCGCGCATTCCGATTCCCATAACGACCTCTGCTGTACCGCGTGTCTAAGGCCCCGATGATAGGACAAAAGAGCGGCAGAAATCCGTGAAAGTTCCGCTTCGTCCGGTTGGCCGATCGGGTGCTCAGGACGACCCTCCCGTCTGCAGCCAGAAGGTCACCGGCCCCTCGTTAACTAGCGCCACCTGCATGTCGGCGCCGAACCGGCCGGTCTCCACCCGTCCGTGTGCGGCCCTCGCAAGCTCGCAGAACCGCAGAAATAGCCGCTCGGCTTGCTCAGGGGGTGCGGCGGTGCTGAAACCGGGCCGGTTTCCCTTGCGGGTGTCGGCGGCCAAGGTGAACTGGGGCACGAGCAGCAAGCCGCCCGCCGTGTCGGCGAGCGAGAGGTTCATGCGGCCTTGCGCGTCGGGGAACACCCGATAGGCCAGCAGACGCTCCAGTAACCGCTGGGCGGCCTGCTCATCATCGGCCGGCTGGACGCCGATGAGGACCAGCAACCCCGCCTCGATCGCGCCAATACACTCTCCACCGACACGGACGCTGGCGCTCGAGACTCGTTGCAGCAGGGCGATCATGCGCGGTCCGTGGTGGCATTTCGGGCTGCGAAACCTTAACATCGCGGCCGGTTTTACGCTCAATTCGACTGGTTCTTGGGGGTTGCGGTGTCGAAGTTCCTCGTGGCGCTGTCCTTGATCGTGGCGATGGCCACTCCGTCGGCCTTCGCGCAGGCTGCCGGCAACGCCGAGCGGGGCGCGCGCCTCGCCTACACCTGTCTCGGGTGTCACGGCATTCCGAACTACAAGAACTCGTATCCCAACTACCGCGTGCCGAAGCTGCGCGGCCAGCATCCCGAGTACCTCGTGATTGCCTTGCAGGCCTATCGCTCAGGCGAGCGTAGCCACGCCACCATGCACGCCAATGCGGCGGGCTGGACGGATGAACAGTACGCGGACATCGCGGCGTTCCTGGCGGGGCCGGCTCTGCAGCCGGGCGCCATTGCCAAGCCGGTCGGCAAAGCTCCGGCAGCGGCCCAGACCTGCGTGGCTTGCCATGGCAACGACGGCCTCGGCATCACGCCGCAGTACCCGAACCTCGCTGGCCAGCACGCCGATTATCTCGAGCGGGCGCTGACCGACTACAAGAAGGGCGGTCGCAAGAACGCCATCATGGCGGGATTCGCGGCGCAGTTGTCGGCTGCAGACATCAAGGCGCTCGCCGCGTACTACGCGGCGCAGAAGCCGGGTCTCGAGACCTCGCGCCGCAAGTAACGGCCGCGCGCCTCAGCGCGCGGCGAGCTCCTCCAGAAATGTGGCCGCCGTCTTCAGGTAGAAGTCGCGGTTTGTTTTCTTGCGAAAGCCGTGACCCTCGTCCTTGGCCGCGAGGTACCACACCTCGCCGCCGTTGGCGCGCACTTGCGCGACCATCTGTTCACTCTCCGAGGCTGGCACGCGCGGGTCGTTGATTCCCTGCACGACAAGCAGCGGCTTGCGGATCATGTTCGCGCGGGTGAGCGGCGAGATGCGTTGCAGAAACCGACGCATGTCCGGGTCGCGCTCATCGCCGTATTCGACGCGACGCAGGTCGCGACGATAGCCCGCCGTGTTGGTGAGAAACGTGACGAAGTTGCTGATGCCGACCACGTCGATGCCGCCGCGCAGCCGCTCGCTGTAGGCGATCAGCGAGGCGAGCACCATATAGCCGCCGTACGAGCCACCCATCACCGCAACGCGCGAGGCGTCGAACTCGTTACGTGTGCCGATCCACACCAGCAACGAGCCGATGTCGCGCACCGAGTCTTCGCGCAGCCGACCGTTGTCGAGCATCGTGTAGCGACGACCGTAACCGGTCGAGCCACGCACGTTCGGCTGGATCACCACGTAGCCGAGTTCATTGACGAGATACTGCAGGAAGGCGTTGTAACCCGGGCGTGACTGGCCCTCGGGCCCACCGTGGATGTCGATCACGACCGGGTGCGGGCCTGCGCTGCGCGGACGGTAGACGAAAGCGGGGATCTGCCGCGGCTTGTTGCCATCGCGGTCCCAAGTCGGATAGCGGACGAGTTCCGCATCGACGAGGCGCGAGGGATCGAGCGGACCCATTTCGCTGCGGGTCCAGCGCGTTGCCTTGCGCGTCGGCAACTCGTAGGTCCATACGTCGCCCGGCGAGCGCGCGCTTTCGATGCTCATGCCGAGGGTGTTGCCCTCGCGGTTGAACCGCAGGTTGAAGATCAGGCCGTCGGGCAGGCCGTTCGGGCGCAGCGTCTCGGCAGCGCCGAGATCGAGAATGGCGAGCCGGCTGTAGCCGTCGACGTTGGCGACGTAAGCGAGATAGCGTCCGTCGGGCCCGACCTCGAAGTCGTCGATGTCCCACTCGAGCTCTGCGGTCAGCGTGCGCACGCTGCCGTCCTGCAAATCGATGTAGCGCAGCTGCTGGAATTCGCCACCGAGATCGGCCGTGAAAAACACGCCGCGGCCATCGGCCGAGAATTTTGCGCCACCGATGCCGGTCTGCGGCAGCGCGATCCTGCGGAACGCGCCGCTCGACACCTCCGCGACATACAGTTCCGCGTCGGTCACCGAGATGTAATTGACGAGCAGCAATCTTTGATCGTCGGGCGACCAGTCGGCCGGCGACCAGGTCTGGCCCTGCGAGGCCACCACGAGGCGCGGATTGCCGGTGCGGCTCACGTCGGCCACGTAGATGTCCTGCTGCGTGCCGTTGCGCGCATTGCCGTGAAAGGCGAGTCGCTTGCCATCGCGTGACCAGAGCGCACCGCCATGACGCGAGGTCCCGTCTGTGAGGCGCCGTTGGCTGCGATCGGCGAGCGAATACAGATACAACTGGGCGTTTTCGTTGCCACCCCGATCACGCGCGAATACGAACGTGCCCGGCCGTGCACCGGGTTGGCCGCGCGCACCCGTGGCCGGTTCGCTCTCGAAGGTGAGTTGCTCACGGTCGGCACCGGGTGCAGCGACGCGATGGATCTGCGCCACGTCACCGAAGCGCGTGCTGATCAGCACGCTGCCGTCGGCGAGGAAATCCTGGAAGCCGGCACTGCGGCCGGCGAGCCACGTGTCGAGGGTGCGGGTGACGCGTGCCGAATGGGCGGGTACGCCATCGAGCACGAGCGCGCCGAGCTCGGTGCGTTGCGGCGCGACGGGTTGGGTAGCGGCTGGGGTTGCGCCGAGCAGCACGAGGCTGGTCGCGAGCAGGGAAAGCAGGGTGCGTGCGGTGTATCGGTAGGTCATGTCTGCTATGTTGCCCGACCTTGCAACCGTGTCCAATGCTGCTGCGGAGCGCCCGATGGCCGACCCTCGTCTGAAACAAAAACTCGATGCCGGCGAGTTCATCGTGGCTCCGGGCGTCTTCGACATGATCTCGGCGATGCTGGCCGAGCGGGTCGGCTTCGATGCGGTGTATGCCTCGGGGTTCTGGCTCACGGCGTCGCACCTCGGCATCCCCGATGCGGGTCTTGCCACGTACACCGACATGCTCTCGCGCATCGCCAAGGTCGTCGAGAAGTCCTCGGCGCCGGTGATCGCCGATGCCGATACCGGCTTCGGTGGTCTGCTCAACGTGCAGCACACCGTGCGCGGCTACGAACGCGCGGGCGTCAGCGCCATCCAGATCGAAGATCAGGAGTTTCCGAAGAAATGCGGCCACACGCCGTATCGGCGCGTGATTCCGCTCGAGGACATGGTGGCCAAGGTGCGCGTTGCCGTCGATTCGCGCACCGACCCGAATTTCCTCGTCATCGCGCGCACCGATGCTCGTACGGGTCTCGGTTTCGAAGAAGCGGTGCGCCGTGGCGCGGCTTACGCTGAGGCCGGCGCGGATCTCGTCTTCGTCGAATCGCTGCAGTCCGAGGAGGAGATGCGGCGCGCCTGTTCGCTCATTCGTGCGCCGATGATGGCGAACATGTCCGATGGCGGCAAAACGCCGATCCGTCCGGCGAAGGAGCTGGCCTCGTTCGGTTATCGGCTGGCCATCTGGCCGGCGATGGCCGCGCTGTCGGCGAGCGCCGCGATCGAGCGGGCAATGCACAACCTCAAAGCCACCGGCACCAGCGTTTCGCCGGAGGTCCCTCTGTTCGGTTTTGACGATTTTTGCCGCATGGTCGGTTTCGAGGAGGTCTGGGCGTTCGAAGAGAAGTGGAAGGACGTGCTCGGCAAATGATTCACTACGACCACGGCATTCACGCCATCGACACGGCTTACGTGCGGCCGGTGTTCGATGCCTCGCATCTGATCGTGCACGAAGGTCGTGCGGCTTTCGTCGACACAGGTGTATCGCACTCGGTGCCGCTGCTGCTCGCGGCACTCGATGATCTCTCCCTCGCGCCGACGGCCGTCGACTTCGTGTTCCTCACGCACGTGCACCTCGATCATGCGGGCGGTGCAGGTCAGCTGATGCAGGCTTTGCCGAATGCGCAGGCCGTGCTGCATCCGCGCGGTGCGCCGCACATGATCGATCCCCGCAAGCTCATCGAAGCCTCGATCGCTGTGTACGGTGCCGAGACCTACGCAAGTTTGTATGGCGAGATTCTGCCGATCGACGCGGCGAGGGTAGTGGCGAGCAGCCCCGGTCAGCATTTCTCGCTCGCCGGTCGAGGACTCGAGATCCTACATACGCCTGGGCATGCGCTACATCATCAAGCCATCTTCGATCATCACTCCCGCGGTATTTTTACCGGGGACACGTTCGGTTTGTCGTATCGCGAGTTCGACGTCGACGGTCGGGCGCTGGCGCTGCCTACTACCACGCCCACGCAGTTTGATCCCGATCAGCTGGTCGACTCGATTCGACGCATTCTCGCCTTGCAGCCGCAAGCGGCGTATTTCACCCACTACGGTGAGGTGCGTGACCTCGTGCGCATCGGCGCGGATCTCGAGCGACAGATCGGTGAGTACGTACGCATCGCCCGCAGTCACGCGGCGCTCGATGCCGAGTCCGCACGGCAAGCGATCCGCACGGATCTCGCTGCGTTCCTGCGCGACGAGGTGCGTCGTCACGGCTGCCGCCTGAGCGGCGCCGAGGTGGACGGCCTGCTGGAAAACGACGTCGCCCTCAACACCGACGGGCTGCTCGTCTGGTTGTCGCGGAGGAAATCATGAGCAGGAGTTTCAAGGCATTTCGCATCCACGAAATCGACAAGCAGATCGTCGCACGGTTCGAACAACTCACGCTCGATGATTTGTCGTCGGGCGAGGTCGTCGTGCGCGTGATGTACTCGGACATCAACTATAAGGACGCGCTCGCCGCGACCGGTGCCGGCAAGATCCTGCGCAAGTACCCGCTGGTCGGGGGCATCGATCTCGCGGGCGTGGTCGAGACCTCGACCGACGCTCGCTACCAGCCCGGCGATCACGTGCTCGTCACCGGCTGTGGCCTCTCTGAAGTTCACGACGGCGGTTACGCCGAGTACGCGAGACTGAGAGGCGATTGGGTCATTCCAATGCCGCCGGGACTCGACGCGTTCAAGGCCATGACGCTCGGCACTGCGGGGTTCACCGCGGCGCTCGCCATCCATCGCATGGAACACAATGGGCAGACACCAGCGCGCGGCCCGATCGTCGTCACGGGCGCCACGGGCGGGGTTGGCAGCGTTGCCATCGATATGCTGGCGGGACGCGGCTACGAGGTCATCGCGGTGACCGGCAAGGTCGAATCGACCGACTACCTCAAGTCGCTCGGTGCCGCACAAGTGCTGCTGCGTGCGGACATCGACTACGGCAAGCGTCCGCTCGAGGCGGCGCGCTTCGGCGGCGCGATCGACAACGTCGGCGGCGAGACGCTTACGTGGCTGACGCGCACCGTGGACAACTGGGGCAACATTGCCAGCATCGGTTTGGCCGGTGGTGCAGAACTCAAGACCACCGTCATGCCGTTCATCCTGCGCGGCGTGAATATTCTGGGCATCAATTCTTCCGCCACGCTGCGTGATCTGCGGCTCGTCGTGTGGAATCGCATTGCCACGGATCTGAAGCCGCGTCATCTCGACGCGATCGCCACGCGCACTATCGGCTTCGATGATTTGCCAGGCGCCTTTGCGGCGTACCTGCAGGGCACGGTGACCGGTCGCACGGTCGTGAAGATCGGCTGAGCCGTTGCGCGCGTGAGCGAAGCCGAGCAACTGATCCGCGATGCGCGCGCGCTCGGCGTCGAACTCGATGCCGCGCAGGCCGCGGCGCAGTGTCGCTTGCTCGATGAGCTGGCGCACTGGAATCGAAGCTTCAATCTGACGGCGATCACCGAGCGGCGCGAGATGCTGACCCATCACCTGCTCGACAGCCTGTCGATCCTGCCGTTCCTGGCGGGTGAGCGCGTGCTCGACATCGGCACGGGCGCGGGATTTCCGGGTCTGCCTCTCGCCATTGCCGCTCCGCAGCGTCGTTTCGTGCTGCTCGACTCGAACGGCAAGAAGATCCGTTTCGTCGCTCATGCGGTGCGCACGCTCGGCTTGCGCAACGTCGAGGCTGTGCACGCGCGTGCGGGTGGTCGGGAGATGGCCGTACAGGGCCCTTTCGATACGGTCGTGGCGCGGGCCTGTGCACCGTTGCCGGAACTGCTGCGCCTCGCCGAGGGTTACTGCGGCGTCGGTACGCGGCTGCTTGCCATGAAGGGGCGGCGTCAGGCCGAGGAGCGGCAGGGTCTTCCCGCGCATTGGCACATCGAAGCCGAGCATGACCTGCATGTCCCCGGTCTCGACGGTGAACGACATGTCGTGATGCTGCAGCGGGTCGGCTAGACTTGCCGCCATGAGCCGCGTCATCGCTGTCGCCAACCAGAAAGGTGGCGTCGGGAAAACCACCACCGCCGTCAATCTTGCCTCCTCGCTGGCGATGACACGCCGACGGGTGCTGCTCGTTGATCTCGATCCGCAGGGCAACGCCACCATGGGCTGCGGTGTCGAAAAGAACACGCTCGAACGCACGGTGGGCGATGTGCTGGTGGGTGATTGCACGGTCGGCGAGGCGATGCTGATGCTCGAAAGCCCCGCCATGAGCCTGCTGCCTGCGAACCAGGACCTCACTGCCGCCGAAGTGCAGCTGCTGTCCTTGACCGTGGGTCGTGAATTGCGCTTGCGCACTGCGCTGCAGCCTGTGCGCGAGGAGTTCGACGTCATCCTCATTGACTGCCCACCGTCCCTGAACATGCTCACCGTCAATGCACTCGTCGCAGCGGATAGCGTCCTCGTGCCGATGCAGTGCGAGTACTACGCGCTCGAGGGGCTCACGGCCTTGATGTCGACCATCGAGCAGATTCGTGCTGCCGTGAATCCTTCACTGCAGATTGAGGGCGTGCTGCGCACGATGTACGACCCGCGCAACAACCTCGCCACAGAAGTCAGCGGCCAGCTCACGGCTCACTTCGGCGATAAGGTGTTCCGCACCATCATTCCGCGCAACGTGCGCCTCGCCGAAGCCCCTTCGTTCGGTAAGCCTGCGATTCTTTACGATGCCAACTCTCGCGGCGCCCTCGCCTATCTCGCGCTCGCCGGCGAGATGATTGGTCGGGCCGAGGGTTCGCTTGCCGAGCTCGCGGCGGCCGCGCGCGCGACCGCCTGAGCACGGCTTCGGCGGGCGCATTGCGTGCTGCTCGAACCGCGAACGGCCGCACCCGGGGCTTTGTGGCGATGGCAGCGGCAAGCGGCCGAGTTGTTGTGGCGCGGCGCCGGGTTCTGGCTCGGTCTGTCGCTGCTCATGTGTCTGACCATGTTCGCGGCACATCGCTGGCCCTTGCTCGAGGGCGTGTTGGCGGTCACGTCCCTGCTGGCCTGCGTGTTGATCGCGGCCGAGATCGATCGCAGCGGCCGCAGCGTTCCCGGTGAAGTGCTGGCGATGCTGCGGGCGCACGCACGAGTACTGCTCGGGTTCGCCGCCCTCATCACGGTGGCCGGTGCGCTCGTGTGGGTCTTGCTGCTTGCACGGCCGGGTGTGGCCTGGTGGAACGTGCTCTACACGGCACGCAACTCGGTCGAGGTGCTCTCCCCTGATGGGTTCATCGCCCTGCGTCAGGTGTTCGTCTACTCGGCGTTCGCTCTCGGCCTGACCTACTTCGGGCTCAACATTCCGGGGCTCACGTCGTTCTTCCAGTTTCCCTGCATGACCCTGCTGGGTCTGCCGTTTCGCGATGCCTGGCGACTGAGCGCGGCTGGGCAGATGCGCAACCTGCTGCCGATGCTCGGCATCGCATTGATGTTCGTGGTCCTGCCGGTGCTGTTCGGTTTGCTGCTGCCGCCGTTCGTGCCGGTGCTGTATTGCTTCTTCGGCGCGCTCAGTTACGTCGCCTTTCGCGAGATCTTTCTCGGCATCGCGGAGAATCAGCCGCGCGCGGTCGCCGCCGCGACGGCCGGCCCGAGTCCGCTATCATCGCGCGCATGAACCAGAAGAAGCCCAGTCTCGGTCGTGGCCTCGATGCTTTGCTCGGGCAGATGGCGCCGGCTCGGCCCGCCACCGCCGGTGTGGGCGGCAACCCGACCGAACCTGCACCGCGCACCGTTGCTGGCGATGAACTGCGCCGGCTGCCGCTCGATGTACTGCAGCGGGGGCGGTACCAGCCGCGCGTCGATATGCGGCAGGAAACGCTGGAGGATCTGGCGAACTCGATCCGCGCCCAAGGCGTGGTGCAGCCGATCGTCGTGCGCCCGATCGAGATGCCGGGTGCGCCGGTGGGTCCGGCCACGCGTTACGAAATCATCGCCGGCGAGCGACGTTGGCGGGCGGCTCAGCTTGCGGGGCTCGCTGAGATTCCGGCCATCGTCCGCCGCGTCCCCGACGAGAACGCCATCGCCATGGCGCTCATCGAGAACATCCAGCGCGAGAATCTCAACCCGCTCGAAGAAGCCCGCGCGCTCGATCGGCTGATTCGCGAATTCGAGATCACCCACCAGCAGGCCGCTGACGCGGTCGGTCGCTCCCGGGCGACGGTCAGCAATCTGCTGCGCCTGCTCGAACTTGCCCCGGAGGTCGCCGAACTCGTCGATCGACGCGAGCTAGAAATGGGGCACGCGCGCGCCTTGTTGGGCTTGACCCCCCCTCGGCGTCAGACCGAAGTGGCCCAATTGGTCGTTAAAAAGGGCCTATCAGTCCGTGAAACCGAGTCATTGGTTCGCCGGCTGACCAATCCGCCAGAAAAAACAGGGTCGTCCGGTGCCGGGACCGACGCCTTGGGCAGCGCGGATGCGAATATTCGCGAGCTCGAGGGCCGGCTGTCCGACACCCTAGGCGCCAAGGTGGCGATCGATCACTCCGGCAAGAGCGGCAAGGGTCGGTTGGTGGTGAGTTACAACTCGCTCGACGAACTGGACGGGATTCTCTCCCACATCCATTGAAGCGGCGGGGTCGCACCACTACAATGCGCGCCCGACATACGGAACCCCGCAACGATCCGACTGTTCGAGGCAAGCGCCTCGTGGCGAGATTCGCTACAGTTCAGTTGGCCGCAGCGTTGCTGATGGCGCTGGTCATCGGGGGGTTGTCAGGCGGCGATGCCGCCATGTCAGCTCTGGCCGGTGGCGCAGTGGTCGCTGTGGGCAATCTCGTGTTCGGGTGGCGACTGTTTTCGCCCGGGGTGGCACCCGCTGCTCTCATCGCACGCGCGATGTGGGTGGGCGAGGCGCTCAAATGGATTTGGGTGGTGCTCGCCGTATGGTTGGCACTGGCCGTTGCAGGCCTCGCGCCGCTGCCCTTCTTGTTGGGCATGCTCGCAGGGCAAGTGGGCTTCTGGATCGGCGTTGCGTTCTTGAGATGAGGGCGGGTCACGATGGCGGCTGAAGGCGAAGCGGGAGGCATGACGGGCTACATCAAGCACCACCTCCAACACCTTACCGTCTCCGTGGGCGAGGGTCCGTTCATGGCCCTCAACCTCGACAGCATTTTCTTCAAGGTCTTGCTCGCCGTCGTGTTCCTGTTCGTGTTCCTGCGCGCCTCGCGTCGCGCTACTTCGGGCGTGCCGGGCAAGTTACAGTGCGCCATCGAGATGCTGATCGAGGGCATCGACGGCATCGTGCGCGAAACCTTCCCGGCCAAGACGCGTTTCATCGCGCCGCTTGCGCTCACCATCTTCGCGCTGGTGTTCCTGATGAACTTCATGGACATGATCCCCGTCGATCTGCTGCCGGCGTCGGCGCATGCCGCGGGCATTCCGTACCTGCGCGTCGTGCCGACCGCCGATCTGTCCACCACTTTCGGCATGGCGATCTGCGTGTTCATTCTCATCCAGTACTACGCCATCAAGCACAAGGGCGTCGGCAAGTTCGTCGGCGAGATGTTTACCGCCCCGTTCCATGCGCACGGCGCGGTGGGCACCATCCTGCTGGCACCCGCGAACCTGCTGCTGCGCATCATCGAGGAACTGGTGCGTCCCCTGTCGCTCAGTCTGCGACTGTTCGGCAACATGTATGCCGGCGAGCTCATTTTCATTCTCATCGCCTGCATGACGCTTGGCGGCTCGTTCGCCAGCGGCCTCACCTGGGCCATGGCGCCGATGCAGTTCCTCGCCGGCTTCATCTGGACCGCGTTCCACATTCTGGTCATTACCCTGCAAGCCTTCATCTTCATGATGCTGACGGTCGTCTACCTCAGCATGGCTGTGCAGGAACACTGATTTCGTTCGTTTCGTTACTCACGGAGATTTGCAATGGAAAACATTACCCAGATCGCTGACGTCATGAGCATGACCGTGATCGCTGCGGGTCTGCTCATCGGTCTCGGCGCGCTCGGTACCGCCATCGGCTTCGCGCTGCTCGGCGGCAAGTTCCTCGAAGGCGCGGCCCGTCAGCCTGAGCTGACCAACATGCTGCAGACTAAGATGTTCATCGTCGCCGGCCTGCTCGACGCGGTGCCCATCATCGGTGTCGCCATCGCGCTGCTGCTCATCTTCGCGAACCCGTTCCTGTCGGCCCTCGGCGTCGGCTGATGCCGCCCGCGTCGGTCCGTCGGACCGATGCCGATTCAGGACACAGGGGTAGAAGAGCATGAGTATCACCGTCACGCTGATCATCCAGGGTCTCGCGTTCCTCGCGGTAGCCTGGCTCGTCATGCGCTTCGGTTGGCCGTCGATCATCGGCGCCATCGAGGAGCGACAAAAGAAGATTGCCGACGGGCTGGCGGCTGCGGACAAGGGCCAAAAGGACCTTGCCGAGGCCACCTCGCGCGCCGATGCGATCGTCCGCGAAGCGCGTGAGCGCGCCAAGGCCATCGAGGATCAGGCCTCGCGGCGTTCCATCGAGGCACTCGAGGCCGCCAAGCAGGCGGCGCAGGGCGAAGGCGCGCGCATTGTTGCGGCGGCACGCGATGAAGCGTCCACCGAGACGAACCGCGCCCGCGACCAGTTGCGCAAGGAGTTCGGCACCATGGTGGTGGCGGGCGCCTCGCGGCTGCTCGAGCGCGAAGTCGACGCCAAGACGCACGCGCAGCTGCTCGACAAGCTTGCAGACGAGATCGCCCGTGGCTGATGACGCAACTTTGTCCCGGCCGTACGCCCGAGCGGCGTTCGAACACGCGCACGCCGCAGGGCAACTCGCACCGTGGGGCGAGATGCTCGACAAGGCGGCCGCCGTGCTGTCGGACGATCGGGTCGCGGCACTGGTCGGCAATCCGCACGTGCAGCGTGCGGAGCTCGTGGGCTTCGTGCTCGAGCTCTGTGGCGCTGCGGGCGACGAGAAAGCACGCAACTTCGTGCAGCTGCTCGCCGACAACGGCCGTCTGCTGCTGTTGCCGCAGATCGCCGCTCAGTACGCTGCATTGCGTGCCGACGTCGAGAACACCGTTGACGTTACGGTGACCTCGGCGTTGCCGCTGACGGCCGAGCAGGGCGCCAAGCTCAGCGACGCCCTGACACGCCGCCTGCGGCGCACGGTACGGCTGAACACGACGGTCGATCCGTCGCTGATCGGCGGTGCAGTCGTGCGCGCAGGAGATTTCGTCGTCGATGGCTCGCTGCGCGGGCGCATCGAACGACTCGGTAACACCATGGCTGGCGCCTGAGCCGGCCGTCGCAGGATTTTCAGAGGACCACACATGTCCATCAAGGCATCCGAGATCTCCGATCTCATCAAGCAGCGCATCGACAAGTTTTCTTCGGCCGCCGAAGCTCGCAACGTGGGTACGGTCGTGTCGGTCACGGACGGCATCTGCCGCATCCATGGCCTCGCCGACGTGCGCTACGGTGAGATGATCGAATTCCCTGGCAACCTGTTCGGCCTTGCGCTGAACCTCGAGCAGGACTCGGTCGGCTCGGTCGTGCTCGGCGACTACAAGTCGTTGAAGGAAGGCGACACCGTGAAAACCACGGGCCGCATCCTCGAAGTACCGGTGGGTCCGGAACTGCTGGGTCGCGTTGTCGATGCGCTCGGCAACCCGATCGACGGCAAAGGTCCGCTCAAGACCACCCGCACTGCGCCGATCGAGCGCGTTGCGCCGGGTGTGATCTACCGCAAGTCGGTGAGCCAGCCGGTGCAGACCGGCTACAAGGCCGTCGACTCGATGGTGCCTGTGGGTCGCGGTCAGCGCGAGCTCATCATCGGTGACCGTCAGACCGGCAAGACCGCTCTCGCCATCGATACGATCATCAACCAGAAGTCCTCGGGCATTAAGTGCGTTTACGTGGCGATCGGTCAGAAGCAATCGACCATCGCGAACGTGGTGCGCAAGCTCGAAGAAAACGACGCGATGGCGCACACCATCATCGTCGCCGCCTCCGCCTCCACGCCTGCTGCCATGCAGTACCTGTCGGCCTATGCCGGCGTGACCATGGGCGAGTACTTCATGGACAATGGCGAAGACGCCCTGATCATCTATGACGATCTGTCCAAGCAGGCCGTTGCCTACCGCCAGATCTCGTTGCTGCTGCGCCGCCCACCGGGTCGCGAAGCATTCCCCGGCGACGTGTTCTATCTCCACTCCCGTTTGCTCGAGCGCAGTGCGCGCGTCAACGAGGAGTACGTCGAGATGGTCACCAAGGGTGCCGTGAAGGGTAAGACCGGCTCGCTCACGGGTCTGCCGATCATCGAAACCCAAGCCGGTGACGTGACGGCGTTCGTGCCGACTAACGTTATCTCGATCACCGATGGTCAGATCTTCCTCGAGACCGACCTCTTTAACGCGGGCATCCGCCCAGCGATGAACGCCGGCATCTCGGTGTCGCGCGTCGGTGGCGCTGCGCAGACCGACATCATCAAGAAGCTAGGCGGTGGCATTCGCCTCGCGCTCGCGCAGTACCGCGAGCTCGCGGCGTTTGCGCAGTTCGCGTCGGATCTCGACGATGCCACTCGCCGGCAGCTTGAGCGCGGCGTGCGTGTGACGGAAGTGATGAAGCAGAAGCAGTACGCGCCGATGTCGGTCGCGGAGATGGCGCTGTCGATCTACGCGGTCAACAACGGCTACATGGACAAGGTCGATCGCAAGAAGGTCGTGGATTTCGAAGCTGCCTTGCAGGCGTTCGCCAAGTCCTCGCACAAGGTGTCGCTCGATGCCATCAACGCAGAGCCCGTGCTGAAGAAGCACGAATCAACGTTGAAGCAGATCTGCGAAGACTTCATCGCCACCGGCACCTACTGATCCTAAACTCGAGCGAGCAACCGCAGACATGCCCGGCACCAAGGAAATACGCACCAAGATCGCGAGTGTGAAGAGCACTCAGAAGATCACCAAGGCCATGGAAATGGTTGCGGCGAGCAAGATGCGTCGTGCTCAGGATCGCATGCGTCTATCGCGTCCGTATGCCGAGAAGATCCGCGTCGTGATCGGTCACCTGAACAAGGCGAACCCCGACTACAAGCATCCGTTCCTCGTCGAGCGCGAGCCGAAGTCGGTAGGGATCATCGTGGTCTCTAGCGATCGCGGTCTCTGCGGCGCTCTCAATACCAACGTGTTCAAGAGCACTCTGATGCTCATGCGCGAGTGGCAGGGCAAGGGCGCCAAGGTCAATCTGTGCCTGCTCGGCAGCAAGGGCGTCGCGTTTTTCCGTCGTCTCGGCACGCCGATCGTTGCCAGCGTCACGGGCCTCGGCGACAAGCCGCACGTCAAGCAGCTGCTGGGTTCGGTAAAGGTGATGCTCGATGCCTACCGTGACGGCAGCATCGATCGGCTCTTCATCGTCAATGCCGAGTTCGTCAACACCATGACGCAGAAGCCCACCGTGACGCAGCTCTTGCCCGCGCAGACCATCGACGATGGCGAACTGCAGGACATGTGGGATTACATCTACGAGCCCAACGCGGCGGACATCCTCGATGGTGTGCTGATGCGCTACATCGAGTCGCAGGTCTACCGCGCAGCCGTTGAGAGCGTGGCCTGTGAAATGGCGGCACGCATGGTGGCCATGAAGGCCGCATCGGACAACGCGGGCAACCTGATCGGTGACCTGCAGCTCATCTACAACAAGGCGCGGCAGGCCGCGATCACCAAAGAACTGGCGGAGATCGTCGGCGGCGCAGCAGCCGTCTGATTTCCCTCGCTACATCACGCATTCAACGATTCAAGGCACAGGGTACCGACATGGCAACGGGCAAGATTACGCAGATCATCGGCGCGGTCATCGACGTGGAGTTTCCCCGCGACTCGATCCCGAAGGTCTACGAGGCGCTGAAGCTCACCGACGTCGATCTGACGCTGGAAGTGCAGCAGCAGCTCGGTGATGGCGTTGTGCGAACCATCGCGATGGGCGCATCGGAAGGCTTGAAGCGCGGCCTCGCGGTCGAATCGACTGGTGCGCCGATCTCGGTGCCAGTGGGTTCGGCGACGCTCGGTCGCATCATGGACGTGCTCGGTGCGCCGCAGGATAACCGTGGTCCCGTGGCCTCCAAGGAAAAGTGGTCGATCCACCGTCCGGCGCCCTCGTACGATGAACAGGCTGGCGGCCAGGATCTGCTCGTCACGGGCATCAAGGTCATCGACCTGCTCGCACCCTTCGCCAAGGGCGGCAAAGTTGGCTTGTTCGGTGGCGCTGGTGTCGGCAAGACCGTGAACATGCTGGAGCTCATCAACAACATCGCCAAGCAGTACAGCGGCTTGTCCGTGTTCGCGGGCGTCGGTGAGCGTACCCGCGAAGGTAACGACTTCTACCACGAGATGGCGGAGTCGGGCGTCATCGATCTCGAGAAGCTCGAGAACTCCAAGGTCGCGATGGTGTACGGCCAGATGAACGAGCCGCCGGGCAACCGGTTGCGCGTGGCGCTCACCGGTCTCACCATGGCCGAATACTTCCGCGACGAAGTGCGCGAAGACGGCGGCAAGGGTCGCGACGTGTTGTTCTTTGTCGACAACATCTACCGCTACACGCTCGCCGGTACCGAGGTGTCGGCGCTACTGGGCCGCATGCCCTCGGCGGTGGGTTACCAGCCGACGCTTGCCGAAGAAATGGGCGTGCTGCAGGAGCGCATCACCTCCACCAAGACGGGCTCGATCACCTCGATCCAGGCTGTGTACGTGCCGGCCGACGACTTGACCGACCCGTCGCCGGCCACGACGTTTGCGCACCTCGACGCCACCGTCGTGTTGTCGCGGCAGATCGCTGCGCTTGGCATTTACCCGGCAGTCGATCCGCTCGACTCCACGAGCCGCCAGCTCGACCCGTTGGTGGTGGGCGAAGAGCACTACAACGTCGCGCGCGGTGTCCAGAACGTTCTGCAGCGTTACAAGGAACTGCAGGACATCATCGCGATCCTCGGCATGGACGAACTGTCTGAAGAGGACAAGCTCACCGTGTTCCGCGCGCGCAAGATCCAGCGCTTCCTCTCGCAGCCCTTCAACGTCGCGAAGGTGTTCACGGGCCAGGACGGCAAGATCGTCCCGCTCAAGGAAACCATCCGCGGCTTCAAGGGCATCCTCGCCGGCGAATACGACAACCTACCCGAGCAGGCTTTCTACATGGTCGGTTCGATCGACGAGGCCGTGGAGAAGGCCAAGACGCTGCAGTAATTGCCGCGCCCACACGAGCACACAGCCATGGCCGACACCACCATCCACTGCGACATCGTCAGCGCCGAGGGCGAGATTTTCTCCGGCCCCGCGAAGATGGTGTTTGTGCCTGCCGCGCAAGGCGAGATCGGCATCGCGCCGCGTCACGCGCCGCTGCTGACCATGATCAAGCCCGGCGAAGTGCGGGTGCAGACGCCGGACGGTCAGGAGCAGTTTTTCTTTGTCGGTGGTGGCGCCCTCGAGATCCAGCCGAAGAAGATCACCGTACTCGCCGATACGGCGGTACGGGCCAAGGACATGGACGAGGCTGCGGCCATCGAAGCCAAGCAGCGGGCTGAGGAAGTGCTGAAGGGCAACATCGACAAGATCGAGCAGGCCGAAGCGCTTGCCGAGCTCGCGCGGGCGGCTGCGCAGCTGAAGATGATCCAGAAGCTGCGCAAGATCAAAGGCTGACCATGCCCGCGCAGCCGGGCCAACCGCTGTCGATCGTCATCCTCGCTGCCGGACAGGGCAAGCGGATGAAATCCGACCTGCCCAAGGTGCTGCAACCGCTCGCCGGAAAGCCGCTGCTGCGGCACGTGATCGACACCGCGTGCACGCTGCAACCGGTTTCGCTGCATGTCGTGTACGGGCACGGCGGCGATATCGTGCGTGGGGCCTTGGCAGAGGCACCCGTCTCCTCCTGGTGCCTGCAGGCCGAGCAGCTCGGAACAGGGCACGCGGTGCAACAGGCCCTGCCCGCACTGCACGATGGCGCGCTGGCGTTGATTCTCTACGGCGATGTACCGCTCGTCAGCGCCGAGACCTTGCGTTCGCTTGTCGCCTTGGCGGGTTCAAAGGTCATGAGCCTGCTCACCGTGATGCTCGACGATCCAACCGGCTATGGCCGCATCGTGCGCGATGCGCGCGGCAAAGTGCGGCGCATCGTCGAGCAGAAGGATGCCACTGCCCGCGAACGCAAAATCCGCGAGGGCAATACCGGGGTGATGGTCGTGCCCGTCAAGTGGCTGCGCCGCTGGCTCGGCAAACTCAAGAACAGCAACGCCCAAGGCGAGTACTACCTCACCGACATCATCGCCATGGCCGTGCGTGACAAGGTGGGCGTTGCACCCCTCGTCGTCCCGACGGTCGCCGAAGTGCTCGGCATCAACGACAAGCTGCAGCTCGCCGAGGTCGAGGCGCATTACCGCGCGGCCCGTGCCCGTGAACTGATGCTGGCCGGAGTGACCGTGGTTGATCCCGCGCGTCTTGATGTACGCGGCAGCCTGCGCACCGGCCGCGACGTATTCATTGACGCCAACGTGGTGTTCGAGGGCGAGGTGCAACTCGGCGATCGGGTGCACATCGGCCCCCACTGCGTGCTGCGCGACTGTCGCATCGACCACGACGTACGTGTGCAGTCACACTGCGTGATCGAGGAGGCAAGCGTGGGTGCGGGCTCAATCATCGGTCCCTTCGCTCGCTTGCGCCCTGGCGCCGCCCTGGCCGCCGAGGTACACATCGGCAACTTCGTCGAAGTCAAAAATTCATCCCTGGCAGTAGGCGCTAAAGCCAATCATTTGGCGTATGTAGGAGATGCCACGGTCGGCGCCCGAGTGAACATTGGCGCCGGGACTATCATTGCCAACTACGACGGTGCCAATAAGCACCACACCACCATTGGCGATGATGCACACACGGGCTCGAACTCCGTACTGGTGGCACCGATTACGGTCGGCGAGGGCGCGACCATCGGTGCTGGATCGACGGTGACGCGCAGCGTACCCCCGGGTAAACTAACCGTCGCTAGGGCCAAACAATTGACCCTGGATGGCTGGAAGCGGCCATCAAAAGTCCGTAAGCCCTGACTCCCGGGGGAGCACTCAAAAAATCATGTGTGGAATCGTCGGTGCCATCGCAAACCGTGACATCGTCCCTGTGCTCGTGGAGGGTCTGCGTCGGCTCGAATATCGTGGCTACGACTCCGCCGGCGTCGCGGTGCTCAACGGCACTAGCCACCTTAAGCGGGTTCGTACCGTCGGTAAAGTGCAGGTGTTGCAGGATGCCATTGACGCCTCGCCCACCCACGGTGAACTTGGTGTCGCGCATACCCGTTGGGCCACTCACGGCGTGCCGTCCGAGCGCAATGCCCATCCACACATCTCGCGCGATGGTCTGGCGATCGTGCACAACGGCATCATCGAGAATCACGAAGAGTTGCGCGAAGAGTTACGCGCAGCAGGTTACGAATTCACCTCCGATACGGACACCGAGGTCATCGCGCACCGTATCCACCACCACCTTAAGTCCACCGACGATCTGTTCAAGGCGGTGCGGGCCACGGTGGCCGAACTCGAAGGCGCGTATGCGCTCGCCGTGGTCAGCGAAACGGACCGGGAGCGCATCATCCTCGCACGCGAGGGTTGCCCGGTCGTCATCGGCTTCGGCGAAGGCGAAAACTTCGTAGCCTCGGATGTTGCTGCGCTGCTGCCCGTGACCCGTCGCTTCATGTTTCTCGAAGAGGGCGACGTCGCCGAAGTGCATCGGACGTCGGTTCGCGTGCTCGATCGCGAGGGCACTGCCGTGGAGCGCCCTGTGCGCCAGAGCGAGCTGTCGGCCGATGCGGCCGACAAGGGACCCTACGATCATTTCATGCTCAAGGAAATCCACGAGCAACCGCGCGCTATCGCAGACACCTTGCAGGAGCGTGTGGCCAACGGTCGTTTGCTCGAGGCTGCCTTTGGCCCTGCGGCGACTGAGGTGCTCAAGCGTACCGAGCACATTCACATCGTGGCCTGCGGCACGAGCTTTCATGCGGGCTCTGTGGCTCGTTATCTCATCGAGCAGATCGCCAAGATCCCGTGCAGCGTCGAGATCGCGAGCGAATATCGCTACCGCAATCCGGTGGTGCCCAAGAACTCCTTGTTCGTGACGATCTCCCAGTCCGGCGAGACCGCCGATACGCTGGCTGCCCTGCGGCTCGCCAAGCAGGCGGGTTATCTGAGCTCGCTCGCGATCTGCAACGTCCCAGAAAGTTCGCTCGTGCGCGAGTCCGAGCTCGTCATGCTCACCCGCGCGGGTCCGGAGATCGGCGTGGCCTCTACCAAGGCCTTCACGACACAGCTTGTTGCACTCGGTATGTTGGTGGTCGCACTGGCCAAGCACCACGGTGCAGGCCCCGAGCGCGAGCGGACGCTCGTCAACCGCCTCGTCGAACTGCCGGGCCTGATGGAAAAAACGCTGGCCCTTGACCCCGTGATCCGCGAGTTGGCCAAGCGCTTCGCAGACAAGCACCACGCACTCTTCCTGGGTCGCGGCACCATGCACCCGATCGCCATGGAAGGCTCGCTCAAGCTCAAGGAAATCTCTTACATTCACGCCGAAGCCTATGCGGCGGGTGAGCTCAAGCACGGACCGCTCGCCCTCGTCGATGCCGACATGCCGGTGATCACGGTGGCACCCAACACCGATTTGCTCGAGAAGCTGAAGTCGAACTTGATGGAAGTTCGCGCGCGCGGCGGGGAGCTCTTCGTATTCGCCGACCCGGAATCTGGAATTCAGCCGTCAGAGGGGGTCACGGTGATCACCATGCCGCGCCACGTGAGTTACGTGCAGGCCCCGGCGATCTACACCATTCCGTTGCAGCTGCTCTCGTATCACGTCGCCATCCTGCGCGGCACGGACGTCGACCAGCCACGCAACCTCGCCAAGTCGGTGACGGTGGAGTAGTCCGCGCCGCGAGTGATGGTTATTGACGCCGCGGTCGACCCCCTTCGCGCGAGCCACCGCGCTCACCCATGCCGCCACGGCGCTCTCCAGCGCCACCACCCATCTCACCCATTCGGCTGCGGCGCTCATCCATGCGCTCGCGGCGCTCGGCACGGCGTGCTTCGAGCGTATTGCGCTGCTCGGGTGTCAATACGGCCTGAGTTTGCGAGCGGAATTGCTCTTGCTGGTCACGTAATTGCGCGCGCGCTGCATCAAGATTGCGTCGTGCCTCGGCGGTGACCGTGGCGTAGTTCGGATCACTCGGCTTGGCGTCGGCCAGCGTTTGCTGTGCGCTGCGCACCTGTTCGCGCAGCGGCTCTGTGGCTGAGCGGTGGCTCTCCGACAAGCCGCGCAACTGGGTACGCTGCGCATCGGTGAGACCGAGCTGTTCAAAGGCGCGCTGCATGCGCTGTTCGGGTGCCGGACCATCGTCTGCCTTGGCAAGGGTGGCAGTCAGCAAGGTCGCTGCCACGGCAGCGGCGATCAACGAGTTCTTGATGTTCATGGGGTCTCCTGAAACGTCAGCCAAAGAAAGATCGTACGTCCATCAGACTGCCGGCAAGCATGCCGATTCCGCTCCAGGTTGCAAAAGATCAGGAAAGTTTCGGCAAGATTTGTCAAGGCAGACGCCATCGCCGTTCACCGCTATCCTTCCTCTGCCTGGACAGACCCCTTGGAGATACGCCATGAACGCCATTCGATCGCTTCCTCGCCTGAGCGCTGTGCTGCTTGCTTTCGCGGCTTGCGTCGCGCCACTTGCGCAGGCCTTCGAGCTTGCACCCCTACCGTACCCCCACAACGCTCTGGTTCCGGTGATCGACGAGCAGACCATGCAGATCCATCATGGTCGTCACCACAAGGCCTACGTGGATAATCTCAACGCGGCGATCGCCAAGGACGCGGCGCTGCAGGGCAAGACGCTCGAAGCCCTGTTTCCCGGCATGTCGCAATTGCCGGCGGTCGTGCGCAACAACGGCGGTGGTCACTGGAATCACACTTTCTTCTGGCAGTCGATGACACGCCCGGGTCAGGGCGGCGCGCCCTCGGCCGCATTGCAGGCCGCCATCACCCGTGACTTCGGCTCCCTCGATGCCTTTAAAGCGGCCTTCAAGACCACAGGCCTTGGCCGATTCGGCTCGGGTTGGGCGTGGCTGATCGTGGGCAGCGACGGCAAGTTGAAGATCACCTCGACGCCCAACCAGGATAATCCGCTGATGGATGTTGCGCCGGACCGCGGCACACCGCTGCTGGGTAACGACGTCTGGGAGCACGCGTACTATCTGCAATATCAGAACCGTCGCGGTGACTATCTCGACGCGTGGTGGCAGATCGTCGATTGGAACGTCATCTCCGCACGATACGCGGCTGCGACCAGCACCGCCCGCTGATCCGTGACGGAGGCCGCGGGCCCTGCCGACGAGCCGCGCCTCTCCAAGCGGATGGGCGAGCTCGGACTGTGTTCGCGCCGTGAGGCCGAGGAGTGGATCGTCAACGGTTGGGTGCGTGTCGACGGTCGAGTGGTCGATACGCTCGGGGTCCGGGTTCCGAGGACGGCCCTCATCGAGGTTGATCCGGCTGCTCGGGCGCAGCAGAGCGAGCAAGTCACGATCATCCTGCATAAGCCCGTAGGCTACGTGTCAGGCCAGGCGGAAGACGGGTACGAACCCGCTGTCGTGCTTGTCCGCCCGGAAAACCATTGGAGCGGTGATCCGTCCGGGATCGCGTTCAAGCCGGCGCACGCTCAAGGGCTTGCGCCGGCCGGCCGCCTCGATATCGACTCGACTGGTCTGCTCGTCCTCACGCAGGACGGACGCATCGCCAAACAGTTGATCGGCGCGGATTCAAATGTCGAAAAAGAATATCTGGTGCGTGTCGAAGGACACTTGTCGGACCGCGGCCTGCAGTTGCTGCGTCATGGCCTGAAGCTCGACGGCGTAACCTTGCGACCTGCGCAGGTGGGTTGGCAGAACAGCGATCAGCTGCGCTTCGTGCTGCGTGAGGGACGCAAGCGCCAGATTCGGCGCATGTGCGAGCTCGTCGGCTTGCGTGTGACCGGCCTCAAGCGCGTGCGCAGCGGTCGTGTACTGCTCGGCGCCTTGCCCGCCGGGCAATGGCGCTATCTGGCGCCTGGTGAGCAGTTCTGAACGCGGTCAGGCACGTACGAGTTCGTACGCACAAAGATTGACCGCCGTGGCGAGATTCAGCGACTCGATCGCACCGCTACCCGGGATGGTGAAAGCGGTGAACTGCGACGCCGAGGCCACGTCCGCCGGCAGGCCCCGAGCCTCGTTGCCAAAAAGGTAGCACGGATAATCGCGGAACTTCGGCGATTGGATACTTGTGCCTTGTGTATCGAGCCGTGCGATGCGCGCGAACCGCTTGCCGAGCCTGTCTAGTGGCACATCGATCTCCACGGGCACGTGGAAGTGTGCTCCCATGGCTGCGCGCAGTACCTTTGCGTTGTACGGATCCACGCTCTGCGGCGTGAGCAACACACGAAAATTGCCGAACCAGGCGAGCGTACGCAAGATCGTGCCCAGATTGCCGGGGTCCTGGATTTCGTGCAGGCAGATGACGCGTTCCTCAGCCCGCGGCGCAGCGGGCGGCAGTATCGGCACGACGGCCACGATGCCTTGCGCTGAACGGGTTTCGCTGAGCTGCGCCATATGGCGCGCGTTGATGACGTGTGTGCTCAGCGCACTCGGCCAGACACCGCGGTCGTGGGTAATGTAGATCTCGGCTGTCCGCAGACGCGGGTCATGCTCCGCGGCGCGTTGCAATTCGAGCACCAGATGCTCGCCCTCAAGCAGATAGCGCTGCTGCGCCTCACGGCCCCTCTTGTGGTGCAATTCCTTGAGAGCGTCGAGATTCACAAGTTTGCCGCCACAGCTTCCGCGACCTTGATGCCATCCACCGCTGCCGAGAGTATGCCGCCTGCGTACCCAGCGCCTTCGCCGCAGGGATAAAGGCCACGCACATTGCGACTCTGCAGGTGCTGCGGATCGCGCGTGATTCGCAACGGCGCGGATGTGCGGCTCTCGATGCCCGTCAGTACCGCATCGAGCCGATCAAAGCCGCGGATCTCGCGACCAAACGCAGGGAGCGCCTCGCGGATTGCCGTGATCGCATATTCCGGCAATGCCTCCGCCAGATCGCACAGCTGCACGCCGGGCTTGTACGATGGTTCCACATCGCCGAGTGCCTTTGAAGCTTGACCACGGAGAAAATCACCGACGAGCTGAGCGGGCGCACAGTAGTTGCGGCCACCCAGATCGTAGGCTTTCGACTCCAGGCGTTCCTGCAAGGCGATCCCTGCAAGCACACCGCCCGGATAATCCTGTACCGGATCAATGCCGACCACGATGCCTGCGTTGGCGTTACGCTCGTTGCGCGAGTACTGACTCATGCCGTTGGTCACGACACGTTCGGGTTCCGAGGTTGCGGCGACGACCGTACCGCCGGGGCACATGCAGAAGCTGTACACCGAGCGACCGTTGCTCGCGTGATGCACGAGCTTGTAGTCCGCCGCGCCGAGCGCCGGGTGGCCTGCGAATCGACCCAGGCGGACTTTGTCGATCATCGACTGCGGATGCTCGATGCGAAAGCCGATGGCAAAGGGCTTTGCTTCCATGAATACGCCGCGTCGCTCCAGCATGCGGAAGGTGTCTCGCGAACTATGGCCCAGCGCAAGCACGACATGTCGGCTGTGCAGGACCTCGCCGCTTTCGAGCATCACGCCCTCGACTCGACCGTTCTCGATGAGAAGGTCGATGACCCTGCTCTCGAAGCGAACTTCACCGCCCAGACTGATGATCTCGCGGCGCATTGACGAAACGACGCCGGTGAGCCGGAAGGTGCCAATATGCGGTTTGCTGACGTAGAGAATCTCCGCAGGCGCGCCCGCGCGCACGAATTCCTGCATGACCTTGCGTCCAAGGTAGCGCGGATCCTTGATCTGGCTATAGAGCTTGCCGTCGGAGAAGAGACCCGCACCGCCTTCACCGAACTGCACGTTTGAGATTGGATCGAGTGTGTTGCGTCGCCACAGACCCCAGGTGTCCTGTGTTCGTTGCCGTACCTCACGCCCTCGCTCGAGCACGATGGGTCGATAGCCTTGTTGCGCCAGTATCAGCGCCGCGAAGAGGCCGCCCGGCCCGAAGCCTATGACGATGGGGCGCTCCCGCAACTCGTCGCGCGCACGGGCTGGCGGCTGGTAGCGGGTGTCGGGCGCGGCCATCACGTGCCGATCGTCAGCGAGTCGCCGCAGTACCTGTGCCTCGTCGCTGACTTCGGCGTCGATGATGTAGACGAAAGTGATGAGGCTGCTCTTTCGCCGGGCGTCATAGCTGCGTTTGTAGACGCTGAAATCGAGCAGCGCAGTATCGTCGATGCCGAGCCGCTGTACGACCGCCGCACGCAGCACCTCGCGGCCGACTTCGCGGGCGTCGGGATCCATGGGCAGCGGCAATTCGGTGATGCGGATCAACGGGATTTCCTGAAAAACGCTAGTCTATAGGGATCATGGCCCGAACCAAGAGCAGCAGCCAGTGGCTGCGCCGTCACGTCACCGATCCGTTCGTCAAGCAGGCGCAAAAGGACGGCTATCGCTCTCGGTCCGCCTACAAGCTCACCGAGCTCGATCAGCGGGACAAGCTGTTCCGTCCGGGCATGCAGGTGATGGATTTGGGTTCGGCACCGGGCGGCTGGTCGCAGGTGGCGGGGCGTCTGGTGGGTGCGAAAGGGCGGGTGTTGGCGACGGATATCTTGCCGATGGACCCGCTGGCTAACGTCGATTTCATCCAAGGCGATTTTACCGACGAGGCCATCGTGCAGCAGATCCACGATTGGCTGCAGGGCACCAAGTTCGATCTCATCGTGTCCGATATCGCGCCGAATATCACCGGCATCGACTCGGCCGATCAGGCGTCTTCGATGTACTTTCTCGAGCTCGCGCTCGATACCGTGCGCAAGACCCTCAAACCCGGCGCAGCATTCGTCGCCAAGATGTTCCAGGGAGAGGGGTCGGATGCATATCTGAAAGAGCTTCGTCGCTCATTCGACAAAGTATCGATTCGCAAGCCTGCCGCATCACGCCCGGAGTCTCGTGAGGTGTATATCGTCGCCAAGGGATTCAAGGGCGATTGACGCCCCGCTCGTACCACGGGCGGCTTCGGTTGACCACGTGAACTACCGCAAGCATCACCGGTACCTCGATCAGCACGCCCACGACCGTGGCGAGCGCCGCACCGGATTCGAAGCCGAAAAGCCCGACGGCTGCCGCCACGGCCAGTTCAAAGAAATTGGATGCACCAATCAGCGCTGACGGGCAGGCGACGGAGTGCCGCTCGCCGAGCATCCGGTTTAGTCCGTAAGCCAGCGACGCATTGAAGATGACCTGGATGAGAATCGGCACTGCGAGCAGGGCGATCACGAGCGGCTGCGCCAAAATGGCTTTGCCTTGGAAAGCGAACAGCAGTACGAGCGTCAGCAGTAGCGCCGTGATCGAGGCGGGTCCCAAACGTTCGAGGACCATCGCCAGATGCGCTTCACCGCGTTTCAGGGCGGCGCGTCGAATCGCTTGCGCGATCAGCACTGGAACCACGATATACATCACCACCGAGATCAACAGTGTGTCCCAGGGCACGATGATCGCGGAGATGCCAAGCAGCAATCCCACCAACGGCGCGAAGGCGAACACCATGATCGTGTCGTTGAGCGCAACCTGCGACAGGGTGAACAACGGATCACCGTGCGTCAGACGACTCCAGACGAAGACCATGGCTGTGCAGGGCGCCGCTGCGAGCAGAATGAGTCCGGCCACGTAACTGTCGAGCTGCTCGGCCGGCAAATACGGCGCGAAGAGTTGTTTCACGAAGAGCCAGGCGAGCACCGCCATCGAGAACGGCTTGACCAGCCAGTTCACGAATAGCGTGACACCGATGCCGCGGCCGTACGTACGCAACTGTCCGAGTGCGCCAAAGTCGACGCGGATCAGCATCGGAATGATCATCACCCAGATGAGCAGCCCTACGGGGAGATTGACGCGGGCGATCTCGATGCCGCCGATGACTTGCATCACTTGCGGAAAAGCCTCGCCGAGTGCGATGCCGACCACGATGCACAGCCCGACCCATAGGGTCAGGTAGCGCTCGAAAATACTCATGGCGCTGTGTGCGGCGAGGCCAAAGCTCGAGCAGATTGCTCGAGCGCCATTTTTTCCAGCGATGCCGCCGGCAGGCTCGTGAAGGCTTCGAGGCGCCGCTTGATCTGATGCAGCGTTGTGCGGAACGCGACCATCTTGATCTCATCCGGCCACTCGCCTGCGCTCGGATCATCATAGCCCCAGTGAGCGGTCGCAGGTCGACCTGGAAACACGGGGCAGACTTCGTTGGCGTTGCCGCAGACGGTAATCACGAGATCGATGGGCGGTGCCGCGGGACCGAGAAACTCATCCCAGAGCTTACTGCGTAAGCCTACCGTCGGGATTCCCGCTTCCGTGAGGGTGCGAAGTGCTAGCGGGTTGGGCTGCCCGCTTTCACGGGGCGTGCTGCCGGCCGAATAGCCGACGAACCTCCCTGCCCCCAAATGATTGAGCAGTGCTTCGGCCAGGATGCTGCGCGCCGAGTTGTGCGTGCAGAGAAACAAAACGGAGATGGGGTGGCTCATGCGGACCTCACTCTGGAATTCTCAAAGCCGAAGATGACGAATTTGTGACATTCAAGGTCATCAGTGCGACTTCAATAGTCGCTCCTCGATCGCATAGAACGCCGAGTGCGCGCCCTTTTTCCCAAGATCCCCACCGACGATGAAATAGACGACGCCGTGGCCTGACTGCCGATCGATCCACAGTCCGGAGACAAGCCCGTACGCGTCACCGGCGTGGCCGATTCTGGGCATCGCGTCACCGAACGGATCATCGCCACAGTTGGAATCGCGTGTGGCCAGCGTTTGAACGGCGAGCCCGTAGCGACAAAAAAACGCGCGACCAGGGTCGCCGGATTCCGCTTCGAAGGTCTCGCCGTTTCGACCGTCGTAGGTCCACACCGGGGTGATTAGCGTATAGATCGACTCCTTGCGCAGGAACCGCTCAGCGCCCTGTGCTTGGCCGCCATGGGCTCCGGCGTCGAGAGCGCCGTCATTGAGCAGCATGCGACCGATACGCGCGAGATCACGCGCGGAAATTCGCAGACCCCCCTGTGGCGAAAACATCGCTCCGTTGTGCCCCGCTTGCCAGCGCGTGAGGTCGCATTGTCCATCGGCGGCAGGCACGACCGGACAGGCGGGTGCGCTGCCCCGAAGATCGTCCGCTTGTACTGCGCCTTTTGCGTCGTACAGCACGACTGCGCGCTCAATCGAGGCGGGAGAGCAGGATGCCCAGTTGAAGCAAGCCTGTAGTCCGAGAGGCTTCAGTACGAGCCGTTGCATGAGTCCATCGAAACGCTCGCCCGTTGCCCGCTCCATCACCGAAGCGATGAGCGGGAAGTTGAGGTTCGTGTACCGAAAGAACGTGCCGGGGGCGTGCTCGGCATCCCATGCCCCGGGATCGACCAGTTTGTCTTGTAGTGAGGCGTCGTAGGGGATCACGTAGCCCGCGGCGTCGGTGATGCTCGAGCGATGCGACAGCAACAGGCGCAGCGTGATCGGCACTTGCGGATGTTGCGGATGACGCAGCGACCAGCCGAGCCACGTCGATACGTCGCGATCGAGATCGAGTACGCCTGATTCCACGAGACGCATCACCCCGAGTCCCACGACCAGCTTGGAGATCGAGGCGATGCGTACTGGATCATCCGCGCTCAGCGCCCGGCCGTTAGCTCGATCTGCGAGCCCCTCGGCGCGCACATCCAAAACGCCCGCTCGATCGAACGTCACCTTGACCGAGGCCGGTGGGTGCGGCGCTGCCGCGATGCTCGAGGCAGTAAGCAGGGCTCCCAGCGCCAACACTGAGACCCTCGTCAACTGTGTCATGTGGTCAGTCGCTCCGTGAGCCCCGATGCACGTTGCACGCGGCGCAAGCAGGCGTAGCGGATGAGTGTCGGATCTGCCCACACCGTGACGGACTTTCGGGCACGGCTGACGGCCGTGTAGAGCAACTCACGCGTCAGTATGGGCGATTCGCGTGGCGGCAAGACGACGAGCACGTGATCGAATTCCGAGCCTTGGCTGCGGTGTACGGTCATGGCGTAGAGCGGTGCGTGTTCGGGCAGCCGTGCGGCGAGCACCCGTCTCAGCTCGCCGGTGCCGGTACGGAAACATGCATGCAGGCGCGCCTCGTCATCGGTACGGTGCAGCACGGCACTGTCGCCGTTGAACACCTGCAGCGCGTAATCGTTGCGCAGCACGACGAGTGGCGCGCCGTGGTACAGCGCGCCGCGTGCGTCGTCGATCAACTCCTCGCTGGAGAGCAGGTCGCGGATCGTGTCGTTGATGCGCAGGGTGCCCACAGGACCACTCCGCGTCGCACAGAGGATTCGCGCCGTCTCAAACGTCGCGAGCCGCGCCACCGGATCATCGCTCTGCAAGGCGTTGCGGTAAGTGGCCATGACCGACGTCTGCGAAAGCGCCTTGCCGAGCGTATCGGCAGCGGGCAACGACTTGAGGGTGACATCTGGATACTCGATGCCGTCCAGGATCTCGAGCGTACGGTCCGCATCACCGCTACGGATCGCCGCACACAATGCCCCGATGCCGCTGTCGGCTGCAAAGCGCCAAGGTTTGCGCAGCGTGACGAGGGCAGATCCGAGTCCTGTACTGGCGGCCGTGATGTCGGCAAGCACGGAGCCCACCTCTACCGACGCCAACTGATCGGGATCGCCGATCAGGATGATGCGCGCTTGCGGTCGCAACGCCGCAAATAGTTTGGCCATCAGTGGCAGATCGACCATCGAGCTTTCGTCGACGATCACTACATCGCTCGCCAACGGCCGGTCCGCATCATGACGGAAAAACGCCGAGTCGCCGCGGGCGCCGAGCAAACGATGCAGGGTCGAGGCGGTACGCGGCAGCCGCTCACGCAACGCCTCGTCGATGGGCAAGCTCGCCAGTTGTGCGGCGATGCTTTGCTGCATGCGATGTGCGGCTTTGCCCGTGGGCGCAGCGAGCGAGATCCGTAACTCCGGACTCTCCGTCAGCAAGGCGACGAGGATGCGCACCACGGTGGTCGTTTTGCCCGTTCCCGGGCCACCCGCGATCACCATGAAGCGGCGAGAGCGTACGGCATCGATCGCGATGTCGGTCTGTGTCGCAGAGTCGGCGCTCGTCACCGGGCCCACCGCAGCGGCGTCTGATCCCAACCGCTCGACAATGCGGGCGGCCAGATCCCGCTCGTATTCGTAATAGCGATGCAGATACAGACGACCTGTCACATCGAGTACGAGTGGCTTGAATTCGCCTGGTTGCTGCGCGACGAGACCGCTCGCCAGCAGATCGTCCCGCCAACTCGTCAAGGAGGGCCAGGGCTGCAGTGCGGCAGCCGCCTCGAAGTGGTCCGAGGGGCGCTGGCTTAGATCGAGACACAGATGGCCTCGCCGCAGCACGCTGCTCAGCAAGGCCGCTGCATGACCGATCCAACGTGATGACGACGCCTGCGCGGCCAGATGGCGTGCGAGGGAGCGATCGAGCGTCGTGAAGCGCTCGTCGGCGAGAAAAGCCTGCAGGTCGCTCATGACGCGGGCTCCACTGGTGCTAACACGGTGGCCGCCAGATCACGGACGAACTTTGCAGCCGGGCGCGAGAAGTGCACACCCCGCTCCGGATGCGCTGCATCGATCCCGCGCACGAAGATGTAGAAAATACCGCCGAAGTGTTGTTCGTAGCGGTACTCGGGCAGTCGCGCGGCGAGATGGCGATCGAGCGCCAGCGTGTAGAGGAGCGACTGCAGCACGTAGGCTTCACGCAGCATCACGGTCTGCAGCTGCGAGGGTGCGTAGTGCGCCGTATCGTTGCCCAGCCAGTTGGACTTCCAGTCGGCAAGGTAATAGCGGCCCTCGTGATGGAAGATCAAATCGATCACACCGTTGAGGAAGCCTTCGCTCGGTTGGAAGTTGAGCCGCTGGATCAGTCTCCCAAGGCCCGCGTCTCCGGCACGCGTGGCGACGCCCAGCAACTCCTGCCTCGTGAAGGCACGGGTCGGATAGAAAAATGCCGCTTCGTTGAGTCTCGCCTGCATGGGCATGTCCACGAACCGCAGCGTTCGATCGCCGGCCTGCAGCGGATGCTCCAGCAGGGCTCGCAGGTGTCGGCATACCGCATCGTGCTGTACGGCACTGAGCGCGAGCGGCGCAAAGGCCTGCGCGACCAGAGCCTCCAGTGCCGTCGGTGCCACGAAGTCGAGTTTCTCGAGTACCGAGTGCAGGGCGATGCCGGTGGCTGCGCCGGCGGGCAGACGAAATATCGACTCTTCAGGCGCGTCGGCCGGTCTGCTCTGCAGGTGAGCCAGTTCGCCTTGGTCATCGTAGTCTTCGGCGACTTCCTGGCTGGCGTTGGAGATCAGACTCGTGAAACTGCCGACCAGTCTGTCGGCGCGCAGCGAGCGGGTGAATGACCGAGCCGCGCATTCAGTGGCGTCGTCGACGTGCGGTGGGTCGATGGCTGGCCGTGTCGCGTCGTCCTCCGTGCTGCGCAGCCCGATACTGGCGCAGACGAGTCCATCGAACGTTCCGCCAAGCACCCGACCGAGCGCCGAGATCTGAGGATCGGCAGCGTTGGCACCGTAGATATAGCAGCGATGGATCGCGCGCGTGACGCCGACATACAGCAGGCGGATGTCCTCGGCGAGTGCTTCGTCGCGCGCCCACTGGCGGTGCTGCGATGACGGTGCATCCGACAGGTCGAGGGTTATATGCGCGGTGTTTGGATCATGGAACAGAACGTCCCGTGCGGTGGCGTCATGCCAGTGCGAGGGACAAAACACGATGGGATACTCGAGGCCCTTGGCGTTGTGCAAGGTCACGATCTTGACGGCTTCGTCGTCACGCTCGAGTCGTTGCACGTGCTCGTCGACGCCGCGGGCCGGCGACTCGCATTGCTCGCGCAACCATTCCTCGACGCCCACTGGAGCGAGGCGTAGCGTTCGCTCGGCCTCGTGTACCAGCTCGGCAAGATGCAGCAGGTTCGTCAGGCTGCGCTCGCCCTCCGGACGCTGCACGAGTCTCGAGCGCAGCATGCCGGCGGTCGTCAGCCAACGGAATGCGCCGGCGAAACCCTGCGTATGCCATCGCAAACGACACTCGAGCAGACGCTCGACGAGCGCCTCCCAGCCAGCCTCGTCGGTGTCGAGTTCCACTAACCTTGACGCGTCACAGTCGAAAAACGGCGTACTGAGCGCCGTGCGTACCGCCTGAGTCCTCGTGGGTTCGAGTACTGCCGACAGCAGATGCTGCAGCGCGGTGGCCTCCGCCGTAGCGAACACACTCTCGTCCGTGCGACGCACGCTGCGCAGGCCTGCCGCGCGGAGCCGTTGCTGTAGCGCCGTGGCCTCGCCGTGCGTACGAACGAGCACGGCAATATCGTCGGCTCGCAGGCTGCGTTCGCCGAGTCGATGCGTCCCTGCGAGCAGGCGAGCGATCTCCGTGGCGATGTGCTGGTGGATCAGCGGCTGGCAGTACTTCTTCTCGAACTTGCCATCGCCGACGGGTAGTTGCATCAGCAGGAGCGGTGGCCGCACATCCTGCGGGGTACAGGTCAGCGGCGTCTCAGCCGCCTTGGCGCCATCGGCACTCGAGTCCATAAACTCGATGCCCGCTTGGAGAAAGACGCCGGGCGTCTTTGCAAACAAGGCGTTGACGGCTTCGACCATCGGCTTGCTCGAGCGGAAGTTCGTGAGCAAAGTGTAGATCTGCGGCGGCGCTGCACGCAGCACGGCGGATTTCGCTTCCAGATAAGTGAATAGGTCGGCACCGCGAAAACCGTAGATCGACTGCTTCGGATCGCCGATATACATCAGCCAATGGGTTGCGACCGCGAAGACTCGTTGGAAAATCCGGTACTGCAGGGGATCGGTGTCTTGGAACTCATCTATCAGCGCGGCGGCATAATTGCGTCGCAGCACGGCTTGCAGCGCTTCGGCACGCGGACCGGCAAGCGCCGAGTCCATGCGTTCGAGTAGATCGTCGAAGGTCATGATGCGCCGGGACGCCTTGAGGTTCGGCCACTCTATGCGAGCGTAGTCGAGCCAGGTCTGCCGCAGACTGGCGATCACGGACCGCCGGGCCGACGACACCGACTCGCAGCGGTCGAAGAACTCATGCTGTGGCGTGATTTTTTTAGCTTTAGTCAGCGCAACGAGTCGAGAGGAGGCGAAGTCCGTCATGGCTTCGAGCACGGAGGAATGTACGGATCCCGTGCTCGTCGCGCGTTCGAGTGCAGCTGCATGGGTATCGACGAGTTCGATCGGCAAGGCGCTCGACTTGTCACGTTTGAGTGCAGGGGAGCTTCGCAGTAGCGGATGTAAGGTAGCGCCGTCCTGTCGCCATGCATCGAGAGCGCTGGCGTAGGCCGTCGAAAGTCGCCGCGTCGCGACATCGAGAGGCTCCGTCGCCTCGGGCAGGATACGCAACTGCGGATGCCTCGCGTGACGCGAGAGTAGACGAGCGAGGTCCGCAGGCTGCAGCGGTTCACCATCGATCGCTGCAGCAACAAGCGGCATGGCCGTGTCGATGTGCCGGCGCCAGAAGTCGGTGGCGACATCGAGCAGCGCGTCGTAAGGATCGCGCACGACATCGGCGTCGAACGGTGCGTCACCCTCGAAGGCGTTGTCACGCAGGGCGCGCTGACAGAAGCCGTGTATGGTGGAAATCGCCACTTCGTCGAACGCCGCCAGTGCGAGTCGCAGCCGACGCACAGCCTCCTCGAGGCCGACACCACTCGAACGTATCGCCTGCGTGGCAGGGTCCTTGGCCAAGCCGCGCTGCAACTCGTCGAGTACCTCGCGCAGACGCCGACGAATACGCGAGCGAAGCTCCGCGGTCGCCGCGTCCGTGAAGGTGACGACGACGATACGGCCGATCGGCAGCCCCTCGACCGCCACGAGTCGCGTGACGATGCCGGCGATCGCATAGGTCTTCCCCGTGCCGGCGCTGGCCTCGAGAAGCGTCACGCCACGCGTCAGTGGTGTACGGGCGAGATTGAACTGCGGGAACGCGCTCACGGGCTTGCGTCCTCGAGTCGATCGAGCAGAGGTGTGATGACGGCTGCGGCGAGCGACAGGAACTCTTCGTCGAACGCGGGATATTCACCGTGCACGAGTTGGTAGTAAGGATCCTCGGACGGCGACGGAGGCGCCTCACGCGAACTGAATGAATTTTTGACCCACGCGTCGCGCGCTTTGGCGATGGCCATGCCCAGTTCCGCAGGAGAGTCCGTCAAGGACTTCGCCGCGGCCCACGAGACGTCGGGGATGAAGGGCAGCGGACCTGTCAGACCCCTTCTATACAAACCCAGCAACCCCGCCAACACCGGCTGTGTCTCGGCGGAGGTGGCGAAGGGTCGAAGCTGGCGCGGTTTCTCTGAGGACGAGAACACCAGTGTGCGGTGCGCGGGGTGTACGGCGTTCAACAGCACGTGCAGCGCCCACGCCTGCAGCAGGTCCTTCGGTCGCAGCGACGCGCAGCGGTAACGCAACAGGCGATCGCCGTAGACATCGTTGATGGACCCACGAACGATGCAGCCCTCCGCGCTGACATCGATATCGATGCGTTCGCGCGCTGACCCCACTCGCAGCGGCTGCACGTCACGGGCGAGGCGGTCGACGCGATCGCGCAGCGTCGTCTCGATCTGCGCACCGAGCGGACCCGGTGGCACTTTGCCGCGGGCTTTCGCGGCAGGCCAGGCGAGCGCTGCGTCGCCGTGCAGCGTCTCTTCCAACAGTGCTTGCTGCAACTGATAGCGTTGCAGCGAATCGAGCGCACGAGGCTCGTGCGCCGGCAGCACGTCGGCATCCCGCGTCAGACGCAGACCGAGCCGCCTCTGGCAGAGCACGCGGGCGGGATGCGCCAGGAATGAGGCCAGCTCTTCTGGCGTGATGCACAGCAAAGCGGGATCCGGCTCCGCCAGCGCCGAAGTGAAGAACGGCCGTGGTGCGGACTTCCCGCGGCGCACGACCTCAGCCGCTCGGGCGTTATCCGGGGAGAAACTCTGCAACGGGCCCGGGCTGAAATAACGCGGACTGAACGCCTGAAGCGCGTGGTGGTGTATGGCTGTTGTGGCGCCTAGGTAATCGAGCAACTCAACCACAACGCTCGAGGGTGCGGTGATATCGGCATCACGCTGCGACTGACCGACGTAACTCAGATAAAGCATCTGCCTTGCGCCGAGCAGAGTCTCGAAAAACATGTAGCGGTCGTCGTCCCGGACGGAACGGTCGCCGCGGCGCGGCCGAGCGGCCATGAGATCGAAGGCCAGTTGGCTATTGCGACGCGGGAACTCCCCATCGTCGAGGCCTAGCACGCCGAGCAGTCGCGCCGGAATGGCACGCATCGGTTTCAACGAGCAAAAGGTCACGCGTCCTTGCAGGAATCCGCCGCTGACCGGCAGCTGTGTCAACGTGCTCTCGAGAAACGCCTGCACGACACTTATTGGCAGCGCTGCCTCTGCTGAATCCGCATCGCCTCCATCGACGACTGGTTTGGCGAGTTCTTCGAGCGCCTGCATCAATGATCTGAACTCAGCTGCGGCCGCGGGCACTTCGGTAAACAAGCGTCGTGCGAGTGTGTCCAGCCACTGCGCCCAGTCGCGCCGCCCGCGAGGTAAGTCGATGGCGGTCGCCCACTCGGCAAATGCATCCATCGCGGCGAGAAAGCGCTCGAGACTGTCGAGATGATCGCCTTCGAGATCTTCGTAGGGCAGGCGCGCGCCGTGCAGCCGGGGGCCTGCGCCGTTCATGGCGTAGCCGTCGAGCAAGGTGGCCGTCCCGTGCGCAAAACTGAACTCGGAATCCGGCGTAAATCCGAGGCGTGCACGGTGTGCGGCATCGAGAGCCCAGACCACGCCGCAATCGATGAGCCAGCGCCGGATCCGCTCGAGGTCGGTATCGGTCAACTTGAAATGGCGCCGGATGGGCTCGCACTCGAGTGTCGCGATCACTTCAGCCGCCGTGAAGCGTGAACTCGCTAACTGCAGCACTCGCAGAAACGCATCGATGATCGCTAGCTGACTGCGTGAAGACTGATCGGCAATGGAGTACGGGATGCGCGTCGTCTCGTTCTCCGGAGCGCCGAACACCGCGGCCACATACGGCGCATAGGCGTTCATGTCGGGTGCCATGATCAGCACATCCCGTGGCCGCAGCGACGGGTCATCCTGAAACGCCGCTAGCAAGCGGTCGTGCAAGACCTCGACTTCACGCATTCGGCTGTGGCAGCAGTGCACTTCGAGAGAGCCATCGTCGAGCTGTGGTGAATGCCCGCTGTGGTTCTCCAGCGAACACAAGTCGGCCTGCAGTCGTCCGAGTGCGGTGCGCTCATGACCGACATCGAAGCGCTCGCTCACCTGCTGGAAATCCTTCGCAAACAGTTGCTCGAGCAGGTCACGGCCCAGCCGACCGAGCGATGCGGCCAGCGGCATATGCTGATCGTCATCAAAAGTGCCGCCGGCTCGAAGTTGCTCTTTCTGCGTGCGCAGGTCGCTCCAGTACTCTGCGGTCGGCGAGAGCGCATAGACGTCGATGCGCGTGCGCACGGCGACTTTCCAGAAGATATCGAGGAAGGCGGGCGGCAGACTGTTGACGCCGAAGATACGCAGTCGCTCAGGCAGAGGCGCGGCAGCAATCTGCTGCTCATCCAGAGCAGCCATCTTCGCGTGCAGATCGACAAAGGAGATCGCCCGCGGAAATTCCGCACGCAGAGCACGCCACAACAAGGCTTGCCAGATTTCACCGGGTAGTGTGTCCGTGGCGACCCCGTCGTTCGATCGTTCGCCGATCGATCGTGCAGACTCCCAGCCGCGCAGCTGATCGGGTCGGTAGATCTGGTACTGATCGAAGAGTCCGGCGATACGTGTGATCAATTCGAAACGTCGGATGTCCGCCCCATCGCGCAGGTAGTGACGTACCGGTGCGAAGTGCGGATCGTCGAGAAAGTGCGGCAATCGATCGTAGAGCCACCAGGTCATCGCCGAGCGGCTGAAGCATGGCGAGCAGCGCTGCTCCGTGCCGAGCAGAGCGGTGGTCAGTTCGTCGACCATGCCGCGCGGGAACGGGAAGCGCAGGCCCATGCTCAGGCCACGCCGACGGGCCACTTGCAGCGACAGCCAGCGCGAGGACTCGTGGTTGGCGACCACGATGCACTGCTGCGTCATTGGTGCGGCCGCATCCTCGGCCAAATCGTCCGCCAATTGCTCGGCCAACCACTCGAGGCGGTTCGACAGATGCAAGAACAGGGGGCGGTCGTGGCGTGTCATGGGTGGGTTCGGCAAGCGCTCATGGTCGGCGTTGGATCAACGCAGATCAAGCATGCCAGTGAGCCACCCCGGTGGCTCAATCGCTGAGGCGGTACGCTACGGCGTATAAGCCGATTGTCAAGGCATCTTCGAGGTGACACCATCAACCTAATGAGTAAGAGCAAGGCCATCACTGTTCCTGCCGCTCTCGGTCGCCGCCGCTGTCTTGAAGTCGCATTGGCGCTTGGTGCCGTCGTCGCATTGGGCGACACCACGCAGGCCACCACGCCGGGTGGCGGCGGTGCCGGATTGACCGATCTGCGTGATCCTCGGCAGCTGAGTCTGGCGTTTCGCAAGCTCGCCTGGTCGATGGATGACACGCTCAGCTTCTGGTGGTTGCGTGGCGTCCGGTATGGCATGCGCGGTGCTGTGGCGACCCCGTTTTGGGATATGCATGTAGGGCTGTGGTTTCGCACCCGCGATATCGGCAACGACCGTTACGAAGTGCTGCGTGCGAGTGCCAATTTCTACACTCCGGTGGGTCAGGCGAGTTTGCTTGAGCAGTTTGCCAATCCCTTCACGGGCCAGATGCTGCCGGTACGCTACGCGACACCACGACTGACCAAGCAGACCTACGACATGGATGGTCGTGGCCCAACGCGCGAGGCGACGCCTGGTGTGAACGGTACGACGGCCTCCTCCATCGGCCCCGCTTGGCTCGAGGGTGATGAGATCGCGATCCAGGGCGATGTGATGCTGCGCAACGAGCCAGCGGCGGCAGGCCAGCGCGCATTCAACGTCAACGATTGGTCCACCTACGTGGGATCTTGGCGCGAGGTGCGTGACCCTGCGATCCGCAACACCGCTGCAGCGCAGACGTTTACCGACATGCTCGATTTCCCGGCGTGGTTGCAGATGGGCGATACGCAGGGCACGTTCGTCTCACGCTGCTACGGCCGCAAGGTCACGCGCTACGAAGACATGCCCGCTATTTGGCGACGTCATTTCGAGGCGCGCTTTCCCGACGTGGCTCGAAACCCTGCTGCCTTGCTGAGCGGTTGAGTCGGATATCGACATGTCGCGTTCCCGGATCGACGAATTGACCCGCGCTGCGCATTCGCTGGATCCGGCGAGTATCGATGCGCTCTATGGCCTTGAGCCGGTGTTCGAACCGGGCTCCGACGTCGCCAGTGGTGAACTTGGTGTGTTCGTCGAACTGCAGTGCCCGTGGTGCGCCGAAGCCTACGGATCGATGATCGATCTGACCGACACGTCGCGCTGCTACATCGAGGATTGCCAGATCTGCTGCCAGCCCATCGAGGTCCAGCTTGAGGTCAGCGAGCAGGGCGAGTTGCTGTCGGCGCAGACCCAGCGGGTCAACTGACCCGTTACCGCCCTCGCTCAGCGACTGGCTGCGAGCGATTTTTCCAACTCGGCGACACGTTTGCGCAGTTCTGCGTTCTTGCGCGCGGCGGCGGTGTTGCGCAGGTATTCATCAAGCGGTTGAGTCGGCAGTGACGCATAAGCACCCGGCTGGTCGATATCTTTGACCACACCCGCGCGATGTACGAGCACGACGTCATCGCAAACTTTGACGTGATCTATGATGCCTGTCTGGCCGCTGGCGATCACGCGGTTGCCGACCTGGCTCGAGCCTGCGATGCAGAACATCGCCGTCAGCAGACAGTTCTCGCCGATATCGACGTTGTGCGCCACGTGACACAGGTTGTCGAATTTCGTGCCGCTGCCGATGCGCGTTTCGGCGTAGGTGGCGCGGTCGATCGTATTGTTGGCGCCGACTCGAACCCGATCACCGATGACGACACGGCCCGTCTGCGGGATCGGGTGGCTGCGCCGCTTGGCGTCTTGCGCAAAGCCAAAGCCCTCCGAACCGACGATGCTACCCGGGCCGATGACGACTTCGTCGCCGAGGACGCAGTGGTAACCGATCACGGCGTTTGGATGAACGACGGTATCGCAACCGATGACGGCGTCGTGCTCAATCACGACCCCGGACATGATCCGGCTGCGCGCACCGATCCGTGCGTTGCGCCCCACGACCACCCGCGGTTCGATCCACGCGCTCGGGTCGATGACAGCCGTCGGATGCACGATGGCGGAGGGATGTATGGGGCCCTCCCACTCGGCCGCTGCGTAGTCTCGCCCGGCGTAGCGCTGCTTGATGATGGAATGCGCCAGCGCCACGTTGCTCGTAAACAGGGCCACTGTCGTGGGCGCCAGACTCCCGACTTGGTCACGTAAGCTCCGCGCCGCGACGACGACCGCCGGTTTGCGCTCCAGCACGTGAGCCAGCAATGCCGGCTTATCTGCAAAGACGAGATCTCCGGGTCCACAAGACTGCACCGCGGCGATATCCGTGACTGGCCAATTGTCAGGAACCTCGCCTTCGAGTGGCACGCCTGCGACTTGGCAGGTCTCGACGATCTCAGCGAGTTGGACGTTCATGCCCGGCGAGTGTACTCAGTTATGGGATAGGTGTGCGGGCGTGAACGGACCTAAGTAGTCAGACCCCAAAGTACAACTGCACCTGCAACACGGCCTCATCCGCGTGGGGTACGTACCCAAGTGTCAGGCCGTGCGTGTCGCACGCCCGCGTACCGCCCAGCCAGTCGGGCGTATGGCCAGGAATCTGGGTGTCGCAGGCTGCGCCCACGTGCAACAGCGGTAGACCGGCAGCGAGGTCGGCGATCCATGTCGGCTCTGCGTTCGGGCCCGAGCGCATGATCAGTAGTGCCTCTGCGCCCTGTTGCAGGGCTCGCTCCATCTCCACCCGGGCCGAATCCAACGGTGCCGTGGCTGCCGGAGATTGTGCTGCCGAGACGATCGCAATGCGCCGCCCATACAAGTTGACGAGAGGACCGTATTGCACCGCGGTCTCGTCGGCAGACACGAGTAGCGCTCTGTGCCCTGCGCCGCCGCCGAAGCTCACCGCACAGTCGTGCCGCCGCGCTGCAGCGCGCAATGCCTCGATCTGCGCTGCCGAAGGCTCCATCGATGTGGAGCGGCCAGTCAGCGGGCAGTCATTGAAGGCGAGCCAGTCGCATTCGGGACCCTGCCTGTCGATCACTTCGAGCATGCGCGCGAGATTGCGGGTCGTATCTTCCTGCATGCGCGAGGGCTCGATGTCCCACGGTGCACTCTGCACGAGACCGATGCGCCACGCTGTGCCCGCGCGTGCGGTCTTCGGTTCGACAAGGCTCAGCGCGTTCGCTGCGGTAGCCGTCGCAAACACGGCAAGCGAGGCCGTGCTCACGAAATCGCGACGAGTGAGGGTCATGCGCGTCATTTCTCGGGCGGCTGGATGAGACCACTCTTGACCAGGTTGCGGTAAGACTCCTGCTGCACTTCGACGATGCGCTGCTTGGAATCCATCGGCGCATCGGCGAAGCGGTTGGCCGGGTACAGCGTCGTGGCATTGTAGAGCGGGCGATAAATGTCGATGCGCTGACGCAGGAGTCGATTGCCAGAGCCAGGGATCGAGCGCATGCGACGCAGCGCCTCGACATCGATCCAGGACGTGCAGACGGCAGACTCGCCGGGGCCGCCCGAGTCGGACAGCACGCGACCGTCCCAATCATAAATCTTTGAATGCCCGGCCGTCGTTCCCGTCGGCAGCGGCCCGCCGACCTGACCGCATTGGTTCGCCGAGATCAGGTACATCATGTTTTCCGAGGCGCGCACTTTCTTGGCGGACTCCCAACTCCACTTATCTGAGGCGCCATGGTCGGACGTCGGATGCAGCAATACTTCCGCACCGCGGAACATGAACATGCGAGCGGCCTCGGGATACATGATTTCGCCACAGGGCATCATGGCGATGTTGCCGAGGTCGGTCTTCGCCACCGGGAACGTGCCCTCGATTCCGTAGCGATCGAGATACCGATCCATGAAGTCGTGCGGTGAGCCGGTCTGCACGGTGTTGATGCGGCGGTACTTGAGGGCGACGTTACCGCTCGGGTCGATGAGAAACGACGTGTTGAAGTAGCGACCCGGCCACTCCGGATCGCGCTCGTAGGCATTCGCGCCGATCCAGATCTTGGCCGACTGTGCCTCGCGCTGCAGGCGCTCAGTGATCGGACCTGGGATTTCGATGCAGGCCTTGTCGATCCATTCCTTGGCGGTCTCCGTAAGCGGGAACCCGGTGAGACAGAACTCCGGAAACAGCAGCAGTTGGCGTCCGCCGCCTCGCGCCGTGCCGCGGATCAAAGTGACCCAGCGATCGAGCGAGCGATTGATGATGGTCATGGCCTCGTCGCGGTTGCGCGCAGAGTTGACCAGGTTGCAGTAGACCTGCATGCAGGTCGCTTGCCAGGGTTGGATCACGGGGCACTCCTCCAGCAGTCGATTTCAGGGTCGATGACTGAGGGTATACGCAACCCGTACACTGCCTGCAATGCAAGAAATGGTCGCTTATGAAAATCCTTGGGCCGCGGGTCCCCCGCCGGGCGAGATGACCGCGGTCGCCCCGGGCGTGCTGTGGGCTCGACTGCCGCTGCGCCTGGCCATCGACCATGTGAATGTGTGGGCGTTGCGCGACGGTGACGGTTGGACGATCGTCGATACCGGCATGCACGCTCCCGCGACGGAGGAGGCATGGGAGGGTCTGTTTGCAGGCCCCCTCGAAGGTCGCCCGGTGATCCGAGTGATCGTCACGCACCTGCATCCCGATCATGTTGGGATGGCCGGCTGGCTGACGAAGCGATTTGAATGCGAATTATGGATGACGGAGCTCGAATATCTCGCGGCGCGGGATGCCACCGTGCGACGCGATGAGGTCTTTGAGAGTTCATTTCGGGAGTTCTTCCGAGCGGCCGGATTTACCCAAGACGAGGTGGCGCAATTGCAGAACTCGTTCGCTTCGTTTGGTCGCTACTACCACCCGTTGCCTGAGGACTATCGACGAATCTGTGACGGCGAGCAGATCACCATTGGCGAGCATGAGTGGTCGGTGATCATCGGCTCGGGTCACTCGCCCGAGCATGCTTGTTTGCTCAATCCGGCACTCGGCCTGCTGATTTCAGGCGATCAGGTTCTGCAGCGAATCTCGTCCAACGTGTCGGTGCTTCCGAATCAACCCGCAGCCAATCCGCTACAGAACTGGCTCGATTCGTTGGACAAGTTGCGATCGGCTGTCAACGACGAGGTGCTGGTGTTGCCTTCGCACGATTTGCCGTTTCGTGGCTTGCACCGCCGACTGCACGAGTTACGGGCGCATCATCAGGTGGCACTCGCTAGGTTACGCGATGCGCTCGATAAGCCCCGTCGCACAGCCGAGCTCTTCGAGGTGATGTTCAAGCGAAAAATTCCTGCGCGACTCACTTACCTCGCGACCGGCGAAGCCCAGTCCCACCTGAACTACCTGCTTGCCGCAGGCCTGGTCTCGCGTCATGTGGACGGCGATGGTGTGGCGTGGTTTCAGCGTTGCTGAGTGAGTAATCGCTTAGAGCAGTCGAAACGCTGCCGCGGCTACGAGCGTCGGCAGTAGTGCTGCTGCAAATAGACCGCCGGCACTGACCGATTCGTCAGCAAAGTATTTGCGCAGGATCGACATGCCGGCGGGGTTCGGCGCGTTGGCGATGACGGTGAGGCCACCGCCCGTGACGGCACCGGCTACAAGGGCGTACTTGAATTCGTCGGAGAGCCCGTCGACCAGCGAGCCAAGATAGGTCAGCGCAGCGTTGTCGGTGATGGCCGTGAGTGCCGTGGCACCCCAGAATACGGCATCCGCACTCATGCTCGAGAGCAGAGGCTGTAGCCACCATTGCTGCATTCCGCCGAGCACGACGAGACCCGCGAGGAAAAACGCCACCAGCAGCCCTTCGCGCAGGATCAGGCGATCCTGGTATTGCGGATAGGCCGATGCCACGCCCATGAACAGCAAAAAGAGTCCGATGAACAGCGGCGGGTAGTGGGCGAACACGACGATGCCTGCGAGGATCGCCAGATGCAGGATTACGATCCACGATGGCATCGCGGACCCGGCTGCAGTTGCGGCTTCATCTCGAGCCGCTGGCGTCGAAGCGAGTGCCGCAAGTTCCCGACGAAACAGCACAGTTACCGCAGCGCCGTTGATGAATACGGCGATTGCGGCCTTCCAGCCGAATTGGGTGAGCATGAAGGCGGTATCCCAGCTCCAGGTCGCCGCGACCATGAGCACGGGGGGCGCCGCATAAGCGGTGAGCGTGCCGCCGATGGATACGTTGACAAACAGCACGCCGAGTGTGGCGTACTTCAAACGTTCAGAAATATTTGACGAGTAAAAACGGCCGGCAAGCAGGATGGCGGCGAGCGTCATGGCCGCGGGCTCAGTGATGAACGAACCGAGCAGTGGCACTAAAGTCAAAATGACGAAATATATCGCGACGCTCTCGCGCAGAGGCAGCAGGCGCGCAAAAACCTGTACGATCTGCTTTGCCGTATGCAGCACGGGGCGCGTGCCCGCGACCACCATGATGACGAACACGAACATGGGTTCGGTGAAGTTGCGACCATTGATATAGGTCTTAGTCGCATCGGTGCCCTGCAGGCTGAACATCACTGCGGCCATCACCAGCGCCCAGAAGCCGAAGACGATCTCGACCTCGGCCAGCAAATGCCAGACACCGCTGTGTGCGGGGCGACTGTGGGCGAGCCGTTCGAAAAACTTGGTCGAGAAGGTGTGGATGATCGCCAGCGCAAAGATGGCGGTGGCCACAATTTGCATCGTGGTGGGACTCATGGGGATATAGTATCCGGAATGCTTGATTCCGGCTGCAACATCGCCCTCGTCGTTATCGCGCGCAACGAAGAGCGATGCATCGAGCGTTGCTTGCGTAGCGCCGCACCGTATGTCGATGACATGCTAGTGCTTGATACCGGCTCGACGGATCGAACGGTGGAGATCGCTCAGCAGTGCGGCGCAAGGGTAGCGACCTTTGACTGGATCGATGATTTTGCGGCTGCCCGCAACGCGGCACTCGATGCCGTCGACGCCCGTTGGCGGTTGGTGCTGGATGCCGACGAGTGGCTGGAGGACACCGCAGCGGCATTGCGCGATCTGTCGCGCGAGACTGCGAGGTTTGTCGGCGCAGTGAATGTTATCAGCCTGCTCGATGCAGATCGCAATACGGGTCAGCCCTTACAGGCCAGCGATTGGCTCTCTCGAGTATTGCCGGAGGGGGTTCGATACAGCGGCCGGATACACGAGACACCCGTACATTCGCTACCGGTACGCAGACTCCCAGTCACGGTGTGGCATGACGGATATCTCGTGAATCAACGCCAGCACAAGCAGGGTCGTAATCTCGCCTTGCTACAGAGGGCACTGGCGGAGCAACCCGGTGACGCTTATTTCCGCTACCAGCTCGCCCGCGAGCAGGAACAGGGGGGTGAGCCCGATGCTGCGGTGGCGTCCTACCTCGAAGCCTTACGAGAGCGTCCGAGGATTGCGCCGCCGTGGCGCGATGCAGCGGTGTTCAATGCGATCGATTTTTTAGGTCGGGCGCAGCGCTTCGAGGAAGGCATCGAACTCATCCAGTCGGAGCTGCCGCACTATGCGGGCGCGGTGGACTTCTGGTTCGTTCTCGGCGGATTTTTCTTCGAGCTTGTCTCGGCAAGACCCGCCCTGGCGACCGAGTTCATGCCGCGCATCGAAGAGTGTTATCTGCGTTGTCTCGAACTCGGCGAGCAGCCGCAGGCCAACGGCGCACTGCGCGGTCGAGGCAGCTTTCTGGCGGCGCGGAATCTGTATGCGTTTTATACTGCCACCGGCGACGCCGAGCGCGCCGAGACGTATCGCCAGTTGTCCATCGTTCCCGGGAGCACCCCATGACCCAGCGACTCAATCGACGACGGTTCCTGCAGTACACGGGCTTGGCCGGCGGTGGCCTGATGCTCGGTATCGAATTGCAGGAGACCGTGGCAGCTACGGGGACTGCGGGTGCACAAGCCGCTTTTGCGCCGAATGCGTTTTTGCAAATCACCCGCAAGGGTATATTGATCTACGCCACCCAACCGGAAATCGGCCAGGGTGTGAAAACCTCGCTGCCGATGATCGTCGCCGAGGAACTGGATGCGGCCTGGGCCGATGTCGAAGTTCGTCAGTCGCCGATCGATGCCGCGCGTTTCGGCATGCAGCTGGCGGGAGGCTCGACGGCGACGCCGCGCACCTGGGATCCACTGCGCCGCGCGGGTGCCATGGCTCGCGCACTGCTCGTCGAGGCTGCGGCACGTCGATGGGGCGTGCCTGCTGCCGAATGCCGAACCCAGGACAGCCGGGTCTATCACGACGTCTCGAAGCGCAGCCTGCGCTACGGCGAACTCGCCGAAGACGCGGCGCGCTTGCCGGTTCCGGCTGCCGAGTCGTTGCCGCTCAAGACACGCGATCAATACCGCTTGCTCAATACCCGTGTCGGCGGCGTGGACAACGCGGCCATTGTCAGCGGCGAACCGCTGTTCTCCACCGACGTCCGCCTGCCCGACATGGTCTACGCCGTGTACGTAAAGTGCCCGGCGGCCGGTGGCACGGTGCGTGAGGCGAATCTCGACGTAGTGCGTCGCCAGCCCGGCGTGATCGACGCCTTCGTACTCGAGGGTAAAGGCGATCTTGCCGATCTGAAGCCTGGCGTCGCGATCGTGGCTACGAACACCTGGGCTGCATTCACTGCCCGTCAGGTGCTGCAGGTGGTGTGGGATGAATCGCGCGCCGCCAAAGACGACTGGCGCGAGACCGAAGCCCGTGCGAAACCGCTGCTCAAGCAGCCCGGTGCAGAGATGCTCGCCGATCGTGGGACGGTGGACGAGACGTTCAAATCTGCAGCACGCACGGTGGAAGGGCAGTACCAATACGCCTTCGCTTCGCACGCACAGCTCGAACCAGAAAGCTGCGTCGCATGGAAGCGTGCCGACGGCACCATGGAGTTGTGGGCGCCTACGCAAACCCCACATCGGGCATTGGGCGTGGTGGCCAAGGTACTGGGAATTCCAGAGACCTCCATCGTCATCCACCAGATGCGTCTCGGCGGTGGCTTTGGTCGACGCTTGTACAACGACTTCGCCTGCGATGCGGCAGCGATCGCCATGCGAGTCGACCGACCGGTGAAGCTGCAATGGACGCGTGAAGATGACATGCGCAACGACTATTTGCGCGCCGGTGGCTTCATCTCCCTGAAAGGTGCGCTTGATACGGGTGGGCGCGCCATCGGTTGGCAGCAGCATCTGGTGACGTTCTCGAGTGACGGTAAGAAGCCCGTCACCGGCGGCGACCTACGTGTCGATGAGGACTTCTCGCAGCTTCTACCGAACTTTCGTTATACCCGTACCCAGTTGCCGTGGGCATCGCCGTGCGGTGCATGGCGTGCGCCGGGTGCGAGCGTGTTCGCTTTCGCACTACAGAGTTTCTGGCACGAGATGGCGGTCGCCGCCAAGCGTGATCATCTCGAGTTCCTGCTTGAGATGCTCGGCGAGCCGCGCTGGCTTACGCCGGGCAACCGCATGGCTCTCAACACTGGTCGTGCCGCTGACGTCCTGCGTCTTGCCGCGCAGAAGGCCGGTTGGGGCTCGCGCCAGCCGAAGGGCCGGGCTCTGGGTATTGCGTTCTATTTCAGCCATGCCGGACACGTCGCTCAGGTGGTCGACCTGAGTGTCGATGCGTCGCGACGGATCACACTGCATAAAGTGACGGTGGTGTCTGATGTCGGCCCGATCATCAACTTGAGTGCAGCCGAGGCGCAGTGCCAAGGTGCCGTCGTGGACGGCGTGAGTGCCATGGCGGCACAGCAACTGACGCATGTGGCAGGCCGGGTGCAGGAGACGAACTTTGACCGTTATCCGCTGCTGCGGATTGGTGCTGCGCCAAAAGTGGATGTGCATTTCATCCAGAGCGAATATCCACCCACGGGGCTTGGCGAGCCGGCGTTCCCGCCGCTTGCGCCTGCCGTGTGCAACGCCGTGTTCGCCGCGACCGGTTACCGGATCCGTCGTTTGCCGATCGTTCAGGAAGGATTTTCTTTCGGCACGGCTTCGAAGTCGTAATCGTCGGCCGCGGTCAGCGTCACGCGAGCAAACTCGCCCACGGGCAGCGATGCACCCCGCTTGATGCGTACGACGCCATCGATCTCGGGTGCATCGCCGCGGGTCCGTGCAATGGCGACATTGCCCTCGTGCCCATCGACCAACACGGTCTCTTCCTGACCGACGCGCTGAGCCAGTCGGGCGGCGCTGATGCGCTGGGCGACCTGCATGAATCGAGCGAGGCGCTCCTCCTGAATCTCGGGGGCAACGTGTGGAGCGACCTCGTTGGCGCGCGCACCCTCGACCGGTGAATATTTGAATGCGCCCACCCGATCGAGCTGGGCTTCCTCGAGCCAGTCGATCAATTGCTGAAACTCGGCCTCTGTTTCACCGGGAAAGCCCACGATGAATGTGCTGCGCAGCACCAGTTGCGGACACGCCCGTCGCCAGGCCGCGATGCGCGCCAGCGTATTTTCCGCGTGCGCCGGGCGCTTCATGCGCTTGAGCACCGTCGGGCTGCCATGCTGGAAGGGGATGTCGAGGTAGGGCAACACACGACCGTCCGCCATCAACTCGATGACACCATCGACATGTGGATACGGGTATACGTAATGCATGCGCACCCAGACGCCGAGCGAGCCGAGCCCGCGCGCCAGATCGAGAAAACGCGTCTCGTAGCTGCTGCCGTTCCACTCGGCACGCGGGTAGCGCAGATCTGCGCCGTAGGCGCTCGTATCCTGCGAGATGACCAGCAGTTCGCGTACGCCAGCACGCACCAGCCGCTCGCTCTCGCGCAACACCTCATCGATGCGGCGACTCGCGAGCTTGCCACGCAGATCCGGAATGATGCAGAAGCTGCAGGTGTTGTTGCAGCCTTCTGAGATCTTCAGATACGCATAGTGGCGCGGGGTGAGTCGCACGCCCTGCGGCGGTACGAGATCGACGAACGGATCGTGTTTAGGCGGCAGGTGTTCGTGCACGGCATCGAGCACGTCTTCGTAGGCGTGCGGTCCCGTGACCTTGAGTACCTTGGGATGTCGCTCGAGGATGCGTTGCGGATTGGCACCCAGGCAGCCGGTGACGACCACTTTGCCGTTGTGTTCGAGCGCTTCGCCGATCGCATCCAGCGACTCGTCGATGGCCGAATCGATGAAGCCGCAGGTGTTGACCACCACAAGATCGGCCGAGTCGTAGTCGGGCGCGACGGTGTAGCCTTCTGCGCGTAAACGCGTGAGGATCCGCTCCGAATCGACCAACGCCTTGGGGCAGCCGAGACTGACGAAACCGACTTTGGGATTACGCTTTTTGCGAGTGGATTTCAGATTCACGGTGCATTTTACCGCTCAGTGGCCGTACTTGTCCGCAGTCTGGACGGCGAATCTATGGCCCTTCAGGTAGTCCTGTCCGCTGAGGCTGAATGGACGCTGTGAAACACACCAGCATTGGCATCGTGGGCGGCGGCATCGGCGGTTTGACCGCCGCGTTGGCGTTGCAGCGCGCAGGATTTCGCCCCGTCGTTCTCGAGCAGGCGCCTGTTCTGTCGGAAGTGGGTGCCGGAATTTCCTTGAGTCCGGCGGCGGCTCACGCACTGAACTATGTCGGCCTGCGTGAGGTGCTGCAGACCAAGGCCTATCAGCCCGAGGATCAATGTGTGCGTCACTACCAGGACGCACGTCCCTTGTCCTGGATCAATCGTGGGCGCGCGCTGCTCGAGCGCTACGGCGAGCGGTACTACCTCATCCATCGTGCCGATCTGCATGACGCCTTGGCGGCCGCGGTTCGAGCCAATGACGCCGCAGCCATCGAGTTGAACCGACGCTGCCGCTCCGTGGTCCAGCAGCCAGACGGCGTCACGGTCGAATTCACCGATGGCAGTTCGCGACGCTTCGATGCGTTGGTTGGAGCGGATGGTTCGCGATCGATCGTACGCAGCCAGGTGTTCGGTTTGCTGGAACCTCAATACACCGGGTACATCGCTTGGCGTGGTCTCGTACCGATGCACCTGGTGCCACCGGAGTATCTCGATCCGCCCTCTGGGGTGTTCGTCGGCCCTGGGCACCTCGTGAATCGTTATCCGGTTCGTAATGGCCAGTGGCTCAATTTCGTCGCCTTTGCCGAGCGGCAGGCGTGGACGGAGGAGGGCTGGTCGATCCGTTCAACGGTGGAAGAGCTGCTCACCGAGTTCGAGGGTTGGACGCCGTGGGTGCGTCGCTTGATGGAGCTGGTGCAGCCCGACCTGCTCTTCAAATGGGGTTTGTTCGACCGTGAACCCCTCGGCAGCTGGTCGAAGGGGCGTGTGACCTTGCTCGGTGATGCGGCACATCCGATCCTGCCGTTTCTCGGCCACGGGGCCGTGCTCGCTATCGAGGATGGGGTGGTGCTGGCCCGGGCCTTCGAGGCATCGGCTTCGGTTGAGGAGGCCTACCAGCGCTACGAGCGGGCACGCATGGAGCGGGCGTCCTTCGTGGTGCTCGCATCGCGCAAGGCCGGTAAGATGTTCCATGCTCCGGATACCGATACTTACCACCAGCGCACGCAGGGCAAAGCCGCCGACGAAGGCATAGGCCTCTTCTCATATAATCCGGTGACCCAGCCCCTCTAGCGCCGAGGTCTCTCTCATGTCTGCAGTGCCCGAAACCCTTCCCGCGCTCGCCGAGCGTGCGGATGCCGCCTATCTCGATTTCGTGGAGGGGTTCCGCGAATACATCCTCGGCAAGGGCGCAGATTTCGAGGACAGATTGAACACGGTCCTGCTGGCCGAGCAGGCCCGTCGCGGGCAGCCCTGGGATGATGTCGAGCAGATCCGCGAGTACGTGCATTCGCTGCCGCTTGGTCGGCTGCGGGACCGGCTGTCACGCACGCAGCAGGAGATGAAGTGGTTCGCTCTGCGGCGCTCGTTCGAGTCGCAGCGCGCCGAACTTCTCGCGGAGCTCGATCGCTACGATGCGCGCGGCCCGGGACGCCTCGAGCTCGATCCGAACTTCGTGCATCCGCCGTATGTGAACGTGCACTTCCACCTGCAGCCGGGTGGTTATTACAAAGACGCGTTGTCGGGATATCTCTACCACTACGGAACCAAGGTGTTCTTCCGCGGCGATAACGACCACGACGAGTTGCATGCCAAACTCGTGGCGCGCGTTCCAGCTCCTGCCGACGGTCGCGTCGAGCGGATTCTCGATCTCGCCTGCTCTATCGGGCAGAGCAGTACCGCGTTTCGGCGGCGTTTTCCATCGGCCGAGGTGACCGGCATCGACTACTCGGCACCGATGCTGCGCGTGGCGCATCGGCGGGCAGCGATGTTGGGCGACGAGGTGACCTTCGCACAGCGCCTGATCGAGAAGACGGGTTACGCAGACGGTCAGTTCGACATCACCTTCGCGTTCATCGTGTTTCACGAACTGCCGCTGCGCATCATCCACGAAACGGTGCGCGAGGCGGCGCGGGTGACCCGTCGGGGCGGGATATTCGCGATCTACGATTTCACCGGCACGCGCGATAAGTCGCCTTACCAGCGGTATCACCGTTGGTTCGATGCACGTCACAACGGTGAGCCATACTCGCAGGACTTCTGCGACTGCGACATGAACGCCATCCTCGCCGACAACGGCTTCGAGGTGGCTGCCGCGGCGCTCGGTCAGCGCTCGGGTGGCGCAGGCTACATGACGAACTGGTTCGCCACCCGTGTCTGAGATCACACAGCAGACACCCGAGGGCGGCACGCCGATCGCGGGTGAAAATCCCGTTTATCTCAAGGATCCGGTGCTCGACGCCACCGTACGCATGGTGGTGGAGCTTGCAGCGCAGGTGTGGATCGAGCGTGAACGACGCATTACGCTGGAGTCTCTGCTTGAGGCGCAAGGCACTCTGAGCCGCGCGGCGATCGAGTCGTTCAAACCCGATGCCGCGCAGGCTGCCGCACTCAAGCGGGAGCGGGCGCGTTTCATCGAAGACGTCTTCAAGGAATTGCGCCGCATTCCGCCTACGGTCTGAGGGTTTACTTCACAGGCCCCGGTACGACGAGGTGGCCGAGCTGCTTGTACATGCTCGCGAGGTCCGAGTTGCCCCAGCGCTCGACGACCTTGTCGTTCTCGAATCGGTAGATGTCGATGCCGGTGATGTTGTAGTCCCGGTTGGTCGCGGGCAATCCGGCGACTCCCACGGTGTCGCGGTTGCGGATGCGCGTGCGGACCACCACGAAGTCTCCGGCACACAGGATCAGTTCGTCGGTCAGGGTCCGATCGGGATGATTGCGTCGTGAGGCGTCCCACATGGCAGCCAACTGTGCGGTATTGACGTTGCGCGCGCCGTCACCCCCCGTATCCGTGTTGTTCGAGATGACACTCGGCGCATAGAACTCGGCGACGCGCGTGGTGTCGCGCTTCATGAACAGGACTTCGTGGATGGTGAGGTAGGTCTTGAGATTACGCTCGTTCCCTTCGCAGGCCGTGATCGGCTTGGCGATGCAGGGCGAAGTGACGAGTGCGCAAATCAGCAGTAGCGCATGACGGGTCTTGAGCATGGGTCAGTCCTCTGGTTGACGATTCATCGAAAAGGGGTTGCAAGGCTCCACCGGTCGAGGGTCGCCTTCGCAGCGCGCGCGCTGCGCGAACCGCAGTCGATCGGCATCATGTGTCCGCAGCGCTCGACGACGACCAGTGATTTGTCTGCGGCAGCCACGGCAGCAAGACCGCGCCGAGCTGTCGTGTCGACCGGAAATTCATGGTCGTCCGCAGACCACAGCAGCAGCGTGGGAATGCGTAGCTTGGGCAGATCTTCGCGGGTTCTCGCAAACATGGCGCCCGAGGGTGAATAGCCCGGCTTCGGCAAACGTACCGCGCGGTTGTTGAGATCCGTCCACTCGCGCACCAACTGTGGCGTGACTCGGGTTTGGTCGTATAGGTTGCGCTGCAGTACGAGGCGCCATACGAACCCGGGTCGCCAGCCGCCGAGCCATCGGCTGATTTGCAGGCCAATCCGCAGTTCGAGCGGCAGGTGTGTCGCGGCAGGTTTGATCGCATCGACTGCAATGTTGGCCAGCACCACACCGGCGACGCGCTCTGGATGAGAGGCTGCGTAGGCCGCGGCGGGCAAGCCGGCACTCGAGGTTCCGACCAGAAAAAATCGCTCGATACCGAGCTTTGCAGTGAGTGCGTCGATGAGCTGCATGTCGGCCGTGCCGGGGCTCGTCGGGCTTTGCGCGGCAGGGGACGATAGTCCCATCGGCGGTCGGTCAAAACGAACGACCCGGTAATCTGCGCGGAGGATACGCGCCCAGTCTTCCCACATGCGCAGGCTGCCGTAAGAGCCATGCAGTAACAGGACGACGGGCCCGCGACCCTCGTCGACGTAATGGATGTGCTGCCCGTCGAGTGTGACGAAACGGGACTGCGGTAGCGCGTAACGCGCACGAAGCTCGGCGTCGTCGGCGGTGAGCAGTCCCTGTCGCGCGGCCCAGACCGTCGTCAGCGCCGCACCGCACAACGCAGCGAGTACGACGACTGTCGTCTTGACCCACTTCACCGCGATCCGAAGACCGAGCGCGCGAATTGCGCCAGTTCCCGATTGAAACGCTGCGGCTCTTCGACGAAGGGCGAATGGCCAGCTTCGGGGTAGAAGGCGACCTCGGCACCGCGCACGCGTGCAGCAAGTTCTCGACCCTGCGTCTCGGGCGTACTGCCGTCTTTCCCGCCGATGACCACGAGCAACGGCACATCGAGTTTGGCAAGTACATCCTTGTTATCGATTGGTCGATCGAACATGTATCGACGCGCTTCAGTCGCCGTGAGCATGCCCATCGAGGTGGCCTGAGCGAGCCAGGCGTCGGGCATCGCCTTAGCCGTGAGTCGCAGCACGCCGCGGCGCACGGCAGCGGCGCGCAGTTGCGGATCGCCCGACATCTGCTCGTCTCGCATGCGGTTCATCTCGGCGATCACCGCAGCAGGCGGCGGTGTTCGACCGGTAGGCGGGTCCGTGAAGCCGCCGTAGGCGCCTGTCAGCACCACCCCTGCCAGACGTTCACTGCCGTACTTGCGCAGGTAATCACCGATCACGAGCGTGCCGTACGACCATCCGAGCAGCACGACTTTGCGCGCGCCGGTGGCATCAATGACTCGTGACAGATCATCCGCCCAATTTCCGCTCGTGGTGTACGCCTCGCGCGACCACGGTTTACCCGACAGGCCGTGACCGCGCAGATCGTAACTGACGAGTCGAAAGTGGCGATTCAACTCGGACGCAGTGAACTGCGCCTCGAAGCTGGCATGGCTCTGCCCGAAACCATGCACCAGAACGATGACCGGCTGTCCTGCCGCCCCCTGTTCGATGACGTTGAGCGGTACGCC
>Ga0209770_10000065_pt1 | contig 60345 bp, 58 predicted proteins | sample LauGreSu1BDMLBDD_2_FD_187572 | JGI IMG/M metagenome (GOLD analysis project Ga0209770, IMG submission 187572) | Freshwater lake microbial communities from Lake Michigan, USA - Su13.BD.MLB.DD (SPAdes) (version 2) | ecosystem: Environmental > Aquatic > Freshwater > Lake | place: Lake Michigan, USA... | reverse complement strand
CCCCCTCCGAGGGGGCGACGAGCGCCCCCTTCAACCCCTCCGAGGGGGCGTCAAGCGCCCCCCTCAGACCCCCACTGTGCCCCCTCTCTGCAAAAGTATTTGAATCTGTGAGGGGGCGCTTGACACACCTGCCGCATTACTGCACAGCCAGGGAGAGTGTCGGGGTGTGCAATCTGAGGGTGGAGAGCATGTATGGGGGCACGTATCTGAAGTTCGGGAAGTTGGGTCAGGTGTTTGAGATACTGTTCAAGGAACGGGACGCGGTGCGGGGGGTGGATATGAAAGTATTTGAAAAGTATATGCACAATTCTCGTGTGGATGTATTGATGTGCGCGCGGGTGTATGTGTGGCTGTGTTATAGCGTGGACGTGTTTGATGCGTGGTACCGTGAGATGCAGAATTACGCGGATGCGGACTTTATCAATGTGGACGACAGCCACCTGGTAGGAGGAGGGGGCGTCGAGCGCCCTTTCGAAACCCCCAGAGGCGCAGAGGGGTTTAAGGGAAGTGTGCAAAGCCCCCCTTCAACCCCCGAGGAAGGGGCGTCAAGCGCCCGATCCCCCTCCCCTCGACGATCGGACCGGCTGCGTCTGAAGCGGATGCTGGTGCAAGAACAAGGTTCGGTACTCGTAATGTAAATCGAACGCGAGCGCGAACGCGAACGCGAAATACAAAATTAGAAAGTTATAAAGTTACAAGTTCAAAAGTTACAAGTTCAAAAAGTTAGAGAAATAAAAAATGAGAGATTGGAGTGTTTTGGCCCAAAAACCTTAAAATAAAAGCATTTGAGCTGCGCGGATAAGTATTTGAAAATGGGCGGATGTCCCCGCGCAGAGGGGTCTTAGGCACTGCGTAGTGGACGCATGTCCCCTTACTGGTTCCACGGTATCCCACTCATTTCCCGTTTCGCGCAGGGATATACACGTTTTATTTTTTTTACGTGATAGTATTCGAAATTCAAATACTTTGTCCCGCCACCCTCGTACGATGATGGGTGCACAGTGGGTTGTAGAGTATGCGCAGAGGGGTTTAAGCACTGCGTAGTGGGCGCTTGACGCCCCTTCCCTACATACGTTTTTATTTTTACGTGATAGTATTCGAAATTCAAATACTTTGTCCCGATACCCTCGTACGATGGGTTGCAGAGTAGGGGCGCTTGACGCCCACTACGCAGTGCTTAAACCCCTCCGCACCGGCCCTGCACGGTGGGGGTCTGAGGGGGGCAGAGCCCCCCTCCTTAATATATGGTCAAGCCCACGTTGTATTTCAGCGAGATGTGCTAAAGTGACGCGGTGGCGTAGCCTAGTTGGTTGGCACGACACCAGTTACCTAGCAGCGATTTCGGAAGATGCAGACAAGGTCCCAAGTTCGATCCCAGGTAAGTTCTCACCCATCAACCGAAAAAAAATCACTGTAGTACCAATTTCACCCAACCCCCAACCCCCAACCCACCAACCCCCAACTAACTAATTTCCCCGACCCCCTCCCCCTCCCCTCCCCCAACAAATACCCCCCCTCCCCCCTCGTAAAGGAGGGTCCCTGACACACAACATACCGGCATGGCGCAGAGGTTAGCGCGCGGGGCTCATAACTCCGAGGACACTCGATCGAAACGGGTTGCCGGTATCCTTCACTTCGCCCGCTTTACAGAAGCGGGTCCCTAAATCCCCTCCTCGTATCGTAAAGGATGGGTACGGGGAACCTCCTGGGTTCCCTCACATTCACCGGGGTGGCGCAGAGGCAGCGCGCGGGGCTCATAACTCCGAGGACACAGGATCAAAGCCTGTCTCCGGTATCCTTCACTTCGCCCGCTTTACAGAAGCGGGCCCCTAAATCCCCTCCTCGTAAAGGAGGGGTACGGGGAACCTCCTGGGGTCCCTCACATTCACCGGTGTGGCGCAGAGGAAGCGCGCTGTTAAAACCCGTCTTCTACATTTCGACCTTCGTGGGTCCGACTTGAGGATGGTTATGGATCACACCCCAGAGGACGTAGGATCGAAACCTACCACCGGTAACATTCACTTCGCCTGCTTTACAGAAGCAGGAAGGGACATACGTCCCCTCACCAGTTAAGCCGACGTAGCTCAGCGGAAGAGCGCCTAAACCCCCGACCCTGTCCCACTCGACCAGCGAAAGCAATGTCTGAATTGGGGTCGGTTATCCGCTCATAACGGGGAGGACGTAGGATCGAAACCTACCGCCGGCAATACACACGTTTTTTAAGGGGGACTCTGTCCCCCCCCCCTCCCAGATTCAAATACTTTGTCACTTAGCAGGGGGTTTAAGGGGGACTCTGTCCCCCTCCCGGTAATAAATTGATTTGGATTTTCAATTACTTTGTAGGGAGAAGCAGCGATTCACAACGAACAACGAACAACGAACAACGAACAATAATGGCTACTCAACTCAATACTTCAGTCTGGTATCACGATGCCGCCGCGGATGCTGCCGATCACGAAGTACATCCCTCAAATACTTTGTCCCCGGATAGGGGGGACGAAGTCCACCTCTACGGAGTGTGCATGGATTGCGGCATCGGCCTCGACGACGCGAACGACTTCTTCTACGACCGACGCGAGAAACAATGCGACTGTTTCACATGCAACACGTGTTTCGAACACTTCTTCGGCAAAGACGAACTCTTCAACTCGGCCAACTGGAAAACCCTCGGTATCCAGGCGCCCCAGTACATCAGGGTTTCCTGGTAAGCTGGTTTCCTGGTAAGCTGCAGGGTCGCCCGTCGCCCCCCCTACTAACACTTTTTTATTTAGCTACAATAATAAATTGATTTGTATTTCGAATTACTTTCATCATAATCTATCAGCGACAAACAACAAGCAACGAACAACGAACAACATCATGACAACCCAACAAGACGAACACATGAAACGCTGGAACCTACTATCCGACTTCGTTCGGAAAACATGCGCCGGCAGAGACGAATCCCACGGACACGCTCACATGCAGGCAGTCGCGACAACCGCTAGGTACCTGGTCCAAACGGACTTCGCCAACCGCAGGCAATACTGCCACCTCATTCTGGACACCATAACCGCCGCTTGGCTCCACGACATCGCAGACCACAAGTACGACCACGACGGCACACTTCAACAAACACTCGACGACTTCGGCTACGAACACATCAGCAACTACCAAGATATCAAGAAAGTCATCAAGTACGTATCCTACAGCTCTGAAAACAAAGCAATCCTTGCAGGCACCCCGCTCGACTACGACACCCTTCTCATGCCATACTACGCCCTCGTCCGCCACATCGTCAGCGACGCAGATAAACTAGAGGCAATCGGCCAGATCGGAATCACCCGCGCGCTCGAATACACCAGAGACGCAAACCCCGCATACACCGAACAACAAGTCATCGCAGATGTCTGCAAACACGCGCATGAGAAACTCCTCCGGCTATCAACCGAGTTCATCAGAACACCCACGGCGCGCGCACTCGCGCAGCAACGACACCAAGAAATGGCACGATGGGTCCGGGGAAACGAATAAAAAAATTAAAAAAATTAAAAAAGAGGCAGGGGAGCCTCATTTTTTCTTTTTTTTTACTCATTTTTACTTATTTTTATCACAGGGGCGCAGGGGTCTTAGGCACTGCGTAGTGGACGTATGTCCCCTTAGGGGCGCTCGACGCTCCTTTTCATGATCCGTTTGGCGACACTTGACAGCGGCATTTCGTCGTCGTCGTCGTCTTCGCGCACTTCGCGTATAACGTGACGTCCGACAAACAAGTCTTCGAGCTTCTTGGCTTCCAAATTCAACGCAAAGACAAACCTTTCCGGCGTGATTTTGAAATTCCCAGTGTAACTCTTTGGCTTGTCGCACTCCGTCTTGCACCGTTCAATGAACCGGCCGTTTTCAGTGAAATGTGCCTTGAACGTTTCGCCTTTCTTGTTCGTGTAGTCTTCAATCTTGCTCCAAACGCCAACATCCGCAGACCGTACGTTCTCCTTCCACGCGTTCACTTTAGACACAAGCGTCCAGACATGATCTTCACTCAGAACACCCGCAACAGCAAGCTTGCACGCCTCAACATTCATCGTCATGCACGTGCTCTGCCAAATCTCGCTGCTGTTGCGGTATCGGATAATCTGTCGCTTGAGTCCGCGCTCGATCGTATCAGAGTCGCCCTCGGCATTCTTCGGGGCATTCTTCGGGGCATTCTTCGGGACATTCTTCCGGGGCATCATTTGTTTTCCAACTTCCATTGTCGTATTTGTCGTATTTGATTCACTGCTATGATGTGTATAAGTAATTGAAAAAACATATCAATTTATTTCGGCGAATGCATTGATGTATTTCAAATACTTATTATTGAATAACTCATTTCCCCGTATCCTACTCATTTCCCATTACATAGGATTTAGCACCTACAGGGTTTCTCATTTCACATGAAAAAAGTGTTAGAACATACACATGCAGTTACTTACCTTACTTAACCTTACTTACCTTTCCACTCTATATTTTCCCTACCGACGGACACACTCCATTTACCAAATGTCTCTTGCTTCTCACACATCCACACTCTTCCATTCTTCCTTCAATCTTCTTCACATGTCTCCCATCAAACCACATCTTCACATACACACGACCACACATATACCCCAACAACCTTCCAAACCCAAACATCACATCACTCACCTCATCCTTCAATTCTTCACAACTTCCAGCCTGACACACCTCTACCAATTCATCCCAAATCTCTTTCAATCTCAATCCAAGTTCACCTTCATCATTCCTCAAGCATCCACAATATTTCATCTATCCAAGTTTTTTTCTTAACACTGCTTATCTTATCAATATGTCTGAAAAGTATTTCAATTTTTTATCACCATACCTCGTTCCACGATATCCTACTCATTTCCCCGTATGTCACTCATTTCCCGTTTCAGGGTTTACTAGGGTTTAGGGTTTAGGGTTTAGGGTTTAGGGTTTAGGGTTTAGGGTTTAGGGTTTAGGGTTTAGGGTTTAGGGGCCCTAGTTATAGAAAAAAACGGGTAGGGACATCACCTTACTACTGTGAGCCCTCTACCGTGTACCGCTGTATCGTGATGTATATCTCCTTCTCGATGTAAAGCTTGGTCGTACCTGTTTCCTTGTTCTCCTCGACGTCAACCTGAGATGCCATCCTTCCGCCATATTCAGCGCACTCTGCTCGTTCCTCGTCGAGCATTTCCGCATAGGTTTCTAGAGCTGCCGCACGGGCAGCGTCGTAGCTGGTGTAGAGCTTGGGGTATAGCTCGCCATTTTCAAGAACAACGTAAAGGTTCCTTGTGGATGTCATGTATGTAACTGTGTTTGGAAACGCTGATTACTGATAAGAATCTGGATTGAAAAAACATTTCAATTTTTTATCATTTCAAAAGATGATGATGATGATATTACAAATGCGGGTATGTAGGGCTGGTCCAGTATATAACTTGCAACGATTCGATGAGCGCCGTCTAGCAACAAATACTTGCCATTTTTTTGCAGTAGCAACCAGATCGGGTGGGTAACCTGCCCCCCTTCCTGGATCCGAGACTGGCAATAGTCTACCGACTGGATGTCGTCGTCAGAACGGGTAAGCCCGGTCTGCGGAAGATTGCAGCCGGTCCGGATTAAAATTATCAACATCCGTAAATGTAGACAGCGGTATTTCTAGAACTTTCGAATTGAAAATGTGCGCCATTGATGCGCGCTCTCTAGTTTCAAAGAGGTTCATGCTGACGGAAGTAGCAACCGAATCCCGTAAAGATTGCAACAAAGACATTGTTATACGTTATACAACTATAACTACTTTCGACTACGAGAACGGCGGATAGAATGTCGTTTTCGACTTTTTCGAGATGATTGTTTTTTCTTTATACTTTTGCGCGGGTGTTTACGACGACGACGAGTTTTATTTTTATTACCGCCCTTTTGAGGTAAGTCTCCTCTTTCATATATATTTTTAACATTGTTGATTATTTTTCCTGAGTCGTATTCTAGATCATAATCTTTATTAAAAATGCCCTTTATCTTTATAATTTTGCCCTTTTTTGGATTTTGTCTTGATGTTTCGTCGTTCGAGGTTTCATAAAAGTAAACTTCAGCGCCTACAACCTTTTTATCCGTAACCTTTTTTAAATTTTGTTCTATTCTCTCTATTCTCTCTTTTTCCGATTTTGCGTTTGCAGCCTCAACGTCATCTTTTAAGACGAACAAGTTTGTTGTAAATATGCCTATTGGTTTACTATCTTGATCTTGAGTAAGTGAAATAGCATAACAAGCTGGGCGGCCGCCATTCGACACAAATAATGTATCAACTTTTACCCTAGAACTAAAACCGCCTTCACCGTCATAATAGATACCATAATAATATACTTGTACACCCGAATTATGATGTGACGCGTTAAACTGTGTAAATTTTGCAGGGTCAAACATAGGCCCACGCACTTTCTCTATTGGGTGTCCTTTAGTTTCACATGAACTTTTATGTGGTATCGTGACGTCATTAGCAATATTTTCAATTTCATTTGTTTCATCGCCACTTAGTGGTTCGTTCCCTTGCAATGGTTGATTATTTGAGATTTCAAGTTGCACATATAATCGTAATCGTTTTGTATCATCGCATATTTTTTGAACAAAAATACGAGTAGCTGCACTCCCGGTAAAAAAATAACGAATACTATCATTAATTGTAATGAAATCGGATAAAGGTATGAAAGTACCTTTTTTTGTTGTTGGGTCAAATTCTATAATATGATAGTTGGCAGGTTCGTTGAATTTCATTTTTTGTTCAGTGGTTCCATCGTGTAAAGTTAGCTCACCGGTTTTATCATCGACATCAATAATTCGTGCAAACCTTCTAGTTTTTGGTGCCGATGTAGGTAATTGATCAGGAAGCGGATAAATATCGGCTGTATCGCTTTCAATGTTCAAGGTCAACAACGAGTGTAAAACATCATAAAAAATATATGTTTGATATGTAGCTCCGGGTGAAGTTATAGAAGAACTGGCGCCCTGATACTGCTCAGAGTTAGTTCTTCGTTTTTCATCAATCTTAAACAAGTATCCTCCCGATAATTTATCGCTGTCGCGTTTTTTAAATAAGTAGTATTTTCCTTTATTTTCCTGAGGTATCATCTCTTGGATTTTTTGTATTTGGCCCGTACGAATCATGATACGCAACCATTCTAATTGTTGTTGCGACGGTTCTGTAATCAACCTATCATCACTTGGAAGCAACGGATTACGTTGAGGTATCTCGCTAGGAACTTCATAAACCGAGCAGTTTTTATAGTCTATATTTTCGGTGTTGCCTGTAGCAATATTTTTGACGTTTAGAGTTATTACTTTATTAGATGTCGTAACGCTATGCGTGCCATACTGCTCGGTGCCTGTAGTAATGCCTTCTTTAAAATCAACTAATGTTCCCACGAAAATAGTGTCTTTACTCTTATTATAGTATAAATATGGTTTATCAGTTGGTTTTTTTATATTTGATATGCCCTCGATTTCAGTTAACAATCCCGCCTTTGCCATTAAAATTAACCACTTACGTTGGTCTTCAGTCATGCTTTTACTCAGCGTTTCAGATTTTTTTGTACTGGTCTTATGTTCAACAAGAGCTGTAATGTGCTCAACATATTTATCTTCTGCAGCTTTTATTTCGTCGGGCAAAAGGTCATCTATGTTTACTCCAGCTGGAACTTGACATAATCGGGGTCGGGTTGACATTGTACAAATTTACTTACAAATTTACTTATTATATATAATTTATAAATATAAAAGTTTATAAGATATAAAAATAAAAAAAGAAAGGCTAGGCTAGGCTAGACAATGTCGTTCGAAGGTGCTGTAAGTCGAGTCGAGTCCGCGCAACACGGCGAGCTGTTCGCGCAAGTCGGCGGTCCGGATCCGAATTTTGTCGTAACCATAAAGTTCGGTTTTTTTGCTGCGGCTGGATAGTAGCTCGTCCACGCTCAAAGTGGCTACGGACAAAGTGGCTACAGACTCGCAGCACATGGCGTACATGGCCATATTGCATGCGGGGCGCGTGTTCATGCACCATGCCAAGTAGTCGAGAACGTCGGACCGGTACTGAAACGCCAGCCGGATCTCAGGGAGGGGGGCGCCCCTTAAACCCCCAGCGTGCCCATTCCCGCGAGTCCCGTTTATGATGTAGCGATTTGAATTGTGGTTGTAGTGAATGAACATGCGCCAGTCGGGAATACTGTCATGAGAGAGTTCTTCGATGTAAAGAACGGTCTGGCATTTAGTCGTAGTAGTAGTCGTAGTGGCAGTAGTCGCAGTAGTCGCAGTAGTCGCTGCAGTCGTCGCAGCTACAGATTCATTTTTCGAGTCCATATCGTACCATCCGTAATCGTGGTACGAATCGTATGCACTGAGCCAATCGACGCCGCTCCAATATGTTTGGCCTTGGTATTGTTCTTGTTGGCCTTGGTATTGTTCTTGTTCTTCATGTTCTTCTTGCTGTTCTTGTTCCTCATCATCTATTCTCTCTTCCCAAACGCGTTTGGCGCGTTTTTCACCCTCGCTTTCGAACCGTTTTCCTGAAGCAGTGTACCGCCATTCACGTTTTTTCCAGTTGTACGTGCAGCCCCATTCCCTGTCCCAAAACTCCTGAATTGCACTATATTCTTTGCGATTCAATGTAATCGCGGACTCGTAAAAGTTAACGGTAGCGTCTTCCATCCGGATGAGTACGGATGAAACCTGCTCCTGGCTCAAAGAATCCCACTGAGTATCGCGGTTGATACGTTCCAGGGTTTGAGAGACGGTATTAGTGGAGGTCATGGTTATTTGTACTATTTATACTATTTGTATTTGTATTTGTATTTGTAATATTTGCAATATCTTTAAATCAAAATCCAAAATCTATCCATGAGGGGGCGACGAGCACCCACTACGCAGTGCTTAAACCCCACTGCGCAGTGGGGGGCGCTTGACGCCCACTACGCAGTGCTTTAATCTGCGCGGAGGGGTTGAAGCACTGCGTAGTGGGTGCTTGACGCCCCCTCCGTGGAGGGGTTTAAGGGGGACGTATGTCCCCCTACCCTAACCAATGTATCCGGCGGGCAATGCGCCGGCGGCCTGGGCCTGCTGCCATGTGAAGTAATTGGTATCGCACCCGTTATGAACCACCGTGAACGGAAAATGCTGTTTTGTAGGCGGGGTTGGCAAACACTCGCGCCGGCCGATTCGCCCTCCGGCCAAGTATTCGCCCTGGGATACGGCGCGCACGGCGGGATTGGGTTTGACGATAACGCGAATGCGTTTGGACGGAATGGACCCGCGGGAAAGCGCGATGCGTTGAATGCACTCGCATTGGGCGGATCCCGGTTCGATGGGTGGGGGGATGGTAGACCTACCGCATGCATCGAACAAGGCGTTAGGGGGTTTGAATGCAGCGGTTTTAGCGCTGAGGGTCGAAACGCGTTCGGATTGAGTGCGCCGTTTCACATGGGCGGTGCCCATATCCTTGACCCAAACGCGAGGGTAAGTGCCGCCGTCGATCCAGCGGTATTTTAACGTGCGCATCGACGCATCGGACACGGTGGACCGTTTGATGATGCTTGGATCGTTTATTCCCGGGGTGGACCCCGAATTTGAAACGAGGGAAGTATTGTACACTCCACGGGTAGTGCCGTAGCCGCGAGGCAGTGCGCCGCGAAACGGGGTGCGGGTAGTTCCGGACAGCAACCGGAACCCGGTGGAGTTACGCAGCGTGCCGTTTAACGAGAACCCGAGTGAAGATGAAGACGAAGAATGAGACAAAGAAGAGTGGTAGCAAGCCGAAGCGCTTATTTTCGCGTTTCGAAAGCGGTCGGATTTGCGTTTCAGAGTAACGATGGACATTATATACTATAATATTATATATTATATATTTTAGGTTAGTAGTAGTAGTTTTATTAGTTTTATACTATTTAGTGATATTATTTAGTGATATTTGTGATAGTGAAACCGGACGAAATGAAATAAAAATGAAATAAAAATAAAATATAAGTATAAAAGTATATACAGTTAAATTTACCTATTATATTTTATCTTATTGCATGGACCCTATTATTAATAATAGATTTGGCCGTATCATAGGGGGTTTGCATTTCATAAAAATGCAAAGGATGACATACGATTTTATGCAAATGGGAATAAACACTGAAACTGCGAAAATGTTACTTATTCAGGCAGTACAAGTGTTGTACCAGAAGGTGGTAGAAAATCAGGGTAAAATATCTGAAATAAAACAGGTATTTGACATGATGGGATTGCCCGCCATAATGAGTAATATTGATGTTGAAGAAATTTTGAGAATGGAACCGGGCGCCGCAAAAGGCGTTCAAGCCGGTGGGTCCCCCCGAATGACTCCTGCGCAGTTTATCGGCGCTATGGGAATTAAACAATCATCAAAAAAGTCTCCTCTCTTTTCTTCGTATACTAGAAAAAATAAAAAGCCACCCCAAAAACGTGGCGGTGCCGGCTGTAACGAAGCATGCCACGATATCAGTGACTGTGACGACGCGTCTTGTCCATCGTGCGTAGGCTACAGGTGCGCGGCAAGTGCAAACTATGTGAATGATCTTGTAGTAGGGGTAGTTTTACCACAAAATGGCAACCCCCAGAATCTGCAAGTGGCAGCAAATGGCACCTCCGAGCAGTTTAGGGTGCAAATGGAGGTGTTATCCATTATGAGAAGAGAACAGGAGATTAATAGGGAGATAATAGACAGAACAACTGCTCATGCTGAAAATACGCAAACCGGTATACTTAATAACCTAAAAGAAGAAAAAGCTGACACACTTAACCAAATAGAGAAGCTTGGTACTGCACTTCAAAAAATGGTAGACGAAGCAGGTGAAGCGTCTAATAAACGATTTGCCGGAATTTTAGGTAACTTAAAGAATGAGTTACGCCGTTTACGAAACAGGGAATGGACTGCGCTTGGGGTAGGGGGTTTTATAGGTGGATTATCAGTCAGTTTTATTACAAAATCGCTAGATGCTATTTTTGGCGGGTTGCATAATTTTATTATGTGGTTACTTTTTTTTGCTCAGAAGGGTTTAGACTCCTTTGCATTTGTAGCTCGGATCATGCCACGATTGTTTGATACCACGTGTTTCACTACTCCACTTCCAAATATGTTTAATGGAGCAATCTTTGTAACATATAGCCCAACAGGAAACCAGACTACCACCTATGAATACGATTGGAAAAGCCCAGGATTTGGCACTACCCGGTATTCTGGAGAGAGTACTTGCCCTGATAGTAATTTGTGGGGGAAGAGGGTGGGAGACTGCGTTAAACACACGGGACCTGCAATGATTGCACACTGCAATAGTTCAGGATTCTCTTATTTTTCAGATAGTAGTGATTTTCTACTATGGATTAGTGCAATAGGTGGACTGATAGGTGGATTGTTTTTTTATTTATCCTATAGACTTGTGACTGTACAAACGCTCGCAACCGATTTTGAATGGAGTAGGCAGCGTACACCAGGAGAAGGTGTGTTGGATAAAGTACTTGCCCCTGTACAAGCACCATTTCGTTGGTTTAAGGATATTTCGAAGGCTGGCGTGTGGACCACATTTGCAGGTGGCTATATTATGGCAATATTCAATTCAAGGGACCGAGCTGAACTCGAGAGACTTGTAAATGCTGAAGAAATTACCACAGCTGAGTCCAAGGGTAAACCTATAGCTTTACTTGCATATCGTAAACTCACGGACGAAAGTTTTAGAGAAACTGTGGAATATACCGAAAGAAAGAAGACAATTGACACGTTGAGAAAACGATTAGCGGCAATAGAAGAAAATGTATCTAAACATATTCTTAGTGGTCATGAAAGATCGGTAGAAGTTATGCAGCAGTCGGCCTTGATGATTCAAAACAGAGAGACAACAAACCAACGATTAATCGATACTATACCGTTGTTAGGTCAGCAGCAGCAGCAGCAGCTGTTATCAAATGGTCCGCAGCAGCAGCAGCAGCTGTTATCAAATGGTCAGCAGCAGCAGCAGCAGCTGTTATCAAATGGTCAGCAGCAGCGGCAGCGGCAGCAGCAGCAGCAGCTGCGGTTATCAAATGGTCAGCAGCAGCAGCGGCAGCAGCAGCAGCAGCGGGAGCGGGAGCAGCTGATGTTATCAAATGATCTGCAGGCCGACAGTGCCGCTTCTGGTCCGCAGCAGCAGCAGCAGCAGCTGCGGTTATCAAATGGTCAGCAGCAGCAGCGGCAGCAGCAGCAGCAGCAGCAGCAGCGAGAGCAGCTGATGTTATCAAATGATCTGCAGGCCGACAGTGCCGCTTCTGGTCCGCCGCAGCAGAGTAGAAAATTAAAAAACTCCTCCCGGTCCCATGGTGCCGCCGCAAAGGGTTCAACAAGAAAGGAAGGAGGTAGACGCAAACGAGGTACGCGCCAAGGTATCCGACGCCGACTCCTCAGTCGTCGTCGCAAGTAACCCCCCCCCCGCCGCAAGTAATTCCCATTCGTATTCACAAACAAACGCGAATTGTTTTCATAAATAAAAGTTTAAACAATATTTTTAAAAGTAGTAAATCAAATTTTAAAAGTATTTCTGATTCAGAGTTGGGCTGTTGTATATAATAAAATCACAAAATCACAATGTCACCTAGTGTCGGCGCTGGAATGACTAGATCGTCGACGGCGATGGCAGCAGCAGCAACAAGAGGAGAAGCATGCCCGACAGCACTTGATAAACCATGATTTGAACTGAAACCATTTTGAAGTTGAAGTTGAACTCGGAGTTGGTGTTGAAGTTGAAGTTGGAGTTGAATCCAAAACCAGAACTGAATCTGAATCTGCAACTAAAGCCTGTGACGGGGCCACTGGTTCCGGGTGTGGCACTGGCGCTAGCACTGGCGCTAGCACTGGCGCTAGCACTGGCTCTAAGACTCGTTCTGGCGCTAGCACTGGCGCTAGCACTGGCTCTAAGACTCGTTCTGGCGCTAGCACTTGCGCTAGCACTTGCAGAGGCACTGGCACAAGATCTATTTCGGACGATTCTGGTAACTCCGCAACTGGACCTGGACCTGGATTCTGAACCGACGGCGACGACGACGACGACGATGACGATGACGATGACGATGATGATGATGACTCTAATTCTACGAGTTCGGGTATGGGCTCGTACGTTGGGGTATCCGTCGCCGTATCGATAACTACGTTCCCTTCATCATCGCTGTGCGATACGGGAACAACAGAAGAAGATGATGATTCCGATGATGGGGTAAAGCTGTCCGATTGTTGGCGATATTTTTTTTTGGTCATTGTATTAAAAAGTAAAAGGTAAAAGTAAAAATATTTCTGATATGAATAATTTAATTTAATTTAATTAATAATAATATAACATAACATATTGTTTAAATTCATTCAACTGTAATAAATAACAACAAGAACAACAAAAAATGACAACGACCATACCGACGGTAAATCAATCGAACAAATGGTTTGGAAACTCGGTGCACGAAGCGTATGCCAGCGCGAGCGACCGTATCAAGCACGTTCGGAATCGCGCGCTGTATAAAAACACCATGAACATTGCAGCCCAAGGCGGTATTAAATATGGCGGTATCCGATCCGCGAGGTACGCGCCGGCCACACTCCTCAACGGCAGCTGCGAGAGTTTACCGGAAGAGACGGGCGAAAACGGGTGTGTCGCGTATTATATCCGCTCCGCGCCCAGTTACGAGAACTTGTTGAGAACGACGCAGGGAATATATGAAGGCCGGGCGCTGCGCACGATCCAAGGCTACCTGAAGCGTACCAACATTAGTAGCGCGACCGGAGCAAACGTGGCCATTGTGCGCGGAATCGGTATTTCCAACCCGTTGTTAACGACCAATAAAACAAACTACTTGTCACTGTCCAATGGTAACGGGTCGACCAGTGACATACTCGCACTTACTCCAGCGCTGGACCCGGTGACTTCACAAAGTATGAATGCAGCGTATGATGCATCGCGTCGCGAGCCGATCGACCCCGCGCAGTGTATGCAGTACCCGCCCAATCCAAAGATAAGTATCGCGTACGGCGGAGGAGGATGTTATGTAGCTCCCGACCCCGAAACCTGAGGGAATATGAAATAACATGATTAATTTTTTATTTTTTATATATTTTGATATTTTATATAGGCGCACTATATAAAGTATATGTAATGGATATGAATTTGTGCAAGTACAAGGATGTATTGGGCCGACCCAAAGAAGGGGTTCATTCCTGGCGAGTCTTTGATATTGCAGTAGTGGATGTGGCGCTAACTCTGGTTGTAGCAGCACTGATAACGTGGTATAGCCAAATACCGCTGTGGCAAACCTCACTGGCGCTGTTTACTGCGGGCATTGTATTGCACCGCGCATTTTGCGTACGCACCACGCTAGACAAGATGTTGTTCAAAAAAAGCGTCCGGTTTAATGAATAACAAGGGGGCTACGCAGAGGGGGGGGTTAATGGGGGACTTATTTGAACCGTATCATTTACAACACGCAGTACCTAGAGTATTATACGAAACGAAACGTGTAATCTTACGATGAAAAAATATAAAAAATAATCGGCGTTTTACACCTTTTATCATTTCAAATGTATATTCTGTTGATGTAAGCGATTGTTGGATAGTTATTTGTTTATAGAAAAATAATCCATTTATCAAGTTTGTAAAAGTAAAGTGATAAACATACATGTAATAATATTGGTGTTTCAAATGAGAAAAGGTGTAAAGAGAAAGAAAAGATAGAAAGTATAAATTGAAATGCTTTTATATGTGTAAAAGGAATGAAACGACCAATCAAGAATGACTAGAATCAGCCGCGTCGTGTGGTGGTAAGATGGCATCTGAAGTTGATGTTGTTGAGAACACCGACACAGGCACAACCAAACTTTATATAGAGAATGGAATACACATAATTATACAACGATACAATTTAGATACTATGTAAAGACGCTACGGTAGACGAAATTCCTACTTTTTTATGATTTCAACATACTAAAATAATTTTCTATGGAATTTGTAAATTGTTTTACGCATATTACGCGATTTACGCATATTACGCGATTTACGCATATTACGCATATTACGCGATTTACGCATATTACGCGATTTATATTTATACGATCTCCCGCCCATTAGAGCACAAGCTGTCGGACAAGGACAATGACCAGGACCAGGACCATCCGTTTCCCTGCATGGTTGGGCGCGAGCAGCTTCTCTATGCTTCCTGGCAGTTTTCTCCCATTCGATCGCAGCTTTACTTAATTTACCTTTCCATATTGTTTCCGATAACTTATAGTTGTAATACTTTATAACGTCTTCAATCATAGACTCCACATTTTCCCACATTATAGGTCTCAAATTCCTCCCACGATTATATTTGTTTTCCCAAGCTCTAACTATTTCTTCAACCTCGATTTTGGTGAGTTCGAGACCTTGATTTATCAAAAACTCTCCAACAGAGAAGTATAAAAACTCCCCCGCAGCCCAGTCGTTGCATTTCATCCGTTCAGGTTCAGTCATTGCTTTTCCGTATATTATATTATATAAATTACCTATATTTAATATTTAATATCGATACATTTGATAAAGTTGTGTGTAATATTTGTAAGACAACAATTGTCTAAATAAATAATCAAAAATAAAAACCACTCTATAATAAAATGAAACAACCCGTTGATTTTATTATAATCGGAAGCGGCATACCAAATCAAACGCATCTCACCCCCAAACACAACCATCCTTATTTTAGAGAAAAACGCGAAGCAATGGATGGGTGGGCGTATCGGCAACGATACATTTTATGGTGCGGACATCGTCGTCGGCGCTGGCGTTGGACGTAAAAACAAGGACCACGCATGTACCCTACAACTTGGACCGCGATTTGAACTCGGCGTATTTGACATTCACGTATGGGGGCTCTTCACTTCCGACCGAAGATCCAGATCCGGATCCGCTGCTAGTTGGAGACCGTTTACTTTTATTGCGCGTAGCCTTGTAGTCCTGCATTGTCCCCATGTAGACGAAATGCGTATCGGTAGCAGCCGCCGCATTGGCACTAGTAGCAGTAGCCGCGTCGGCACTATTACCAGTAGCAGTAGTAGAATTAGTAGCACTGGGTTTGCGGTTATAAGACTTGAACATTGCAAAAATCCCCCCACCGCTGGTACTACTGGTGCTAGGAGTGGAAACGATACCGTCGGGAACACCTGCACTAGGAACTGCGCTAATAGGAACTGCACTACTATGATTGTTAGAAGGGCGACGATCCACGTACGCTAACTTCGCCAGATCGGGACGGGCATTTTTCACCAAAAACATGCGCGCCGCAGTTTCCAAGTGACTGTACGGTATAGAATCCTTTCGATCCGTGTAGTACCCAAATGCGCTTCTGGCTGGAACGTACGTAATGACCAGGTCGCACCGAGGGGTTGTAACTGGGAGTGCCGATAAACTTGCAGAATCAGATACGGTCCCCGTCCCAGCCGACAACATCATGGCATCGTACTCCTCGTAAAATAACGAGTCAAATGCGGCATCGTCGGACCCGGACCCAGACCCAGATCCAGATCCAGATTCGGAACCGGATTCGGTAGTAGTAGTAGTAGTAGTAGTACGACAACAACGCAACGACTGGAAGGGTCTTAAAGCGGAAAGAATTACTGCCGATATCACTGTTGAAGTTAGGCCCATGAATACGAGTGAATTAACGGCAATGATTTTATTGAGAGCTTCCCGTCCCACCGCAGTCCATGCATACGAAGACGAAGACGAAGACGAATGAGAATAAAGGCTCTGTGGAGTAATGCAACGCAAAGCCGAAGAGGACATGGATGTTTGTATTTGAGTAGAAATGGCCAATCCAATTGCAACGCCTACCCCGACACTTATACTTACACTTACCCCTTTACCCGAAACCCTTTTCCATAGTCTAGCTAACACCCCAGAGCCAGAACCAGAACCAGAACCAGAACCAGAACCAGTAGTAGCTCGGGTTGCGTCCAAAAACAGCTGTCTCTGGCGCATAATATTTGTAATGTTCCCTTTAAATGACGGGGACATTGAAACCTTGGATGAAGACATTATAGTATTATTATTATTATTATTATTATTTAGTACTTGATAAATAATGATAAATGATAAATATTTAAGTTATTTCATGGTTAAAAGTTAAAAACCTTAAAACCTTAAACCTTCTTATCGTCGCATATGCCCATACACGCTCGAACCGAATTAAATCGCTGCATGTAGCACCGAATTGCTTCCGACTGCGCAACCGTGAGGGTTTTTTGATCTGCGGTCCCTACAAGGAGCCCCTTTACCTGTTTCATGTCGTCGTCTGAGTAGCATTTCGTGGCATCTTTTTCTTTGATCATTTTATCCAGTGTTTTCTTGAGTTCCGCTTCGTTGGGTTTTGTGTTGAACATTACAGTAAATCGAAGCATCATGACATCCCCCATGAACCGGTTGATAAGTTCCGGGTACTTATTTGCATTTTTATCAGCCGTGTCCTTTGACCGGGTTTTAAATACGTCATGAAATTTATTCTGTTCGGTCTGGCTCATTATCGGATCTGATGACAGTTCGTACCCTAGACGAATGATGTCTGCCACTTCACATTTAACGTCCTTGCGCTTGGTTCCTGGACACTTCAAGTCATCGTCTTCTTTCGGTATGGCATCAGAACCGGTAGGAGCCATCCCTTCAAGAATGCCTACATATCCCGCTGCCAGCGACGGGTATACAACTACGGAAATAATTGTTGCTACAGCTGCGGCAATGATGATGATGATTGCCGTTTTAATAAACGCAACTTGAATGTCTGAAGTAACTTTCCTCATATTTATTCGTTTTTCTTTCTTTCTTCGTTCTTCGTTCTTCGTTGTTCGTTGTTCGTTCTTCCCTTTCTTTGTATTATCGAAGTAAAAAAAATAATACAAATAAAAATACAAATAAAAATACAAATAAATACAAATAAATACAAATAAATACACAAATGAATACAAATTAATACAAATAAATACAAATTAATACAAAAAAGTGTTAGTTATACAGCACATTACTTACCAGGGTGATGACATACATACATACGTCCACTTTTACATGTTTCGAATGTGGAGGAACATACGGTTCTTGTACGTCTTCTTGAGTTTTTCCTCGGCGGTCTTCTCGGTAAATGTGAACGCGTCGACGCCGACGACATCCGCATTCACACCATCGTACCTGACGAGCCGAGCAATTTCAGTCTCGATGGAGTTTCTGAACTGGTCGCAGAATGACGCGTAGCAAGTAGCCGGCTTCGAGTTGGATGAAATGGCTGACGTGATGTGTGAATCCATCGCTTCAAGAACTGCGCGGTCGAGGGTGGTGTAGTGACGACGACGAGTCTGATTCTGAGTCGTCTGTACTGGAACAGCGTCGTCAGCGTCAACGGTCGCATCATCGTCGTCGACCTGATCGACCTGATCGACCTGTTCGACAACAGCAGCGTCAACAACAACAGAGGCAGTAGTAGCAGCCTTCACTCGCTTTGTCAGGTAGTATTTAACCGTCTTGAACATTTTGACAAGGACATCGCCGTCATACCCTGCATCTGCAAGACGAGCGCTTTCCTGGGCGATGAATTCGGCATGGTCGGTAGCAAACTGTTCCCATTTCGCCTTGTACTCCTTTCGCGGCACACCCAAGTTCTCGCGCGCGAACCCGTTGAGAATCTCGAAACACTCAGGTGAGAACTCGAACCGAAACACGGGGCGTACAGCAGCAACAGCAACAGCAGCAACAACAGCAACAACAGTCGAAGCATCTTCATCTTCTTGAATTGGCTCGGGAATGGGGTTACAGCAAGGCGTCTCGTCGCCGTCAAGACGAAGTTCTTCGAAGTTGACAATCGAGTCACCAAGCTCACCAAGCTCACCAAGCTCAATCAGCGACTCAATGTACGTGTCGAGTACGAGTTCCGCATCGGCATCGTCGGCAACAACAGTCTCAGTGACGGCGGCAGCAGCGACCTCGACTTCGACCTCAGCGGCCTGAGTAACCTCGGTAGCCTCAGTAAACGCAGTCTTCATGTCGGCGACCATTTGAACAACTTCGGTTACAGCCACAACTTCTTTTTCTTTTTCTTGGGGTTTCTTGACGACGACTCGTTTTTTCTTTTCGGGCACGACAGATCCAACGGCGGCGGCGGCTTCAAGGGCTTGAACACGTACCTTTTTCACTTTCTTGACAGTAGTATCAGCAACAGCGGCAGTAGATCCAAACTCAACTGCGGTGGCGGCTTCGGCTTCAAGGGCTTGAACCTTTTTCACTTTCTTCACAGCAACAGCAACGGTATTAGTGGCAGTGGCAGGAGCATCAATGACAGGAGCATCAATGGCCTTGGCAACAGCAAGAACGGGAGTAGACGACATTATTTCGACGAGTAAACGGTAGTATGAAACACTGATTACCGATATGAATATGGACTGCAAAACTATTTCAATTTTTTTTCAAAAACATACTTGTTTTAAAAAAAATCTATAAAAATATAAATTTAAATTTATACCAATAATAAATAACTAATAAGTAATTCACCTAATAAGTAATTCACCTAATAAGTAATTGATAATTATTGTTAACACAGCGTCATATTCGACTTTGTTTTCAAAAAACGAATGCTGCACGTCTCAACCAGCAGACCTCCGTTTGCATACACGCCGTAGTTAAAGGTTTCGTTATCGTTTTCAAGAGCAAAATGCCACACGGTGTACGTGCCTTTAGAATTCCAGGGCTCCGCGCGCTCGTCTAAGCACGCTATCAGCCGGTACTTATCGTCCGTGAAAAACAGTTTACCGAGGTGGGAAGTGGTGTCTTCCTTTTGTTTGTCGGTCATGTGCGTCTCTAGAATGGAGTGACAGCCGGTAACGTACAAGTCGTGCTTGAGCTCGGGATAGTTGGACACGGAACACTTGTAGAGCCGACCCTTCGTTCGGTCGTCATCGCCCGGGTTTTCAATGGGTCCATGCCCAATCAAGAGAACCGGTTTGTATCCACTTGAACTGGTTTTCACGAGTGTCCCGGTCGTGAGTTGTTCCACAGGAACATACTGGTCAACTCCGTGCACTTTACAGAGGATGGTCGAACCCTCTAAGAAGCACGGGACCGCGGGATACAAATAGTAGCCGCCGTCGTCCGCCAAAACGTCTCCGTTGTTATATACCACGGTTTGCGAAGAAGTGCCGTAGCTGTTACTGGCAAGCCTCCAACTTGTGTAACCACCAAACGGACCGCCCGAACCGATCGTATAGTCATTGCTGTATCCAATCGGGTTGGCGTAAATAAGCGCGTCTGCTTCCGACGAGTAATAGGTCACCGCGTTCCCGACCGGTTGGGCAAATTCGTTCATAGGACCAATCAGCAAACGAGGGACGTTTTCGGTATACATCGTTTCATGTGAAAGGCCCTCATTAAACACGAACCCGGTATTGGACTGAATGGGGTAGGTCTGCGAATCGACGATAAGTTCGCCGGGAGAGTCATTCACGTAGAGCAAATACGTGTTTTGAAAGACGGATGTGGCAACATCGACGTGAGGTGCTACGTCACCCTTAATCCATCTCATGGGTATATCCGAACGTGAGCGAAGGTCCAGCCCAAAACGCGATTGTAATGCGTCACAAATTGAAACTGTCAATGGTACTGAAAAATAGACCATTCCGGATGACCGGGCGTCCAACGACGCCTTGGCGGAAAGAACTTCGGGGTGGCTGTTTATATAGTGCAAGTCTTCGTATGAAAGCACATTTTTATACGTAAATGACATTTTGTAGTTTGTTTGCAGTGTTTGTATTTTTATATTTATATTTTATTTTTAAAAAAATAATATTATATAAATATAACCAATCGACAACATGTTATTATTTACAATGTACGTCAATGACGAGTATACTGCTAAAAAAATGGAGTCGGCGTGTAATAAATTAAGTAAGAAACTAAAAAATAATACTGGAATGCAGTGGCAATGGGTAAAAAGTGGAAAAAAACAGGTGATTGCCTGTGATTTTTATAATTATACCGATTAAAAATTAAAATTAAAATATGATCAACCTACCCGAACGAACGCGCCGTCAAACCCAGGAAGCCGGGCCCTAGGCTGCATGGTTGCAATAATCCGCATGGGATAAGTGGTTCTATTCCCGTTCACCATAAAAATAAAATTATTGCCCTGTCGTCCTATATACTGTCCAACCTGGGTAGCCTGGTTATCGGCGGTACGAAACTGGTATGTTACGTTAGGTGCCAACTGGTTCACCCAGGCCCGCATTGCCACCGGAGTCCTGCTCCTGCTTCTGCTGGCACTCCTGCTGCTATCGCTTCTGCTGGCACTCCTGCTGCTATCGCTTCTGCTATCGCGCCTGCTCCCGCGCCTGCTCCCGCGCCTACCCCGCCGACTTATTATGATGTTCTGTCTAGTTCTAGTTCTTCGCCCACTAAACATTTATTTATTTATTTACTATAATTAGTTACTTATAGTTGTTAGTTAGTTAGTTATATAATTATATAATAGTGAAATAAATAAATAAAAATATTTCTATTGTTCCCATACCACGGTAGGTCCTCCGGACGGCCATTCCGCGTAAGGAATGGCTTTACTTGTGGATTGTGGTAATGCCAGTAGTTTTTGCAACGCGGCCTTGCGGCGATCGACTGGACTCTGCGAGATACAAGACGGCTCCATTCGAGTGAGTTGTTTGAAACGCCATTCGAATTGTAGCGCGGCCTGCCATGTAGGGAATCCAGTCACGTGACACGCCCGGCGCCATGTTTGCCCGCGCGCCACTTTAATTCCGGTTGCATGCGCCCCGCCGACGAGTTCTTTATTGTGTTGCCGGAGCCGCCGGTCCAAGTTTACGGTAGCTCCCACGTATGTGGCGCGTTTGCATGAGGACTCTAATAAGTATACAAAGAATTCCTTATCCTCATCCTTATCCGTTTCGGCATTGTTGTCGGTCATTTTACTTTACGTTTCGTTTACTTTACTTTTACTTTTTACACGTTTATATTATTTACATTGAAACGTGTAAAAAAAATTGAAATGTTTTCCGTATTACATTTAATATGGATATCGCCGCGGTGGCGCGGTACCTGCGGATGAAAATTGGATCGAACAAGGGATCGATACGATACCTGAGTTCGACGTTTCAAGAAAGAAACGTTAATAAACGACATAACATAATGAGCCGAACAATAAACAATAGCAATCGAGGTGAGAATCGATATCTCACCTGCTCAGTTTGGCTCCACCAACGCACCCAGTGCGAGCACACAGCGGGGAGGAGTGTGCATCATCATACGTTTTTTTATTTTTTATTTGATTTAAATCACAAATTAAATCAAACAATTAACTCGAATTCAGATTAATACTGACTGTATGAAAGAGACCCACCCTTAGAGCTGCGAGGACGACCGGGGCCACGGCGACTCTTTCGGCGTTTCCCGCCACTCTGGCTTTGGCTGGGACGTTTAGATTTAGATTTAGACTTAGACCCACTGCGACGACGACGGCGTCTCCCGCCGACCTGTTGGTTACCAACTTCAAACATTGACATTCCGCTTCCGCCGTTCATACCAGGAGGAGGAGGAGGAGAAGGAGGAGGACCAGGAGGAGGAGGAACAGGACCACTACCAGCAGGAGCATGAGGAGGACCGCCATCTGCCGCAGGCTTCATTCCTTCTTGGCCGTTGGCAAACCCTTCAGTTAATGGAGAGCCGTTAAGGTCGCTGTGGCCGCCGCCTTGGTAAGACTTGCGACTCTTTTTAAGTTTTTTAAGCGCGGACATGGCCTGCTTATATGAGCAGTTGTGTTTTGCGGCATACGCCTTGCAATCGGCAATCCATTTCTTTAAAGGTGCAGACAATGGCATTTCTGTTATGAAAGTATTGGGTGAGAAAGTTGAGTTACTATACTTATAATATAACTAAAGATTTTAAAATAAAACAAATAAAGTTGGTTGTAAGAAAATAAATGAATGAATGAATAAAAAAAAATAAACAACAAGCAAATAACCCGTTAAATATAGTTACCGTCGATTTTGAGAGATGTGCAAAACGCGTCGATTTCTTTTTTATATGGTTCAATTTCGAATGGTTTGTACGCCTTATTCATTTCTTCCATCATATCTAAAATCAGGGTAGCCGCAGAGTATATCTCCCATTTCCTCCAAGCGTTGCCGTCCTCGCCAAAAATATAGTTTCGAATGACTTGCAAGCCGGGTTTCCCAACGGCGCTTTGACTATACGTTCGAATCGCGCGGTTAAAAAATGCGCGCCTTACGGGTTCAGGCTGTTCGCGCAAGTACTCGCTTCCTTCCACGAACGCGGTAAGCATATCGGTTAAATTCTCAGTTGTGAGCACCGGCACGGCCATAGTAGCGCCGTCTCCTCCGCTGCCGTCAGTATTTCTAGCAATTTCATGCGCCTCACTCACCAGGAAGGAAATGATATGCGTTTCAATTGCCCACGGCGCGTAGTCGGCATGGTACCCGTAAAAAAACGTTTTCAATTGCAGCACCTTTTCAAAGTCGGAAACAGTGCTGTCGTCGAGTACCGCACGAACGTCGCGGATGGAAAACGACAGCCCGAAGTCCAGGATGATAGGGGTTTTGGTATACACGTTGAGCACCACGTTTTGTATTTTAATGTCGTAGTGGACGACTTCTGCTTCGGCCTGCATGCGCGCAACCGCCATTAGCACGTGTTCGTAACAGTTGATCATGGTGTTTACGATTCGAGGTACGGAGTAAGTTACCGCATGTATACCGCGATTAACGCGACCGGCACGATCGGACGCGTGCATGTGGTACGTTTGCGCCGCGTCCATAAAAATACCCCGACGTTTAATAAAGTCGAGTAGTGTAACGTGGGGCACGTACAACTGTTTCAGGATTTGAAATTCGGGTTCAACGCCGGGGTTCTTTTCTGCAAATCTCTTGATCACCTTGCATTGCTCTTTTGTTTCTGGCGCGAGTACTGCCAAATCAATGGGTTGAGTTTCAACGACGGGATTGAAAAACGCGTCGTAACCGGGCAAGTGGCTGATGAGTTTACCCATTTCAGTTTCCTGGGTCGTTTCAAGGACTGCGAGTTTCGTGACGTATATCGGAGACAGTATTTTCCCGGTAGAGTCAAACCCGCGATAGTAAACGCATCCGAACCCACCCTGTCCTATAAGCTGAATCGATGAGTTCGTAACAGCCGGAGAGGCAGGAGCGGGAGCGGCACTAGCAGCAGCAGCAGCAGCAGCAGGCGGCGAGACATTTACTGGTATTGTTTCTGTTGTTTCCATCATTCCTTGTTTTAATGAGTGTATATACATATATATATTTGTTTATTTTGTTATTTTGTTTTTTGCAACAAACAATAAACAAAAAAACAAGTAAACAAAACAAGTAAACAAAACAAGTAAACAAAACAAAATAGAGAGATTGTATCATTATAAGTAGCTTATACAAAGAAACACACAAGCAATAAAATGGTGTACAATGTTGGAGGTGGAAATAAAAGCAAAGGCCTTGCGCGGAAATTCGTGGTACAAAGCCAGTCCAGCGGCAATTCTAAAACGGTGCGGGTTGTAAAGGAGAGCGGCGAGCAGTACGCAATCGTGCAAAAGCATTTAGGAAACTGTATGTGCATGGTGTTTTGTAGCGACGGGTACCGCCGCCTCTGTATCATTCGGAAAAAATTCACAGGGCGAAGAAAAACGGACAATAATATATCGAGCGGTAGCGTGGTTTTAATTGGACTGCATGACTATAGCAGCATGAGCAGCAGCAACGAAAATGAATCGGGCAAAGACGTTAAGCGATGCGATTTGCTGTATGTGTACAGCGATCAAGAAAAAGAGAAGCTGCGAAAGTTGTGCGACTTGAGTAAATTGAGCAACTCGCTGGAAGATTCGGGTCAAAAGAATGCGAATGCGAATGCGAATGCGGCGGCGATAGAACCTGATTCGGATGACATTATGTTCGTTACATCCGGGACTGGGGTGTTTAACAAGTATGCCAAGGACGAATCCAGACACAAGGGCGCCGTTATACCAACAACTCTAACCGCCCATCATCATGCATCTAATTCCGGGTCAAAAAATGTAATATCCAATAAAGATTGGCTGGACAGTATGAATATGCCGTATGAGGATGAGGATGAGGATGAGGATGATGGTGAGGATAAGAATGAGGATAACAAATCGGATGAAGCCGAAGATGAAGATGAATCGGACGAAGACAGTGAAGATGAACTCCCTAAGAGAGGTGTTGTTGTTGCTGCTCTCAAAAATACTGTTAAAAAGGATGTTAAAAAGGATGTTAAACGGGATATTATTGATATTGATGATATATAGTATAACCTACGATCGATTACGACGCGTTGATGCGGCGGGGCGAATCGAAATTTTACGTACTTGTTCAGATTGTTGGGTTTGGGTTGCGACGGGAAGAGCGCGCGTAAGAATAATATGAAGTGAATTGGCGGAGTGAAAACACGCCAGCGTGGGCCGAAGGGTAACATTAGAAATGGATAAAAGCGCGGTAATGAACCGAGATGCGGGAAACGGTGCGGCGGCGGAGCGGAGTAACTCGTTCAGAGTTAAGTCGATGTTATATACGATCAATGCGTTTAGCCGATACGCATTGTCCTGTCGCGCATTTTTTATAATACGGCCGATATCGAATCTGTCAATTACATTTGCGTTCGATAGACGCATTACGTGTCGCTCGACACGTTCAACGGACCGGTTATCGTCGACAAACAGCAACTGGTATGTGATATGCGTAACCGGCTCAACCTTGAAAATACTGGCTTCTAGCTCGCGTTCAATGCCTAGAATGAGTGCGGAAGTAGAAGCAATATTGGTATTGAACTCAATACCGCCGTCCAAGTCCAAGTCCAAGTCCAAGTCCATATCCAGATTCAACTCCGGGTCCGGGTCCAGAGAATAATAAGAGTCAGACACAGAAGACGCGGATTCGGAATCATAATCAGAATCGGAATCCGAACTGGACTTAGAATCAGAAGAAGAGTACGACGCACTGGAAAACATAACAACGTAATTATTTAATGGATTAATTAAATAAATAATTAGTTTTTAATTGATAAACTGGATTAAAGTGAAAAATACATCGGTGGATCAGTCGTCGTCGTCGTCGTCGTCGCCGCCATGACGACGGTTGTATTTTTGACCCGGATCATCGTCGTATGCCATGCTACCGCAACCGTGAACTGCATCCGCTACAAAGCGTTCGCGCATTGAAGACATTTCCATTTGTTTGAGCCGGTTTTCTTTCGCCTCCATTTCACGCCGCAGCGCTTTCTGTATTCGGGCTTGTTCCTCGATATGTGAATGATTTATTTTAGTGAGAAGCGCAGTTTTATACAAGAGGGGGCACGTCCCTGCTTGTACCTGGGGTGAGGCCAATCCCTTTTTTTCAGTCGTCGTTGTCGTTGCAGCAGGTCTTCCGCCCAGAACCGGAAACTCTTCGACGTCTTCTTTTACTTTGGTATCTTTGATATCATCTTTAATGTCTTTGTCTTCCTTGGCTAGAACCGCCCTACCGAGAAATGAATTTGTTCGATCCCGAGTATCCCGAGTATCCCGAGTATCCCGAGTATCCCGAGTATCCGGGGATAAGAATGACGACGATGAGGACGACGACGACGACTTTAAAAACTTATTTGTACTAGGTTTATGAGACATAGACATTTTAGCGCGATACAATACATGTATTAGGGCGTAGCGTTTAATTGGTTTACTGCAAGTTTTTATTGTTGTTGGGGGTTGTGACGGTTTAGAGATTTATTAAAAAACGAAATAAAAAATAAAAAATATAGGTATGGTAACACTACTCGTAATTCCGAAATGCCAGAACCTAAAAAAGTATTACAAAAACAAAAAGCGGGAACTACCAAAGTATTCGCATGCGACAGCCTTGATACCGGGTTCGACTACCTTATTTTCTCAGAATCCAAATCTCTCATTCGATCCATACAAGCCGCGCTACTATTCAGAACCGGATTTCGCGCAACGTTTCAACCGACGCTTTCGACGCCGGTATACGGAACGGGCAAGTACGTTGTGGGTATCGTGAGCGTTGCGAATAAAGGTAAACACCGTAAACAACAACAACAACAAGAACAACAACAACAACAACAACAACAACAACAACAAGAGCAAGAAACATTGGAACCGCCGATGACGTGTGAAACGCTGCGTCAAGTATTAGAATCGCGACCCGAGGTGAAATGCATCGAACATGACCAGCTACTAAACCTCATGAAAACGCTGTATGCCCAGATGTACGACCTGGAAACAACGCACCGCCGAACAGTCCCATACATTAGTCTCGACGACATCGTTGTCGTGAATGACGCGTTTGCAGTGTTCATCAATGACGACAAATTATTCCAAATAAACGGAATTGGTCAAGAAGAAACAATTGATGTGACGCGAGCGATTGGCCGCGAAGACGGGGCCTTTTACCCTCCGGAATTGAGCGGTGGTAAAATAGCATCGCTGCCGTATACGGTGAATGTGCAATGCGCGTATTACAGTTTCGGTATGATGGTTGCATACTGCGCGACGCTGAACCCGCAACTACTAATGAAGTCTACCGCAATTCAAAAGCTGAATTTGAAGAAAGAAGGGGTACTTTCTTCTATAGAAGGTACCAAGCTGTACTGGTTTATTTTACGGTGTTGCGCGTCCAATCCGAAGAACCGAACCATGTTGTACGTTTAGACAATCAATAAAGTATTTTATATTTTATATCTTATCAATATATATCAATATATCAATATAAAATATAAAATATAAAATATGTCAAATATGATGCCTCAGCACGGTGGAAAGTATGCCGACCACGAATTTGTAAAAATCGCATCCAAAGTAATCGAAGGGGTTGAGCGAGCGCCGTATAACAAATTTGAAACCATTCTTGTGAATTACGACAAAATGAAAGAAATCAAAGGAAAGCGCAACCTTACCAAATCCGAGCAGCGCATTTACGACAAAGCCGATAAATTGATCCAGAAAGAATTCGACGCCATGTTCAAAAAGGCAGACACGATGTTGGACCAACTTGACCGGAAGACACCAGTCCAGAAAGGAGGGAGTGATCCTGATCCTGCTCCTGCTCCTGCTCCTGCTCCTGCTCCTGCTCCTGCTCCTGCTCCTGCTCCTGCTCCTGCTCCTGCTCCTGCTCCTGCTCCTGCTCCTGCTCCTGCTCCTGTTCCTGTTCCTGTTCCTGCTCCTGCTCCTGTTCCTGCTGCTGCTGAGGCAAAGGCAAAGGCTGATGCTCAGGCAAAGGGTGATGATGAGGCAAAGGCAAAGGCTGATGCTCAGGCAAAGGGTGATGATGAGGCAAAGGCAAAGGCTGATGCTCAGGCAAAGGGTGATGATGAGGCAAAGGGTGCCGCTGCTACTCCTGCTGCTGCTGCTGTTGTTCCTGCTGCTACTCCTGCTGCCGCTACTCCTAAGGCTTCGGAATCCGACAAAGAGACGAGCTTTATGGATTCTAACCGGCCTTATCGTTGGATTATAGGCCTGCTTACAGGAATATGGTACTGGATCAAAAGCCTTTTCACGGGGGCGTTCAGTGATAAGTTTGAGCAGCTGCGAAAGGAGTTTTCAGCGGACGAAATATTTAAAAAGTTCGGAAATGATGTCAACAAAATGGACAAAGTTACAGGAGAATTCAAAGAACATGCGGAGAAACTCCAACGACTGGTCGCTAGCGGAATCGGCGGGGCGGCAAGTGCATCCATTGATATGATTTTAAACGCATTTAGCATGAGTCCCGTATTTGGAACAACCATTCTGGTATGGCGAATGTTTCAAAATATGTTGATGATTATGGGTTCGTCATTATCCGTCCAAGCCGCAAATAATAAATTTTCTACTAATGTGGCAACAATTGTAGATGCAAAATCAGCAAAAGACCCCCCCAATAGCGGAGGCGGTAAAGCTAAGAATAATGTAACAAAACGAATAAAAACCGATATTCGACAACTGAATCGGTCATTGAAAAGATATATGCATTTCCCTCACCGACACCGACACCGACAACAAGGCACGACGACGACAATGAGTGGGAGTGGAGCTGGGTCAGGGTATAGTTACACGTAATATTGACTCGAATACTTTTCCTTTATTTTTTATTTTTTATTTTTTCTGTTTTTGAGTCCATGACCGGAACCCGTTACTTCGAAGAAGGTCAAACGACGACCCCAAATGATCCTTTGCAATTTCCATTGCCCGACGTTCGAGCGGATTGGAAGCGACATATTCTAAATATGCTACAACCGCGTCATCATCATTATAGTCGTTATCCATTTCGTTCATTTCCTAATTACGGTTACATGACTCTATATTATTTGTTAATTGAGTCAATTTTAACAAATAATTTATTTGACCCGCGGGTTTAGTTAGATAGTTGTTGTTCTTATGAAATTAATAATATTATAATATAATATAATATATATATATACATACAATACATAAAATAAAATGCACGTCAAAACCCACGCCAGTTACCGTAAACCTAAACCTCATCCCGAGTCAAGGCGGCAACCACACCTCACCGCTACGCATAAAACAAAAACAATCCGACAACCAGTAGGAGGTCCAGTTGGTCTAGTTGGTCCGCCTGTCGGTCCGATAGGACCTGCTCGCTTTCAACACATGCGAAACTTGTTTCACAACATATCGGCGAAGGTACGAAATCCGAAGGTTAGCGCTAAGGACCTTGCAATATTGACATTAACGTTATTGGCGGGTGGTATGTCATATAAACTATTAGCCGAAGCCGATGCCGGAGTAACCAGCGATGCTGTATCGCAATACCACCTAACTGGTAGAACTGATACAACATGGGGGGATGAAATGGCGAAGCTTAACGCGAGTATATCGAAAACTCACGGCGGCAAAACTCGACGCCGACGCTGTCGTAAATGACTTTTGATATCGTAAGTCGTAAAAAATGATTTCGATAAAAAGTATAGAGTGAATTAGGTTAGATCTTGCGCGAGACGACTCTTATGAAAGGACCGGCTTTGTAAATATAAGTAACTAGAATAACAAGAGAATATCGAGATTATATTTGCATTTATATTTATGTTATGAATCGCTGTAAAACTATTTATTTTTTATATTTCATGCTGCGCCGCCGCCGCCGCCGCCTGATACGTTTCCTGGATGGGTTCCGTTTATTCGTTGGGCGTGGGCGTTTTTTAAAATATATGTAAAATTTAATTAGGTCTCGTTTTGTTGTTCATTTGGAAACGTTGAAGGTAACCCTTCGATTCTTTCGAGTAGTGGCTCGTCTAATGGGTCGTCGGATTTCAATACCGGTCCAGCCTGGCGCCAAGTGTTACTAAGATCATCCATTAAAATATGTATATAATTGTAGTAAGAAACAAATATAATTTTGGTGGTTTTGCTAAAACAAAATAAATAAAAAAATACTTACCTTATCTCTTACCCGAGTTCCTAGGCGCGCCGCGCCTCTTCGAATTTCTCGATCGCTTCGTCTGTGAGAATGGTCTCTGCGAATTCCTGGTCAAGTTCGTACTTGCAAATGAGCGGATTGTTGTTTCCTTCCTCTGGATCTGGATCTCCGTGGACCGTGATGCAAATTCTTGGTGCCGGCCTGTTTTCGGCACAGAATTCAAAGTATGCCGCGGCTCGAGATGCCTTGAAGTGGTGATCAAGACAAGTTGGGGTCTGGGTCTTGCCCTTGACGGCATCGCCATAATCATGCACCACCTCAGCGTGAATGTAGTAGTTCTTTGAATTGTTGGAGTCGGGGTCGGGGTTCTGTGTTCCAACCCACCAAATTTTGGCGCAGTATTCAATGGCAGACAAACGAAGACATTGAGTCATGAACGCCTGGCATTTTTGAGCGTGATCCATAACCGCCCCGATGGTATCTTCTGCGGATTTGACGACGCCGAGAATGTAACGCGTCCGCATCGCGGACATGAGCTTGGTAGCCTGGTCGATGAGCCCATTTGAAACCGTGCGGTGGTTCTGTTTGGTCATTTCGATCGATTGTTGAACACTCTTGTTGGGCGACTTGATCTCGAGTTCCGCGTTGGATGCATGAAGGTAGTTGTTGCGAAGTTCCCGAAGTCTTCGAATCGCGGTTCTCTTTTGTTGCTTGTTGTTAACGAGCATTTTTCGAAGAGCTTCAAGTTGATCCAAGCACTCGTTGGCCACAGCCAAAGCCTGAAGAAACACGCTGTATTGAGGCAATTTTGTCTCCCGGTAAATGAGGTCGGCATGTGTAATGCCGCACATTTCCATTGCGAAGTCGTGGCTGCTCCCGCGACAGCGTTGATTCCTGCATCTGGCCCGAGAATCAGCCATTTCACGCATGAAGTTTTCTTGAACCTGCGTAATCATACTTTTAACCTGGGTAATATATTCACTGAGATCCTTTGCACCGTTGACGGTGATAGTAAGCCCTGGTTGCTTGAATTGCTTGGATTGCTTGGATTGCCTGAATTGCTTGGACATGGAACGGATAGATGGCATAGTATGAGTCGTATAAGAAAGAAGATTTGAATCGCTGATATCATGTGAATGTGTATTTAAAAATGATATCAATTTTTTATCATCATATATTCAAATGCACTTCCTGCAATGATACGACAGCGTGATTTCGCCGCAACAAATAAGCGAAATCACCCGGCTAATTGACCAGGCGGGAGACAATGACCCGTATGCCACGTCCAAATATCCCCAATGTATTTGGCGGGGAGGCGGGAAAGGCGCTTCATCCACCCGACCGCGAAACCATGATGAAGATTAAAGCGTCATACTTGAATCAGCATAAAGCGGGGTAAATACGGATAAATAAATACATAAATACATAAATACACAAATAACAATACAAAAATATAAAAATATAAAAAACAGTGGTGTTATTTTTTAGTTTTATTTTTATTTTTATTTTGTTTACTTTTTTACTTTTACGATCTACGAAGAAGTGCATCTCTTTCTCGATACAATTGAATTAGTTTCGCATCTGTTTCAGTTCTTGATATTGTACCTGATTCATTTTTTTCAATTTCTGATAGAATACGTTCAAGTTCCGTCTTTGGAGAAGATTTACGAGGATGACGATGGGGGTTTAAGTTGTCTGGATTCCAAGCGAGTACCTTTTGTACTGCACTACTTCCTTTAGGCGGCGGCGACGATGACCCGCGTCGTCGTGGTGAAGATGAACTTTCAATTGGATGAATTGGATGAACTGGAGATTGAGATTGAATTTTTCCGTTAAAGATTTTCCCTTTGTATACAGTACCATCACTAAAAATAATAACTCCTTCACCTGCTGGTGCGTGCGGAGTTCCATTTTTAACTGGACCAATATACTTTTTTACAGGCTTGCCATCAAATAGTGCGGGAGGATAAGATTTTGTTATTGGTGGTGTTACTACAAGTTCTCCTTCCACTGCAGGTCTTGGGGGGCCGTACGTAACTATGCCATTTACAAGATTATCATTATCAAATGTACCGTTAAAATTACAACCGGTTTTAAGATATAATTCTCCGTCACCATGTAACATGTTATTATTAACGTCGCCCCTGTATGAAAGAATGTTAGATGTAGTTTCCCTATCATCCATTTTCAAATTTACTTCTATGTCTGTAAATGACTTAGTATCCGTGTTATACGAACTTTCAAGTGTATCAAGTACGCGGTTCGATTGAGGGTTGCATTTTACCACCACTGAATTTGGATGGCGGAGGTTTCGTTCTTCGCCTGAAACAATAGAACACGCAGTATTATGGGTAAATTCAAAGGATGAAGGAATATGAATACCTCTACGTTGTTTAATACGCTTGAAACATCTTTTAATATTTTTAACCCACCTTTTTTTTTACGTTTTGTATTCATATGCCGATTTCGATTTCGACGTTTTCGACGAATGGATTGCATTCGTGTTTTTTTTTTTGGCATTTTGATATTTGGATATTTGATATTTGGGTCCTTAATAAACTATACATATATATATATTAATTATATATATATATATATATATATATTAATTAACCAAATTATCGAATATCAATGATGTGCAAATAGTGCGCGGCATCTGCGGGTAAATTTGAAGAAGAAGATTTGGTCATGTACAAGTAATTGAATTGATTCGATTCGTTTAGAATAGGTATATATATATACATATAAAAATAATAAAAATGATAAATTTTAAAATTGATACAATAATGCGATTTTGTTCGAGGCAAATTTTCGCGCATCCATCCATTAGAGTATTACAGCATGTATCATAACATTGCGTGCACAATATTCAATAATTCAACCTGGAGAGAAAATGTAGACTGGCGCCGCAGACACTGCCACACCGGGTGTATTTATTGCTCGCCCACCGACATTGGGGTCAGCACTACCAGCGCCGGGTCTACCATGTTTGTTCTTGAAATGAACAACGATGAAAACAGGATCATGGGCGTAGGAAAAATCATTTGCGGCGCGGCTTCCGCTGCGAGCGCCGAGGCGGGAAACCGGTTGGCGCAACGCAAATTCAACGTGTACGAATATCGTAGTTATAACCGGTACAAGTTCATTGGAATGGAGCGAGTAGACCGCCAAACGCACATTGACTCGAACCCCAAACTGGCGTCCATATTCAAACGACTGGACTGGATGCTGTTTCGAACCTCGCGACACGCCAAACGTGGCAGGGGGATACAGCGTATTCCGAAATGGATCACCGAAGTCGCAGAACGGCGGTGCAACTACACACTCTCTCGGTTCTTTGACCAGCTGTTTCGAAACGTTTTATAAAAATTTTATAAACATTTTATAAAAAATAAAAAATAAAAATAATTTTGTTTATTTTTGTTTTGGTCTTAATGCATTGATTAAAAAAAAATTGAAAACCAAATGCGTTTCGTGAATGGTAAAACAGCAGGAACCTGTAGAAGCGAAAAGATAATGCGAACAACTGACGTGACTCTGAACCTGAATATGGGTTTCTTGGATGGAGAAACCGAGAGAAGAATGACGCGGAAGGAAATGGAGTCCAAACTGGTGGAATTGAGGTGCCACATGTGCGATATATTGCCCGAACCTGACGTATTGGGCCTGGAAGAAACGATTCAGCGGATTGCATTCAAATCCCTGGAATTGGGCGAATGGACAGCATGTGACGTGGGAGCATGGGTTTCATTGACCCCGCACCCCCCCGTAAACTACGGCATGCAGCTCGTGGTGTCAATTCAGCACGAAAACCCCCTGTCTTTCACAACAGTGGCGGAGGTGATCAATGCTATCCATGACAACGGCGCATCGTTTCCAATCACGTTTGAGGAAGACGAAAACTACTTCTTGTACCCGTTCAACTCCGAGGTTTCAGACATGGACGACAGAATCTGCCCGGGTCACTAAAGGGCTTCAGAGCTTCAAAGGCAATGGTTGAAAGGTAAGCATTGTGTGTGATTGTGTGTGTACCCTAATATTTTTATATTTACCGCGATACCATCAATATCATGTAAATATCATGTAAATGTAAATACCATCTAAATTTAATATTTAATATTTTAATATTGTCTGAATCAAATTATTAAGTATTCTAATCAAGTTCAAGTTCAAGTTCAAGTTCAAGTTCAAGTTATGGATGCCGAAAAGTTCAACGCGAATAATTATAGCGTGCAAGAGCTGCTTCAGCTGTTGAACCTTCCTCCCCGGATTCAAGAAGTTACCGAAAACGATATTACGCTCATAACAACTTCAAATATAACCAAGTACAACGGAAAGGCGGTAAGCAAACGGTTAATCGCCCCGCGCGAATCGGCCCAGTACATGCAACTGTCGCTGTTTTATAGAGAGATTCAAGTTAAACTCGTGCAAGCGGTAAAGGCGTACAACATTGAAAACCCAGACCCAGGCGAGACGCGAGCCGCGCGCGCGCGGGTAGAAGCCGCATCCGGCGCCATCGGCCAATGGGACCCGGCGATTGCGCGGGCCAACTCCGATGCCAGTGCCGCAATTCGCGAACGGTCCCGTATTGAAGCCGCCACCGAAGCCGCTGCTCAACAACAACAACAGCAACAACAACAACAACAAGAGACGGAAATATACGACCGGCAACAAGAAGAGTATGCGCAATTTGACAAGAATTCCCGAACCAGGTTGCGCGTGTTGTCCGATCCCAACGAACAGCTGCGCTGGGAGCGCAACCAGTACCTCCCCTGGGAACCCGACTACATGGAAGACACCGTCCAAATTACGGTAATGATGCTAACCGGAAGCTCTGCCGTTGGACAAACGCTCATGTTCAGCAATGGAACCACGGCGGAGGTGAAAGAAGTGCTAACGACGGCGGCCACAACGAGTGACGGGACAAATACAAATACAGCGACGTTAAACGTAACAACCAGCGGTATAATCAACGCAAGAAGTAAATTTGCCGGAGTCGAACCGGAATGTTCGGGCACGGTTACCAAAATAGGGTCATTAACCTCAACCTCAACAGACTCATCAGCCACCCGCGAACGCGAGTATCGATCGTCACAGTCCCAGCTAGCGGCCACAAACCGCCAGAACCAGTTCGAGCTGGCGGTAGACGAAAACGGGCACTACATTATGAAACAGCGGCAACTGAATATTCCGAGCGCGTACAATGTGCCCATCGCGCAAGGTACCATGAACCCGACGCTGCGCAACATGTACACGCGCATTGTGGTCATCAACAGTAAACGCCGCGCCACGCTGTTCCCGCATACAACGGACCCCGTTGGCGCCTCATCCAGCACGAATTTCAATGTCCAGTTGAGCGAAGAGTTGAAAAACGTGGTATCGCTTCAAATGTTGTCGATTACGATGCCGTATTCGTGGTACGCGGTGGATGCGGCCACAGGAACCAACTGCTTCCACATAACCGCCACCCCGATCGATCCCAGTAACCCTACTGTCGACAACACGGCGGCCAGCGTTACCACCACGATTACGGTTGCTACCGGAAACTACACGCCGCTGGCCCTCATTGCGGAAATTAATTCGCGGTTGAATGCCACGGATGAAAGCTCGCTGATAAAAAATAACCTGGAAGCCAAGTATGTGGACGCCACTGGTAAATGCCAGTTCGAAAACAAGTCGCCCATTACCGTGAAATTCAAGCTGACCTTTTTCGATCCCAAACGTGTGCTGGATTGTGGAGCCAGCTGTCGTCAAAGCAATAAAATCAACAACTGCCTGGGTTGGATTCTGGGCTTTCGAAGTAACAGCGTGTATACCAGCGTGCTGTACAACAGTTTTGCGCTGGACGGAATGGTCTATGACATTCCCACCCCGTTTGGAATCAACCCGCTCACGAGCGAAGCGGTGATTGACACGTACGGTCCCAAATACTTTATGCTGGTTCTAGACGATTATAAAAATAACCGCATTAATGGCGGGGTAGTGAGTGTCACCAATACGGAGACACGACTCGACCAGCCGTACTATTATGACAGCGATATTCCGTGCGAGAGTATTCCGGACCCGTTCGGAGGGCCAACAGATAAAATCACAGTAAACATTCCGTCGGAGCCCCGCACGTTGACGGAAGCGCAGCTGTACGCCGTGAACGAAATTCGCCGAAACCGAGACCTTACTAGGGTGGACCGGGTCGCAGAACCCACATCGTCCAACGTGTTTGCAATGGTGAATTTCAATAAAAATGGCCTTGCGATCGGGTCGACCATTAGCGATTCGGGACTGGCGCTATCCACATTCACGCGCGACTACTTTGGGCCCGTTACGCTGCAGCGGCTCAAAGTAACACTGGTGGACGATAACGGTTTTGTTGTGAATTTGAATGGCAATGATTGGTCGTTTACATTTGCAGCAAAGGCGCTGTATGAGTATTAGAAAATTAGACGAATAATAAATAAGTAAATAAAAATAAAAAGGTTGGCGGTCAAATTTAGTAAAAATAACACTAAAAATAAAAGTAAAAATACATTATATAAATACACATATAAATACTAAAAATGCCAAAAACTCCACCACCAGCAAAACCAAAATGCACAAGCCCCAGACCCTACACACCGAAGCCCCCTAGTAAACCTAAACCCTACTCTATCGGGGGCAGTCGCCGCCGTGGCTCCAAAAGCCAGAAGAGAAATAGACGCCATACTCGTCGTTATTAATAATCATTAATTAAAAATAAAAAAAGTTGGCTATCTACTGCCATTTTTTTATTTTTGTTTTGTTTTTGTAGACCAGTTTTCAGACTTGTTTGAGTTTGAGCTTGTCGCCGAGCTTGTCACTAAGCTTGTCACTAAGCTTGTCGCCGAGCTTGTCACCGAGTGTGCACACGAGACGTTTGACAAGGCAATCGAGCTTGTACAACCCGTCGGCGATGGTTGGCGCGAGCGATCGGAACTTGAAACTGCATACACGTTCCGGGGAAATTGCGTATGTGGCCGGCAATACAAATATCGCCAGACCAATGATTCCACCGAAACATTTCGCGGAGTTCACAATGAGACAGGTGATACAGGTAACAATTGTCGACGACGCCAGGTGAAACGTCACTAGCCAGAATAGCATGATGGCGACACGTACCGAAACCTCTTTTGCTTTGGTCTTAGCCGGTTCCTCTTCCTCTTCCTCTTCTTCCTCTTCTTCCTCTTCTTCCTCTTCTTCCTCTTCTTCCTCTTCTTCCTCTTCTTCTTCGCTTTCTTTGAGTTCCTGTTCTTCTTCTTGTTCGTATTCGTATTCTTTGCATTCGTCTTCTTCGTGTCTTTTGGGGGACACAGAAACGGCTCCGGTTCCACTGGTTTCGGGACAATATGACATTTGAATTTTTGGTAACGTTTGGCACTGATAACACTTCTACGTGATATTGATTTTATATTTCAATTTTTTATCATCATCGCACTACAACAAGTGGGTAATTGCACCGGTCGGAATTCGATACGGAAAAGTATTGGGTTTTATCACCGCGTATAGGGGTAGGAACTACTGAGGCCGCGGAACATGACCGCCCAACCGTTTTTCCCTTCAATTTTGCCAAGTAACGCGCATACGACCCGTGTTTCACGTCCACCCCAGATCCAGGGGCGCTGCACGCTCCCGGACGTGCCCTGGTTATCGTGGCGTGTGCGGAGTTAACGCCGCGAGACGGCACATGTGAATGAACGACGCCCGCTACCGCTCGGTCGCTCATATTGTTCCATGGCAGCTGTCCGGGTGCGGTAGCGTCATAAACCGTCTGCGGGACCAGACTGTTCACGTAGTCGGAACTTGCAAGGCGCACCGTTTTAAGAATGCGTTTTTGCTCGGATCTTGGGTATGGAGCGGTTGAGTATTTGCGACCGGCGAAGTAGGTCGACGGGTCAACGGTTGTCGAACACGCCGACACGATACAGCCGCGTTCGTCGCGAATAAGTGGTATATTTCTAAGAGGCATGATTGATATGTATGTATTATATGTATGTATGTGTATATACCTATATCAATAAAAATAAAATAAAATAAAATAAAATAAATGAATAGATAAACGAATCGAAAGAGTAAATAAACCAAAATAAAAAATAAGATGACCCCGCAAGACAAATGGGGGATTCTATTTATGTTAGTTTTATTTGGGGCAATAACTGCATTGTCCGTTTATTATTATATTGGAAGCACGCTGGCGTTTGTTATCATTATGATATGCGTCGTGGTATTTTACATCGGAGTATTTCTTGTTCGACCGTCAAAACACTTTGAGCCTAATGTAGCATTAGTTTGGATTTTGAGTAATGCAGGTTCCATCATTGCTACAGTTGGAGTCGCGTCTATTCTACTTATACTAGGTTCACCGGTCATGAAACGCCTGGTCATTTCCGGAATCGCGGTTGTCGCGTGCTGGCTAATACTGTTACCGAATTTTGTACGGCGTGAATTTGGAAGGTTACTTAATTCCAAACTCGACACCGGGCTTAACCCGCCATGGACGGATATCGTATATGGGGTTATTGGCGTAGGCATGTTCGTCGGGGCGCTCGTACTGCAGCATTACCTGGTTGATAACGCCGCAGCCGAATCTGAATGAGTGTCCGATGTTGTTTTGATATTTTTGAACGCGGCCTTTGCATCCCGGTGGCTGTATGAGCGACCGCAGTATGTGGCAACTTCACCTAAAAATATGTCACCGTTCTTGAGTTGTCGTTCACTAGGGATGTTAGACTCCGTGATTTCGGTAACTAGAACCTTGCGACCGTCCGGAGTAAGGTAGAGCGAGTACGGCGGGCTTTCAATAACCTGCCGCTGACCACAAGTGCGAGTGCGTAATGATGCATGATGATACGTGGGATTGTCGAGCCGAAGCTGCTGAATTGCCGGGCAGTACCACCCGTAGTATACGCGCTTCTCTTGATTATCCATTATTACTCAATATACAATACTCAATATACAATAATACATTCATGTAGTATTGTATCATAATATCAATTTTAATCGAGGGGGCGTCGCCCCCTCCTCAATATAACATTAGTTTTATTACAGTAGCCCCGAGTGCAAGAGCGCCCGAAAGAAATTTAAATGGAGTTCCCAGATCCAACACGAATCCCGTACCAAGAGCCGCGATAAGCATTGCAGTACAAAGCAGGGAGTACGAGTATGTCATTGGAAGCCGTTTCATGCAAATAAAAAATATAAAAACTACACTTATTCCTAGGATAATTAGCATTAGTTTCGTTTTTTCGGACTCGTGTATCATGTATAATACTCCCACAATACTCAATCCAATTATGGTACCAAGAAATACAAATAAGAAGGTTATCCTGAATCCAGTCCAAATCGCGGGGAGACTGCTGTCGTCTTCGCCGGCGCCGCTCATTTAAATTTCAATTGTATAACTGTATTATAGTTGTATTATAATTGTATTATATGTATTATAATTGTTTATTGTATATCAATAATTATTTTAATCTGTCTGTTATATTAATACTAATACTAATATTATTATTATAATTGTTGTATATTGTTGCAGTATGCAAAAACGCACTACTACAGCTGTAACCTGGATAGTTGGACTAGCGTTGGTGATCGTCATATTTGGCGCACTGGAAACCGTGAGGCGCGCGCTCGAACATGATGAAGACAACAACCTGCGACAAGCGATAAAAGACGAGGTTTTGAAACGGGTTTCTAGTAATGCGAATCATGCGAATAAGTTAAGCGTAGAAGAAGGTATGATTGGCGGATTAAATGTCACGTCGGATGATTTAGTCGGGTACGGCGAGAGCAATGTGTATAGTGACAAAAGCGATTCGAAAATATACAGCGACATCGCATGGAAAATTAGAAACTGTTCTACGATAACCGCTGCCGATTTGAATCGCGCAGTCAATGACGCAGTTTTAAAAGTACAACGCGACCAGGCAAGCAACTGCAAGTGTTAAAACAACATTAACCTTAAACTACGTTCACTCATTCGTACATGCATTCAAACACGATCGCCATGCTCCAGTCCATATGATTCAAATTGAGGACGCGCCCAAACTCGTCCAGCACCGTGATGCGCATTTTCTGGATATCCACGGGTCCAAAGTAAACGCGCGTTCGGAAATCCAGCTGTCCGCTGACCCCATCGTCTTGTCCGATACGGTACACCTGACCCGACTGCTGCATGTTACTCAAATTCAGTCTCGCCACCACGTTGGGAGACGAAACTGAGTCCTTGTACGCCGAAATAAAGTAGTTGTTCACGTTGTTATTGTAATCATCAATGGCGATAAACGCGTACTGCGGGCCTCGAATGGAGCACACGCCCTCGGAAATCAGCGACATTGCGCTCGTACCGGTAACTGCCTGGGCGCCGCTACCGACCCTCGAGCTGTTATACGCCGCTGCTCGAAAGCCCATACTCCATCCCAAAAAGGTAGGCAGCGCCGCATTATCCACCGTGTTTCCGGACCGGTCCACGTTGAACGTGATTGTGAACGGGATCGGAGCCCAGTCGGCAGCAGAGATGTCCTGGGCGAATATGCTGCGCCCGCTTACCCGGTCCACCGTGTACCGAAGTCGAAGCAGCCCATCGTCTCGTCCCGACGAGCACGCGCGCAACAGGGTGTTTACAGTAACTTCAATCGTTGCCAAGCTGGTATCGGACACGGATTCAAACGCCGTTTCATAGTTTCCGTCGGGGATGGTAATAATGTCGCGATGCCTGCGAGCTTCTTCGCTTATATCGGGCGTGATTGTATCCCGCCAGTCCACGCGAAATGTGTTGTTACCGAGTTCCGCGCTAATCGCGTAATATGTGAGCGGCATTTCTACCGCCGCCACTCGGAACCCGACCACCTTTTCAAACTTGTATGGCAGCGTGAGTTGAATGTCGGTGCTTTTCGTGGACGCATAGCTGGGACGAAACCGCGTATCCACGTTGAGTGCGCGTCGAACGGTGCGTCGGTACAACGGGTTGATGATTCCGCTGGACGAGCTGTTAAAATCGCCGGATACGGCACCCGGACCAGACACGGTACTGGCACTCGCATTCGCACTCGCATTCGCACTGCCGATCGTAGAGTTATGGATCGAGCTGGGATTTTGAATGAGAAAGTGCTCGCCCTGTTGAACCACGGTGTTCTGCATGGTGGCAAATGCCGTGGAAGCGGAATGAGGTGCACGAGCCGGGGGCAAAAACGCTCCTGCTGCCGGATCGTACGGGTTATAACGACCCCCGATGGAGCCAATTCCGGGTCCGGATCCAGTTCCAGCGCGCGTATACGCGTTGATTCGATCACTGGCCTGTTCTAAAAACGATTTTATTCCGGCCTTTAATTCAACGGGCAGAGACGGATCTCCGGTGAGTTTCCGACATAAAGCGTCGCGCTTTCGTTCCACGATCGTGGAATCATAAATCGGCACACCGGACGACCGTCCCAGCATGAAAAAGTCCTCGAGTTCATCGATATTGTAGTTGTCAATATTGAGGTCAAAATCCATGGTTACAACAAATAGATAAAAATAGGTATATTATGGGTATATTATGTATATTATATTATTCTATTATTATATATAAGATAATATAACGTAATAAGTTAGTTAATAAAATAAAATGGCAACAACGGCAATGGCAAGCCTCTGCGCATATAACGCGGATATTAAAGCCGAGGAGTTGAATCATGCTGGATTTCTGTATCCGATAAAGTTCAAACATAACAGTAAATCATTTCTTATTGTGCGCGGAAAAATTTTCGACTATCCTTCGAAAAAAAAAGACGATGCTGTAAAAATTTTAGAGTTTATACCGTCCAAGTACTATCGCGATAACCCGCCTGCGCAGGAGGCATTTTATAGTGCAATGCAAAAGGCAGTCGTAAAACCAGCTAATCGTGTTAATATCCTGGACTCGGTGTCGTGTTTATCTAGATACATTGATAAGGACATTTGTAATATATTCGACGGCGCCATTGTTAAAATGTTCTGTGTACAGCATGATCTAGTATCTAGGCTACGATTCATAATGCTTTGCACATTTGGCATGCTGTATAATTTTGTAGACCAGACCAAGTTCAAACTGTTGCTGCGAGGCGGTATGGCGTTACGAATGAATTTATTGTATTTTAATGGTGGCGATTTTCGCCGCCGACCCGATATTATGCGCATTATGGCTCAGATAAGTCAAATGATAGAGGAGTCTCCGCAAATTGACATGGATGCCGTAGTCATTGTAGACCCATCCGTTAGTCCGGATGAAATGGCGGCCTTTAAAACCGTGTTTATTAAAGTGTTATTGCATTCGATACGTAAAGTAACTGCGGAACGCAGGTATGATATAGTGTGCGCGTCTGCGACCGGGGATGCCAATACCACAAAGGTAAAGATTCAAAGAGGAGGCGACGAGCATAGTAGTGAACTGGCAGATATAAGTTTTAAATATGCAGGCGATCCGGTTATTGCGGGGTACGGAGAGTATTCGCAACAGATGGACTTCTCTTGGCACACACCATTGGTACCTGAAATTAGCGACCTTGCTTTCACGTGGAAGTATCCAGGTATCGATCAGCTGGAGACGGAATACGCGTACGTAATTGATAAGTTGGAAACACAGCTGAAAGATCTCAGTGACGATCCGCAAAAATACCTATTTACTCACGATTTATCAGCGCTTCTAAAACGAAATAAATATGACACGGATAGATTCACGTCCAAACGAAGCATGGTGAGGGGCGTAACGGCCGCAAGAGCAGCACAAGCAGCGGAAGCAGCGGCACAAGCGGCATACGCGGAAGCACAAGCAGCGGAAGCAGCGGCATACGCAGAAGCACAAGCATCGGCATCAAGACCTGGCAGGCGGCAAAGTAACCGCCGTCGCGGCAGCAGCAGGGTTCCCTACGATCCCTCTAGTGGCGGGAAAAAAAGAAAGGGGCAGCGAAAGAGGACGGTTCGACGTCGCCGCTCATTACACATGTATTAACTCTTCAGGGGAAAGCCGGGCATCGTGCCGAAGCCGCAGGTTCGGATTCTCGCTTGAAAAGAAGTTGGGGTAAAGAAGGCTCCAATCCGTGTCGTCTGGCAGCAGACCCACTTGGGTATAAATGTACCCGACCAGTGCGCTGCACACGAAGCGCGACGTCTTTTGGGGATGCGGGTCTTTTTTGCAATACATTTCAATCCAGTCGGACAACACGGTATCATATGGTTTATCGAAAACCACCTGATGAATCCTTTTCAATCTCTCGACAATGAAGAGCTCATCGTACCGAACGGAGTGTAGTTTACGGATATAAAGTTTACCACCGTACGTGCTAACAAACTCATCGTACGGAACAAACTGAACGCCGAATTTTTGCTTGCCGTCTTCTGCGTCGGGTACATTGGACATTCCAGACATCCAAACGTAGGTTCCTTTCAAAGGCGGATCGGTAAACTCAGGGTCCTTTACGATCATTCCAATATGAGAGAAATCGCTTTTCATCATGAATTTGATGAACCAGCTGAACAGCCCCCACGACCCGTAGTCTAGGTCGTCACACAACACTAAATCGCCGGTTTTAACGTCGTCGTCAGTGTTCATATTATTTATTATTCGCTATTATGTATTCGCTATAAATATAATATATGCTTATTATACAGTATATATTATTTATTATTATTTATAACACAGCTATGCCGAGACAATCACGGAAACATTCCACTAATAGCGCAGAAAGGCGCTTGATAATTAATAAAGAACTAATTAAAGGGGTTTTTAACGGGTCCAATTCGACGGCTTCTTCGCCGCCGCGACCGTGGTGGAAACGATACTTTGGATGTTTTTCGCGTTCTTGTAGCAGGCGATCACCGTCTCGTGGGGGTAATAAATCTAAGTATAACCGGCTTCGATCTAAAACGATAAAAGGAACTAAAACTAACTAACTAACTAATGGGGGCGGATAAGCCCCGGGGTTAACCTGGGCGCGGTCGGGTTCCAAGGTTCATGAGATGGACATTGGGCCGGGATTCTTATAGTACCGCTGAGTGAAAGTTTTTCACATGCAGTATTTTGAAAAGGAAAAGGAGTCATTTTGTCTAAAGACATTTTTGTTGTTCTATGTTCTATGTTATATTGTCTACGTTTATTTTTATTTTGATATTTACTCTATATCTATATCTATCCTATCAAAATAAATTCAAATTCAAATTCAAAATCAAATTATTCGTTTTATTTTCGTTTTATTTTATGCAATTTACGTGTAGTACGTCTTACGTTGTTAGTCTTTCGTTTTTTCCCTCCTTGTCTTGAAAAAAACGATGATAGTCTACGCACTACTCTAGGTACAATCGAATGTCTCCATTCGGTCCAGGTTGCTAAAAAGGGCGTTTGAAAATCTGAAGGGGCTCTATTGTTAAACATCACGCAACTTTGCTGGAGAGTTGCACGAGACAAATGGGATCTTCTGTCGATATCAACCGTAATTTCGCTGCACAAGTTATCAAATGCCATTTCCGCAATCCTATTAAACATTTCTCGGGTTTCATGAGCCGTTCGCCTAGTAAGCATTTGTGCAAGCATGGGCGTTATCTCCTCCATCCAATCAAACTGATAACGACCGTACGGATATGTGTCTGGGTTACCATACAGTTGCTGGCTTTTTGCATGTTCAATCGTTCGAAGTGGGTCAATTACGTCCGAAATAAATTTAATTTTTGCTTCGGGTGTTGGTGGCGCATGTTTTCCGGGATGACATAACTTCAATACTTCTGTGTGGAGGGCTTTGCTTTTCGCATGCAACGGCCGTTTTTCGGCCGGACCTAAGTATTCGTTCGTAGTAGCATCTTTTACGTCGGACGCTCTTCCATAATCAATAATGTACACATTTAATGAATTGCCCCCGTTGAGGTATACAAGCGCATTTTTTAAATGAAGGTCAAAGTGTATAACTCCAACTTCTATGTAAAGCCGCACTATTTTAGAAACCAGCTTTGCGTATACCTCTGAAACAACCTGGTCGGTAACCTGAACGCCTTGAAATAAATTTCGACCATTTCGGGGTAAGTCAAGAAAACTTCCAAACGTGTCCGAATCTAAAACCTTGGACATTATAATCATTCCGAGTCCATAGTCAGGATTTTGTAAAACTCTACGTAAATATTTTATGGTATGTACCGATTTGGGCTTTTTTACTTTATAGTTTAAAAATGTCAAAAAGTTCTTTCCATTTTCGTTGTCAAATAACGAAAACGATACAATTGGCGGAGAAATCGGAAGTCTACTTCCGACAACTGTCGTCATCCAAACATCTTGTTGTATCTTGGCTTCTTGAAAATAACTCTCCTCGGACTCGGTTGACTTTCCGACAGGGGTACCGCCACGGTTTAGAGGTACATAATCATCCAGATCTTCGTCGTTTTGTTGCGAGGTTACTGCCAATTTGACGATAAAACTTGTAATCCGTTCTCCTCCGGGATTAGAAAATTCACTGTGTCCCGGATCAACGGTCATTTCAAACATGAAACCCTTTGCTGAACCGCATGTTAACATTTCAATCGTTGACCCTTGCGAGTTTAACATATTTCTTATACGTTCAATATCAGTTATTTCCCTAGGTGGTGGTAGTGGTAGGTGGTGTCGAGGAGATCCTGACCTTACCATTCGACGCATAGCTATAAAAAATAAAAATAAAAAACTAGTATATATTTTTTAGTTTATTATATTTTTTCATTTCATTTCATTTATTTGACTTTATTTCACTTTAATGTGTCGTTTAATCGATGAATTTTTCCAGAATCCAGGTATTGATTGTGTACCGCGATTGACCCTCGCCCACACTGGTAACCGAATGCGGATGTGTCCAGTACGGCGGAAACATAATGGCTTGACCTTTTTGCACACGAAACTTGAGTCCCTGGTTTGGAAAACAAAATACGCCGCCGTCGTAGTCGTCATTCAGAACGATGATGATAGACAAGCACCGAACAAAATTTTTAATCGCTGATGCTTTAGAATGAACCCCGTCTGTATGCAGGACAGTCCCTCCATAAATTTTGCGCAGAGTGTATCCATCATCTTGTGTACCTTTAAACGCTGGACTGCGCTCGCGAAGTTTGACTAAAAGTTTGCCAACCGATTTAAAAATAAGGTCGTCCAGTTCTTTTGATTGTGGTATATTTTGTGAAATCGTATCCTTTAACGTTAGATACTTGCATTTCACGTTGTTTTTTGTTTCAGATCCAACCGCCGTCTCGTCCCACAATGCCGAATGTTTCAATATATAATCTATCATAAACTCACACTGAGAGTCCGTAAAAACATTTGCAACTGTAAATATTGAGCTTCCAGGTTCCCCGCGTTCTTCTAATTCAATTGAACCTGTGGAATTTGGGCTTATATATGTATCGGGTGAAGTCAGAGTCACGTCTTCATTTTTTATTTCTGTAGTACTTAGATTGTTGTTGTCAGTTGGGTTGTCATATACAAATGGTCCGTCGTCAAAGTCATTCATTTTCGGTTTGTATTTTTATTTTTATTCAAATGTTTACATTTTAGTTTTAAGTAAATAAAAATAAAATATAGTAAAATTCATCTTAGACATCATCAACTCAAAACAAGTTTTAATTTCCATGCAACTGAAACGCGAAGTCCTTTATTGTATCGATTGAATGCAAGACCCTTATGAAAAAAATTAGAAGGAAAAAGTATTCCTCGGTTGTATATAGGTTCTACCACCATACGTGAAAACGTATTATTCTCGGACTCGGGTATCTTAAAAACAAATTCTCCTCCAATATTATCAACGGTTTCGTGTGTAATTTGTTTGTTTATATAAATGCAAAACGTGTACCCGTCATCAGAAGCATCGTCTTGGTGATAAGTCCCATCTTGACCAAATGTTTGTCCGTTTGCGTATACGCGTTGAAGTGTAAATTTTTTACCGGTTTTGTTTTGAATTTTAGAAAGTAACTGTGTATTGAAAAACGCGTCATCGGTAAGCGTCATCATCCAAAACGGGGTTGAAATTGGAGACGATTGCGAAACTTGCCCAAATTTCCATGCGGGACGCGATACCGCTTCTGCACATTTTTCCAATTCATCGGGCGTTAAAAAGTCATCAAATATATTAATTTTATCGGTCATTGATTGTATATCTATCGTATATCTAATATAATTGGGTGTACTACAGTTTTAAATTATTTTTCTCGATTAATGCAGTTATTAATAATTCCTGACGCTTACAAGTTTTATTCAACTCATTACAAGTTTTATCCAGCGCCTGAAACGCGGATACCAGTGTAGAAAATACGGCGTCGTTGTTCATATAGTGATAGTCCTCTATTTCCTGTCCGTAAACGAAATAGTCGGCGCTTAAAAGTGCTGCCGTTGTGGTTGCATCCAGTGGTTCTACTAGGACGTTGTAGTCGTCTATGGATTCTACGCAGCACACATAAAAACATTCCTTGGACTTGTTGAACATTTTGAGTTTTATGCCCTTTAAACATGAAGGGAGTGTTGCATTCAAGATTACATCTGTATTTCGAAGCAGTTCCTCGCGTATTATTTTAGATATAGGGTGTTGAACCGATGTTAGGAGCGCATTACCTGGCGGACCCGACGATGTAAGTTTCGCCATGGAGTATATATTCGGAATATAGTCTCTCTTGGTGCACACGCTTTCAGGAATGCAGAGTTTTGCTTCTTGTGCGATAAACCCGATGTGCTGCGCAAATACGGACATATTTCGGTCAATATATTCATACCGTTTCGGTTGAAGCAGGCGTATCATCTCAATTGATTGATTCGAGTTTAACATTTCGATGTTGCGTTTTACGCGAATATCTGATACAAGCGGGTCTGAAGTGTATCGCGAAGATTCTTTGAATACTTTTATAAAGTAGTTCAGTACGATATACGGCTGCAGATTATTGTGCGGGAGACTGCTTCCTTTTCCAGTTGCAGTTGCTTGTATTGCGGTAGTCTTACCACCTTGAAGGTTACTAGTCTGCACAGTTCCAGTCGGTGTAAACGAGTGGACGTGATTCCCATCGCCATCTATGCCAGTCACAGTCCTTTGACCCATAATCCCAGCGGTAGTGTAGTTATTTTTTGGCAGACCCGTGTATGTCCACGCACCCATTCCTGTTGACATAGTGGGGTCCGCTATCCCCCCGCCAAGCCAGTTACTATCACCCGAATCTACAAACATTATATAATCGTGACCGTGTGCTCCATTCGCACTTGATGTGGATGCAGCTCCTTGAAAAGTCGATTGGATACTTCCGGTTACACCTATTTCTGGAATTGGAACCGGATGCGTATGGCCCGGCATCTCGCCCTCAGATAACGTATGCGTCTTAAATCCGCCGATTTCGCCAAGCGAGTCAAACGCTGTGTCGGTTGAATCGACTCCCACAATCGTGCGCCCCTTGATGTTTGGTAAATTGAAATTGGGGTTGGATCCTCCGTACGTGTACTGAATTAATGCGAACAAGTCTGCATATGTACCCGTATTTAAGAGGGACGCTCCATTGCATAACATGAATGAAGGACCGGGCACCGTATTTGAAGGGTACGCGATAATTGCACCGAGCGGCAGTCCAGCATAATACCCCACATCTGCCCATTTTGACCCGTCGAAAATTTCAGCAGAATTATGTGTACTATTGAAACGCAACATCCCCCTCTTGCCAACCGCCGGACGATTCGCAGTAGTCGGAGCAACGTTACTGTCATTTAAAATGAGATGCCCCACTAAAGTCATTGATCCGGGAGTAGTATCAGAAACAGTAGTCCCTCCTCCTCCTCCTCCGATTCGCATAGTCCCATTCGAAACGTCTATTTCAAATGACGGATTTGCAGTTGCCGAAAATGTCGAACTGTACATTCGGAAGAATTTACTATTCTCGATGCACACGTTGCTTGAGAACAACGCGGTTCCGTCGTTTCGAAAAAATGTAAGACTGGGTGTAGAAAATGTAGTATCATTCTGGGTGCACGCCAGTGTGAGTGTCGAGCTACTTCCAACTCCAGTATCCGTATACGCTAGTCGAAATCCGCTGGATATATTGGAGATGTTAGTTGCTCGATCTACGCTCGTGCGCCCGACGGCTAGTATCACGTTTGAATTTCCGGAAATGGGCGATGACAGAAAGGTACGTACGTAGTTTACCCCATTACTACTCTCATTGCCACTCCCCAGCGTGATTTGGTTCCCGGCAGTGCTTTCAATGTGTAATAAACTACTGGGAAAATTGGGTACGCTCGCCAATGCCGCATCTGCGTATCCGATACCTACATTCCCGTCGGGTTTCAGTATCAGGTTTTGTGTACCACTCAACGATACCTTGGTCGTCCTCAATCCTACCACCGGTAGAGTGTCACTTGTAGCGGATTTTGCCACGTTACAAACTGCAAGCCCGTTGCCGCCTTCTTCGAAACCTGATACTGGATGGTTGGGCGGAACAATTTCCCATGACCGCGCATTTGTCCCATCGGTTCTAATCCATCCCGGAGTTGTTTCTACTGCATTGCTAAGTTGCGAGAGCACTATTCCTGCACCTTTAATCGTGGCTGATCCCGCACCCTTGTTTAGCGTGATCAAGTTATCGGACACGTCGAGGTTTGTTGTATTTATATAGGTAAGCGACCCCATAACATTCACCTCATCGCCAACGCCGCCAATATTGATTATACTTTTTCCACCGTTTACCGACGTGCCGATATTCACTACACCCGTCGTCATTCCAGTTCCCATATTAAGTGTCCCGATAGTTAGTCCGTTTCCGATATCGATCGTTGTCGGGACGTTGTTTTCCCCGCCGCTTCCGATACTTATTGTTGTAATTTGCGGCCCGTTTCCGATATTGATAAATGACGACCGGTCGCCAACATTAATTGTTCCGCTTATATCGGTGTCCAGGTTAAGGGTACCTCCCGAAGTGTCCATTCCCTTCAAAAACTTGACGGGTCCCATAAATGCAATTTCATCCGAATTCATTTTTATCATGGCGCCCGTGTTACCGTACGTGCTCGTGCCCCGATGACACGACAACCACACGGGATATGCGTCGCCCGGGGCGTTTACGCCCACGCGCGTGCTCAGCATGAAGCTACTACTAGCATCATATACTGGCGCCGCCAAATCCATCAGCGTGTTCGTCGCACCGTTACTGTTCCCCGACGACGAACTCAGCAAGTACCGGTCCGAATTCAGACTGAATCGCGTACCGTTTTGCATGATTTCCATGGCGCTTTCTGCACTGCCCCCGTTTCGTCGCGATAACCGGTACGCGTAGAGCCCGCCCGGTCCGAGAGCCGTTGCGCCGACCGCCACGGACTGCAGACCGTATGTAGTTTGGAATCCGAAATTCACTTCATTGGACGCGACCGGTTTTGTAACGACGCCGGTTCCTGAGTCATATTTCAGACCCACCGTCATAAACCCCGTTTCATAATTGGTTTCGCCGTACGTCCCCGAACTTAAATAGAGCGGCGCGACAGTTGTATCGTTTGCATTGTTCACATCGATGCGGTGCGGTGTAATGATAGATCCTTGCGGCGAGTCTTGCATTACTATATTGGGCACGGTCAATGTGCCGTTATTATCGCTGGCGTCGAATACAAAATACTGCGTTCCGGCCAGTACCTCCGTTACGGGGTGTTTGTATTGAACCGCGCGCTTCGGACCCGCGGCATCTCCGCGCGGTCCCTGAATTCCTGGAGGCCCTTGGTTTCCCGTACTACCTTGAATTCCTTGCAAGCCCGCGTTTCCGGTTGGCCCTCTTGCCCCCGTTGCGCCCTGTATGCCTTGGTCGCCCTGTATGCCCTGCGCGCCCTGTATGCCCGCCGCACCAAACGTGGTTCTTAAATACGAATAAGTGGACGCATACGTCAGTCCAGTTGTGGGATCAGTGTACCCGCCGTTTGTGTTTTGAAAGTAGAGTTTACAGTAATGTGTGCGATCGGGGTCCACGTTCGTGGCATAAATTTGAACTTGCAGGTACGTATTCGGATCGCTTACATCGGTGAACGGTACTTCCAGCGCCATTTGGTACAGCGCGATCCCGTTTGTGGTTAAACTCGCCGATGTACTTATCGTACCCACGCTCAAGACATTCGATGGCAAATTTACGGGAGGCATCGTGGTTCCAGAAGTGTCTAGAATAAACGACGTTGCCAGCGCTTGCGTTGTACTGGTAATCCGAAACACTTTGAATTTAAGTTCAATGTTTTGAATATCGGCGGATGTCACCGGTTTGGCGAAAAGGTTCAGTGTCCATACCTCCCCGCCTGGAATCGATGTTTGCGCCCGGGTAATATTCACCCGGCTGTTCCAAAAAAACACGAGCGGTTTTGTTTCCGCGGCTTCTATTGTGAAATCCATAATGCTGGTAGTAAAGTTTACGTTGGTGGTAGACATAAGAAAACTGTCCATTATACCGACATCGGACAATGAATCACCTTGAGTATTCAGATACACCAGCAACCCGCTCGATCCCTGAATACCCTGCGGACCTATAATACCCGTGGGACCGCGGTCTCCCGGTGGCCCCGCCAATCCGGTGTTTCCGGTAGGTCCCGGAGGACCAGCCGAGCCAGTATCTCCCTTGCCTACAAATGATCCGTCGCGCCCGGTAGGACCCAGTTCGCCTTGAATACCGCGCGGTCCAATAGGTCCGGACGGTCCGGTTGGACCACTGGGACCTGCGATACCGGCAGGACCTCTCGGACCTTGCTGACCCGGCAACGCTTCTCCTCCGCCATTACCACCTGACGCAGGATTGTTTATGACTCTATCAACGTACGCCCGCGTAGCCACATCTTGTGGTCCGCTAGGGTCGCACACGTTAATAATTCGATTCTTAATTGTAAGCGATCGCGTATTGTCCGATGCGTCGCTCCATTCTCCCAAATCCAGCTGTCCTCCAATTGTTTGCGTTACCGAAACGTTATCTACCGTTGCATCTGGAGCGTGAAAATAGTTAAACTGAGGACGTCTAGAAATTGAGCCAACTTTTTTCCAAGACATTTTACGTTCGTTACTTACTAGTTATATCTTCTTTAATTCTTGCTCTTTTTTTATTTTACTTATCTTAGCGTATAAACTATAAACATAAACTTAAACTGTTAAAAATAAATAAAATAATAAATAAAATAAAATAAAATAATGCGCGGACAGAAGAACGATCACGAACACGTACCTTCATGTTCACGCTCGCGTTGTTTCTCACACATGATGGACCATAACTTGGTTCCAAACCGGGTTACAAGCGTGGCCCAATCCATCGTCCCTCCGAGTAAAATGCTGCCGTATCGCATGCTTGTTTCAATAAATTCGTCGCTGTTGTCGTTACAATCGACGGTCCATGAATGATACTCGCTCAATATTTGCCGATGTATGCCGTTTACCATCCACCGAAACGCGTCCGTAGTCATCGGTCTCCATTCTCCTCCTCCGGACCCGCTGTTATTATTTTGATTTGGATTTGCCCCGGCCCCATCATCGTATGTCAAGAACAGGCCGCTTTTTGACTCGTCCGCGTAAATGGGGGATAAATCGGATGATGCATTTGTTACCTCCTTCATGATCAACTTGCACATGGCATCAATTAAATTTGAGGTTTTGAATATGTGATCAATTAGTATAGTGCGCGTGATACGTGCCACAATGCGATTCGTCATCCATCCCGAAAACAGTACCTTGGGTGGGACGTGTTTGCTCATGAGGGCCAGTCGTACGTCGCATTTTGGTTTTCGAATATACGCCAGCTGTTCGAGGCGCGTAACCTTGTTTTGAAGGTGGACAACCGTGGTTGCCAACTGCTGTACTGCAGCGTAAAGTTGACCCATGCTGGGGGCTTGAGACGCGATGTCCTCCTTATCGCTAAACAACATCGCATTGGCTGTGCTTTCTCGAATACTTTTTGAATTCACGAGTGCGCATATTGCCGTATGGCGATTATAGTTTGAAACTTGCTTATACCTTCTCTTGCATAACTGGCATTGAAATGTTGATGATGTTGTAATACCGCCTTCGGTTGTCATACTGCTACTGCTACCTACCACCTATAATATCTCTTTCATTTATATTTCAATTTAATATATTTTCTATAAAAATTCGTAAAATAAAAACAATAAAAATTGATGGCTGAATACTACAAACAAGACAACACTGATTCAACAACAACGCAACACTGCAACGAGGAACGACATATCAATCAATGGCTACTGCTAATCAAAAGACTCACAGTAATCGTCTTCAGACCTCGAACCCGCATGAACGCGATAATCGAATCCAGTTTCATCCGGGACCGCACGTATACACCGTCGATAACCACACCTCGCCAAATGAATCAGAATACGTGTCCGTAACAACATGGGTGCACTCCCATTTTCCAGTATTTGACGGCGATGCAATCATCACCAAAATGATGAATTCGCCGTACTGGCCCAAGGCCGAGCGCTATAAAAAGTACGTTGGAAAAACGAGGGAAGAAATCAAGGCCGAATGGGATGCATCGCGAGACTTGGCTGCCAGTGAAGGAACCCGGATGCATGAGACAATTGAGGTGTACTACAATGATGGAATTGGCGCGGTTGATCCGGAATACGCTTCCAGGGTAGAATTCGAATGGTTTCAACGCTTCGACACAACATTTCAAACCTTGATTCGTCCGCACAGGAGCGAGTGGACGATATTCCACGAAGACCTGAAACTTTCGGGAACGGTGGATATGCTGTTTGAAAACCTGGACCCGGTGACAGGCGAGCCTACCGGGACGTTTAGTATTTATGACTGGAAACGGTCAAAGGAGATCGTTCAAAACAACGCGTTCAACAAATGGGCGCTGACGCCCGGAATGGAAACTGTACCCGATACAAATTACTGGCACTACAGTCTTCAGCTGAACGTGTACAAGTTGATTCTTACCGAAAAATATGGGATGAACGTAACTGGAATGTATCTCATTTGTCTTCACCCAGACAACCCGAATCGCGATTACTTGCGAATAGAAGTACGCGACATGCAGCCGCTACTTCGCACCATTCTCAAGATCTAAAGCCATGAAGCGAAGCTCTGAGACCAAAAATAAAAATAAAGGCGCTATATTTATATTTTTATTGTTGTAAGTTGTAAACTGAAAATGAAAAATGTAAATAGTAAACTGTATTAAATGCTAATTATCTACGTCATACACACTTATTGATAAATACTTTACGTATGAATATTTGGATTTGTCCCAGAGACAGTAACAAGTGGACTCCGTCTACTGGCCACGTTACGCCCGCAATTCGCGACGCCTATGTAAATTACAAGGACCGGCCGCATTATTACAGAGAAACACCTTATACCGCGCGAGAATATGTTGTATATCGTCCGAATAATGACCCCTATTTACCAACATATATTGCACGCATTGATGATGTTCGGTCAATGGATCAACACCAGCAACAAGAACCGCAAGAACAACAACAACAACAACAACAACAACAACAACAACAACAACAACAACAACAACAAGAATCTGTAACTATAATTTCACAAGAGCTGCACGATCAACTTCATACGGCTACTCCGATTATCGATATGAACGACATCTATGCATTTATTGTGGACAATCCGTCCATGAGTCGCGCCAACTGGATGCCGTGTCGCGAGTACCAAGCTTGGGCGTACCGAGATTTCATTTACGATACGCATCGAAATACTAAGAAGTCGTACATGTCGCCATACAGCTCATATCTTGCATTCAATAACACAATCCTTGCCAACCAAATTGTCACAATCGACCTACCCGATCTGAACCCCAATATTATATTCAACGTTTCCAGGAATGAAAACAACAGCGTATATTTTGAGAGAAATGATTCGAGTGGATCGCGGGTTCGCATGTGTGACAACGAATACGCTCGAACCGGATATCTTGGATTTTATACCCGGATTACCATGGATCCAGGTATTATTGTTATCCCTCCCCCATCCGGCGCTGGTCCGACCGTATATTATAATCATCTATATACAGGATCACCGTCCGGTGTTTTGCTGTCAACCTCGCACCTTCCTGCACCTGAAGGAACCGATGACGAATCTCTCCAATGTATTCTATGCAACAATCATCAAGTAAATGTGAAATTCTCTCCATGTGAACATAAAATCTCTTGCTCCAACTGTTATTCTAAAATGTCTAAGAATGAATGTCCGGTATGCCGATCGGTAATATCTCGTCTGATGAACATTTAACTATTTAACCTACTTACTGATTGTCTGGTTTACAAACTCCAAGACACTTGCCGATTTCTTCAAACCGCGTAGCGTATTTTTTAATGACGGTTGCGTCGTCCGCGCTATATGGGCCGCTGTTAATGTGTTTCAAAAGATTATTCATTTTACAATCGGTTTCCTTTTTGGTGGCCATGTCTGCAAACTGTTGTCGTATAATTTGTTCGTCCGGTTTGGACCGCGTGGTTGCCGTAAATTTAGTAAGCATTGTAAACATCATAAACTGCTCCATTGATTTCTTTAGTTCTGGATAGTTATCTAAAGATACGGCCACCCCCTTTCCTTCAACTGGAGCCATTTGACTTATTAACGGTTCCTGCGAAAGATCGTCAGCCAGTGCAACAATATCTTTGGGTTCGCATCCATTGGTCGCGCCCTCAATCAGAGTATCTCCGCCTCCAAACCGAAATACTTCGTGCGAGCCAGTTCGAATGTAATAAACGGCGGTCACGCATATGAGAAACACAGCAAATGCCGCAGCAACAAACGTTATCATTTGATTGGTTTGGTTTACGAACAAATCTCTCAATTTACTCCTAGATGATAACTGTAAAAATGGCAATGCTAACTTATGCATTGTCAATTTATTCATGTTTATTTTCTTTTTGTTTACTACCTATACCTATATAGGTAGTATACATTTTATTTATGAATTCGTATATGATAAATTAAAATCACTTGATAATAAAATAAAATTAAAAGTAAATTCCTTTAACAAAATGAACTCGGCAGTTGATGTTATTATAATTGGTGCTGGAATATCCGGTCTGTATGCCGCATATCAAATCAAACACTTTTCTCCCTCCAACACAACCTTCCTCATTTTAGAGAAAGCCAAGAAGCAATGGATGGGTGGACGCACCGGAAATGAGTCGTTTTATGGCGCGGATGTCGTAGTCGGCGCAGGCATCGGGCGAAAAAACAAAGATCGCGCATTGATTCAGTTGCTGAAACATACAAAAACACCTTATTCCGAGTTTACAACCTCTCGAAACTACGTACCACCATTCCAACCCATCGACCTTATGGGCGTGATCCGAAAGCTGAAAGTCGAGTATAAAAAAACACCGGAAAAGCATTGTCATAAGACATTCAAGCAATTTTTTCTCGAAGTATTTGACGCCAGTGTATACAAGCACTTTGTACTTACTACGGGGTATACCGATTTCGAGAACGCCGATATTTATGAAACGCTTTACCACTACGGTATGGATGATAATGTAAGCGGCTGGGCTGGGTTAGGCATCCCGTGGAAGAGACTGGTTGGTACATTATACACCAAAATCGGTAAAGAACATTTCAAATTTTCTTCGGAGGTTTCTCGCATACGTACCGTACAGGAAAGTCCGTGCCGCTTATTCGAGGTAACTACCTCGGACAACAAGTCGTACTACTCGAATAAAGTGGTCGTCGCAACCACGATAAATGCTGTGCGAAAAATCGTCCCTGGCGCGTCAAGTCGAACAAGTGTGTATCAACAGATACGTAGTCAGGCCTTTCTGTTAGTATATGCGAAGTTTGACCGTAAAAGCGCCGAAGTTATGAAGAAATATGTTACAACATTCACTTCACTACACGGACCGCTTCAAAAAATGATACCAACGGATCCTAGTAAAGGAGTGTATATGATTGCTTATACGGATAATCGCCACGCAATGGCACTAAAAACCAAAGGCGCACTTGAAAATACGCGCGCAAATTGTGAAATGTATTCAAAGTGGATTGAAACCGCGCTTGGAATACCGTTGGAAGACCGTGGCCTTACTATTCTCGCGATCAAGGATTATTACTGGCCGGAAGGAACCCATTATTACGAACCGCTTTCCACTTCCGGCAAATTCAAAAACAGGGTCGAATTCATACATGAAGCGCAACATCCTGAAAAAGGGATGGTTGTCGTTGGAGAAATGGTTAGTCGTCATCAAGGATGGGTGGAGGGTGCATTAGAAAGTGTGGATATGGCACTAAGTAAAGAGTGGATGAATACCGTATTTTGAAAAATTGAAACACTATCGTGAGTTGAATTCTCTCAATCTTTTTGAATTGGATTCCATTACACATCCTCGTTCTTGTTTTGTATTATGTATGGAGCATGCTTCTGGATGGATCTCGCTATAAGAGACCTTTTCAATTCTCCCGTTGTGTAGTAGATTTTTTACCGTATATGTAATTGATTTACCGCCCGAACTGCTTGATGAACTGTTACGCAGTTCAACATTCGTTACGTGGTATCTATGGGGTTCAATCAATGTGCCTATCGGTAACGTAAACCCTGATTTTGAGTAAATTTGAAACCGCGCAGCTTGGTTAAGACCGTGATCGGTTGTATTGGCGGCTTCAAGTTTAAATACTGTATCCTTAAACTGAGAGATTTTCCCCAACGCGAATAGCATTTTATGAAGAAGTCCCATACCCCGGTATGCACTGGACACGCATACAGTATGCACGTACATGCACTTTGAAGTATATTCCGCAACAGCATTAGGATCAAACCCGGCCGGACCTATGCATACCGGTTTCAAAAATAACGCGGATACAATGGGCTTACCACCTAGTATTGCAAAAAGGCATATATTATTCTTGTCAAGCTGAGATATGCTCGACATTGTAAATGATTCTTTAATAAGGCCGTCAATTTGATTCATTTCAGATGGAGACAATTCGTCCATGCGTTTTGTTTTTACGTGTACCGGGGCCGTAGTTATTGTTGGTTTTGTTGCTCTTGCCGTTGCTGTTACTTGTTTTGTTGCTGTTATGGGTGAGCTCGGTCGAGTGTGGCGAGTATTTCGGTTATGAATCGCGCCACCCGTTAAGGGCTTTCTAGTCCGCCGCCTACGGGTACCTACCCTCCGTCGCCGCATCGACTTTGGCATCTTATTCAATTCTATTATTTTATCTTTTACCTAAGGATATATATAATAATAGAAATATTTTATTCTTCAACAATCATTCATCGTCGGTTGCACCCGGTTTATTCTTATGCAGCTTTCGATGCGATGCAAGACTTCTACGGTTCGTAAACGAGAGATTACAGACATCGCAAACAAACTGCTGGTTTTGAATGGATGCGTACTTATCATTTAAAAACGCGGACAAGTCAGGTAAACGCAGTTCTTCAACTTGTGAAATGATTTTTTTATGCGAATCTCTCATTACTCCCAGAAGAGTTTCCTTTTGGGCCATGAAAAATTGAAACTGTTCATTAATACGGTCCAGTACGTCCTTGCGAATCACGATTCCGGATTGTTCTTCATGAGCTGCGATTGTTTCAAGTTTTGCGGTTAAGTTATCGATCACGTCAACCGCCATTTTTATTTTTTCAGGCGAGTAGTCCACATTATGTAAATAAACAAGAACGTTAGCGTCGTGTACTTCAATGAATCCGTTGGGTTTGGACGCAATTCCGGAAAACTGAGAGATCATGATACCGCTGCATCGAAGTTCGGTAATATCCCGTAAAAACTTTTTAACTTCTTCCAGGTTTACATTTCTCTCATAATTTTTGTTCTCAATCATAATGGTTGGTCGGTCTTCGCGTTTCATGACAAAGTCGCCGGACGCTTTGGTTGCGGTGGTGTTTGCGACATCTGCGGTTGGGTACAGTTTATTCAGAACCGTCTCCAACATATTTTCCGAGCATTGGCCCTTGAATTGCGACGACGACCGATACTTTCCTAAAAATTCGTTTAGATCCGAATGTAGTTTATCGGATGCTGCTTGGCCGATAATTGCGGTGTCTCTAATTCCAGCAATTTGAGAGATTAGCTGGTCTTGGTTGGCGGTAAGGTACGCGAACAGTGGCTGTTGTTGCTGGGATAGCCTTGTTTCTAGCGTGTCCAGCATTCCACGGTCTTGCCCATCGTCGCGACCCTTGGTTGCTTCAAGGACTGCCCGTATGTCGGACTGCATGGCGAGCTGAACGTCGGACAGCAACTGTTGAATTTTGCGATTGCTTTCATCGTTCATTTTTGGGATGCTGTTACTTATTCTCTCGATAAATGAATCAGTGTTTCTGTTAAGTGTCTGGATTATCTTATCCGTATTTTCGCTGGAAGCCATGCCAATGACTAGTTTTGTTGTTTCAACAAAGGACTTGTTGTGATCGTGAAGTTTAAATGCTAGCGTGTCGCCGAGGGAGGACATGTTTGTATGAATCTCTCGAACGCACGCAAGGATTTCTCCGGTTGCCGTTGCTGCGCTAAGTTTACTGATGTCGTTATGGAGTTGTTCGATTAAGTCCAGTAGAACCAAATTCATGGACTCAATGTTGATGTGCGGGTTTGCCGTGTAAAAATCGTAGACGCGTTTGTTATTTATGGTAAGCGTGGTTGATCCTGCTGGTACTGGAGGGGTTGCGGTTGATACTGGTTTCATTATTGCTGCTGGTGTGACGTGTGGTTATATAAAAGTAATACAAATAGCGCGATACCTTTAAGTATAAATTCGGAATTATTCAAAATTTGAATTGATTTTGAATTCAAAATTTGAATTTATATTGAATTATTCAAAATTTGATTTGATTTTGAATTCAAAATTTGAATTTATATTGAATTATTCAAAATTTGAATTGATTTTGAATTCAAAATTTGAATTTATATTGAA
>Ga0209770_10000064_pt1 | contig 61115 bp, 62 predicted proteins | sample LauGreSu1BDMLBDD_2_FD_187572 | JGI IMG/M metagenome (GOLD analysis project Ga0209770, IMG submission 187572) | Freshwater lake microbial communities from Lake Michigan, USA - Su13.BD.MLB.DD (SPAdes) (version 2) | ecosystem: Environmental > Aquatic > Freshwater > Lake | place: Lake Michigan, USA... | reverse complement strand
CGATGAGAGCGAGTAGAACAGAGCGATCCAGGCGATCAAGGCCTTGTTCATCTACTTCATACATTTCGAGTGCATCTTTGGCATGGTCATGTGTAAGAGAGTGCGAACCCTTAACTTGGGCAAAGTCGCGTACGCGTCTTAACAATCTATTTGCAATTCGCGGGGTACCTCGAGACCTTCCTGCAATCTCTGCAATCGCTTTCTTATCAATGGTGAGGCCAAGAAGCTGCGCGCTACGTGAGATGACATGTTCAATCTCAGCTGCATCATAGAAATCAAGATGTGCGGTAAATCCAAAGCGATCGCGTAATGGACTCGGCAATAACCCAGCTCTTGTCGTGGCGCCAACTAAGGTGAAGTGTGGAAGCTGTAATGGGATTGCGGTCGCAGCGGGGCCTTTGCCCACAACTACATCTACTCTGAAATCTTCCATCGCTAGGTACAGCAATTCTTCAGCAGGTCGCGGCAGACGATGGATCTCATCGAGGAAGAGAATTTCTCCTTCGACCAGCGAAGATAAAATTGCCGCAAGATCTCCAGCATGTGTGATTGCAGGTCCACTGGTGATGCGAATCGGTGTTGACATCTCAGATGCCAAAATCATTGCAAGAGTTGTCTTGCCTAATCCTGGTGGGCCCGAGAGCAAGATGTGATCGGCTGCTGCGCCACGATTTCGCGCCGCTGTCAGAAGTACATCTATCTGTTCGCGCACTCGATGCTGACCGATAAATTCTTTCAGCGTCTTTGGGCGGAGAGCATTCTCCGACAGTGACTCGTCCGTTGATGCTGCAGGATTAACTAAGCGACCTGACTCTTCGCTCATGACTTACCCCCTGCAAGGGCTGCTTTGAGAAGTTCTGAAAGATCTGAATGAGCGGGATCTAGCCCTCGATTCGCATAATCAATGGCCACAATTGAAATCGTTGCATCTGCTTCTCGCGCTGAATAACCCAATGAAATCAAGGCACCCGAAAGTTGTTCTCGCCAGAGTGGCTGTGAAGAAGAAGCTCGCGCACCAGAAGTTCCAGTGCGAGACAACTTTCCTTTGAGTTCAAGGAGTATGCGCTGGGCGCCTTTTTTGCCGATACCAGGAACTCCTGAAAGGATATTTACAGATTCTGATTCAACTGCATCCGCTAATTGATCTGGTGAGAGATGAGCGAGTATCGAAAGTGCCACTCGTGGACCAATTCCACTGACGGTCTGAACTAATTCGAAGGTCTCCTTCGACGGTGCATCAATAAACCCATAGAGCGTCATGGAATCTTCACGAACCACCATCGAGGTGTGGATTGTGAGTAAATTTCCAAGAGTCAGTGTTGCGGCCGCCGTAGGAGTGACATGAATGAGATAACCAACGCCAGCCACTTCAAGAATGATGCGATCAGTATTTATCGAACGCACAGAACCTGTCAGCTGGGCAATCATCTCTTCACCAATTTCGAAATTCTCGACTTCTCAGCACGAAGTGCTTCGTCAATCCTACTCGCGGCACTGCCTCGCCAAATATTGCAAATTGCTAGTGCAAGTGCGTCGGTACTATCGACCGGCTTTGGTGCTTCCTTCAGCGACAGAATTCTAACGACCATATCGGCGACTTGCGATTTATTCGCTCGTCCATTTCCGGTAACAGCTGCTTTGACTTCACTCGGGGTGTGCATCACAACCGGTATCCCCCGTTTTGCCGCAAGCAAAAGTGCAATCCCAGCCGCCTGGCCTGTGCCCATCACTGTGCGCACATTGTGTTGCGAGAAAACTCGTTCGACAGCAATGACATCGGGGCGGTGTTTATCAAACCACTGAATAAGTGAGGCCTCTAGCTCCAGCAACCTCTGCTCGAGAGGAAGAGATGGTGAAGTTTGAATAACACCGACATCAACGAGTTCTAATTGAGCACCGGCAGATCCCTTGACCACGCCAATTCCGCAGCGAGTCAGCCCAGGGTCTACGCCCAAAACGGTCCGGCTGGTCTGTTGGCTCATAACAATCAAGCCTAGAACCTAGAAAGAGAAGGTTAGGAAAGGCTCGCCATAACTTCATCGGATACATCGAAGTTACTGAAAACGTTCTGCACATCATCGAGCTCTTCGATTGCATCAATTAGTTCGAATACTTTCTGAGCGCCTTCGGCATCGAGTGGAATACTCATCGAAGGCAAGAATGATGAATCGGCTGATTCATAATCAATCCCACTGGTCTGTAGCGCTGTACGCACAGTGACTAGATCGGATGCCTCGCACACCACTTCGAATGACTCACCAAGATCATTTACTTCTTCAGCGCCTGCCTCAAGTACTGATTCAAGAATAGATTCTTCAGTAACTCCATCTTTCTTTGCAACGATGATTACACCTTTGCGATTGAAGAGATAAGCAACCGAACCAGGATCTGCCATGGTGCCGCCATTGCGAGTGACAGCAACACGAACTTCTGATGCCGCACGATTACGATTATCAGAAAGACATTCGATCATCAGTGCCACGCCATTAGGACCATAGCCCTCATACATAATTGTTTGATAGTCAGCCCCACCCGATTCGAGACCGGCTCCTCGCTTAACAGCGCGATCAATATTGTCTGCCGGCATTGAGTTCTTCTTAGCTTTAGCAATGGCATCAAAAAGCGTTGGGTTGCCCTCGAGGTCAGGGCCGCCATTTCGTGCGGCTACTTCAATTGCCTTAATCAGTTTTGCAAAATTCTTTGCACGGCGTCCATCAATGACAGCCTTCTTATGTTTAGTCGTTGCCCATTTGGAATGGCCTGACATGAGACGAACCCCTTTAGTGAAGAAATGCTGCGCCTACTTTATCGCTACTTACAGACCTCATCAAAAAAGTAGCGGTGGACCGCCAAATCATGCGTAAGTTCTGGGTGGAATGAGGTGGCCATCAGATGCTTGTACCGAACTGCCACGGGGTGCCGCTCCCCCGCCGGTGTTTTTACAGAGCTTATGACATCAACTTCGCTACCAAGATCTTCTACCCATGGTGCACGGATAAAGACAGCGCGAAGTTGATGGCCAGCGAAATCTAACTCAGATTCAAATGAATCTACTTGTCGTCCAAAAGCATTTCGACGCACCGTCATATCAATACCGCCAAAGGTCTCTTGCCCTTCAACGCCATCAACTATTCGATCCGCGAGCAGAATCATTCCTGCACATGAACCATAGGTGGGCATGCCTTGTGCAATACGATTCTTTAAAGGTTCAATCAGTTCAAATTTTCTAGCTAGCAGAGCAATCGTTGTTGATTCGCCTCCTGGAAGAATCAACGCCTGACATTGATCGAGTTCGCTGACGCGGCGTACCTCTAGCGCTTCATGACCACATGCATCTACCGCGCGAATGTGTTCTCGAAAATCACCTTGCAGGGCGAGTACTCCAATAATCATTGTGAGCTCCAGCAGATGTAAGGACTACCAGCCGCGTTCGGCGAGGCGATGCGGTGCTGGAATATCTGCAACGTTGATTCCCACCATTGCTTCACCTAGGCCACGTGAGACATCAGCCAATACCTTTGCATCTTGGAAGAAGGTAACGGCTTTAACGCAAGCTGCAGCGCGATGAGCTGGATCTCCGGATTTGAAAATTCCTGATCCGATAAATACTCCATCAGCGCCCATCTGCATCATCAGCGCAGCATCGGCAGGCGTTGCGATACCACCGGCGGTAAAGAGAACTACTGGAAGCTTGCCGGTCTCAGCAACTTCCTTAACAAGTGCGTATGGCGCTTGCATCTCTTTGGCTGCTACATAAAGTTCGTCCTCACGCATCGATGAAAGTCGGCGAATTTCTCCACCAATTGATCGCATATGTGACATTGCATTTGAAACATCGCCTGTTCCGGCTTCACCCTTTGAACGAATCATCGCTGCACCTTCGCTGATACGACGGAGTGCTTCACCTAAATTTGTTGCACCACACACGAAGGGAATCTTAAATTTCCACTTATCAACATGGTTAATGTAATCCGCTGGGGTGAGTACTTCTGACTCATCGATGTAATCAACGCCAAGACTTTCAAGTATCTGTGCTTCGACAAAGTGGCCAATACGCACCTTTGCCATGACAGGAATTTCAACTGTCGCTTGAATCTTTTCAATCATGTCTGGATCTGACATACGCGCTACGCCACCTTGTGCGCGAATATCTGCAGGTACTCTCTCGAGCGCCATCACAGCAACAGCGCCCGCATCTTCTGCGATTTTGGCTTGCTCGGCATTGACGACATCCATGATGACGCCACCCTTAAGCATCTCCGCCATACCGCGCTTAACGCGAGCTGTGCCAGTCTCTTGCGACATTGATCTAACTCCCTGAATCTACTTAACGGGTGCTGAGTCTAGCGTGAATTGAGGATTCTTCTCAGTGAGAGCAATCCACACCCGCCCGCGTGCAAAGGGCAACTCCGAGCCATCAAGAGCCCGCCATGTGGTGCCCGATAACTCATCAGGACGAGACCAGGTTGCTGGGAAGTACTTGCCATCACGTAAGACAAAACCAGTGCCGCTGCCGACAGTCTTTGAAAGAGGCGTGACTCCTCCGAGTTTATCGCCATATTCTGATGGCACGATTTCTACAAGTTGAATCAAGAAAGTAGTCGGACCGTGCTGAATACCCGATGCAGACATATTGGGTATTCCATTATTGAAAACTAGCCAACGGTCTTCCTCTGCACTCCATTTCAATTCATAAGAAGCAGCCGGCCAGCTTAATTTGGCATCGATGATCGAAATTCCACCAACGGGAAGATTGCCGAACCCCCAACCCACTGATCGAGATGTTGCGATCTCACGTCCATCACTGCGAACCTTCTCGAGCAAAAGGTCTGCACGAAGAACCATATTTGTTGGAGCCGTTCGAGATTCATCACGTGTGTAAATCGTTGGTGACTGACGCTGTGCGCCATAATCGTTGAGATTGGCGGCACCAATTACTGGCAACAATTTAGATTGTGCTCCGCTGTAGGCAAATACCACACGACCATACTGGGCTAGGATTTCTATATCTGAAATACGGGCGCTTCTAATCGGACCGATGAGTGTTGGAATCTCAGAGGAGAAAACTGCGGCTAAACGCGTGAGACCACCTTCAACTTGTTCGATGTAGACAATGTCAGCGCGATCGATACCGATTTGCGGACGCGCTGCTGTGGTGTCATCGATCTTGACCACCAAAATCTCACCGTCACTCCCCTCTCGGCCCGAAAGTGAGTTATAGGTTGGTTCAACGAATATTTCTGAGATCAGAGATTTCTGCGATGCTGGGAGAAAAGCTATCGCGGCGATAGCGATTGAAGTGATCGCAACAAGTACTGTAAGAATTCTCTTCATTAATCATTCTCGCGAATCAGGAGCCAATCCCATGCACGGGATTCTGATGTCACATTCACTCTCTCTCCAGTTGCAAGCGCCTTTTCGTAGATTTCATAGACTTGATTAGCAACAAGGCTCCAGTCAAAACGTTGGGCGTGAGCTCGGCCAGCTTCAGCGAGAGCCTTTCGTTTCTCCTCTTCACGCAAGAGATCAATAACAACCTTGGCCAAGGATTGAGAATCCTCCGATGCAAAGAGTGCACCGTATTGTCCGCTGCCTAAAAGATCACGGAAAGCAGGTATATCGCTTGCAACAACAGCGGCACCTCCGGCCATCGCTTCGGCGATAATAATGCCAAATGACTCACCGCCTGTATTTGGTGCGATGTAGAGTGCAATAGATTTAAGAAAATTAGCTTTTTCATCTTCTGAAATTTTGCCCAGAAATTCGAATCGCTTACGGAGCTCAGAATTAATATCTTCAGAGATTTCCGATGGATCTCCTGGCCCAGCTATCAGCACGCGAACATCAGGAATGAATCGAGAAATTATTGGAATCGCATCAATGAGAACTTCTAGACCTTTGCGTGGCTCTTCAAAACGGCCTATGAATCCAAGGGTCGGACCCGTCCACTTTTCTTCTACCGTTCCATCCCTATAGCGATCGGCGAATATTCCATTTGGAATCACATGAGCAGTCGTATCCATATGCTCTTGCAGAGTGTCGTAAGCAGCTTGGCTTACAGCAATCTTCTCGCTGAGTCGCTCGATCGCTGGCTCAACGATTGAGGCGATAACGCGAGTGGTCGTACCTTTCTTAGCTTGGGCGTGGAATGTACCGACGATAGGCCCCTCGCTAGCCCACAATGCCATGAGAGATATTGAAGGAATTGCCGGTTCGTGCAGGTGCAAAATGTCAAAATCATTATCCGTTAACCAGTTGCGTACTCGTGCGAAGGCAGTGGGATTGAAAAGTAGCCGAGCAACAGCGCCATTAAATGGGATGCTAATTGGCTTTCCTGCATTCACCAGATATGCAGGTAAGTTGTGTTCGTCTACAACTGGTGCCAGGACCGAGACAAAATGACCTTCAGCTATAAAGAATTCAGCAAGGTCCCGGACATGGTTCTGCACTCCCCCTGGCGTATCCCAACCATAAGGGCAAACAAGTCCAATTCTTAATTTCTTCATGAACGCTCAACGAAATCTCGATCGACCCAGATTCGCTGCATCATGTGCCAATCGTGAGGGAATTCCTTAATGCCTTCTGCAAAATTATCTGCACAGAGTTGCACGGTGGCTTTAATTCTCGACTCTTCGTCTCCACTTTGAGGAATCTCAATTTCTTGTAAATTTACGTGGATTCCAGCTTCGGTATAGGAGACGAAAGCGGTAACCAAAGGAATTCCAGCTCGGATTGCGACAATTGCTGGACCTGCAGGCATTCTTGCGACGCCACCGAAGAACTGAACATCGATTCCGCTGGAGGATAGATCTCGATCTGCAACAAGTGCGATCAACTTTCCATCCCGTGCACGCTGCAAAAGGGTAGGAAATGCCCTTGAATCCAGCGGAAGTGCTTCCATGCCGATTGCTTGACGGTATGCGAGAAACTTTTCGAATAGGGCACGCGGTTTGAGAACTTCAACGACAGTAACCAATTGGGCTCCTCGGCTACAAAAGTAAGAACCTGCGTGATCCCAGTTGCCAGCGTGCGGGAGGCTAACCACAACCCCTGTTCGATTGTTAATCGGATTCATCAAAAGGTGTTCATTGTTAACTGTCACCGTCGAGAGAATTCTCTCTTTACTCCAATCCGGCGATCTAAATGTATCCATCCAGTAGCGCATGTATGAAAGTACGCCACTGCGAACTAGGTCGTCGAGTTCACTCGCAGGCAGCTCAGGTTGCACTCGGGCTAGGTTTGAGCGAAGTCTCGCGACGCTCTTACCATTTCTTTTATACATCCACAGTCCAAGTCTTTGAAATAAACTCGTGGCTCTCTTTTCAGAGATGCGGCGAATGATGGACCAGCCAAAAAAGTAGGCGCGAGCTACTAAAAAATCTTTCATGAATTAATCCTTGTGCAGCGCACGATACACAATCACCATGCGCTGCATGACGGTAAAGACGCCAACAGCTGAAAGAAAGGCAAAACCGATAAGCAAAGCGATCTCGATGCCAAGCCCATAAAGTCCAATTGCAGTTAAACTGAGAACGACCCGCTCAGTGCGCTCTGCAAAACCCCCAGAACATTCGATCGACATACTTTCCGCCTTTGCGCGGATATATGGAATCAGTCCTCCAGCAACTAGTGAAATCAAAATCAGTATTGAGACCGCTTGATCGCGCTCAATCATGTAGAGCAAAACACCGATAAGAATCGCAGAATCTGTTACCCGATCAATTGTGGAGTCAAGAAAGCCGCCCCACGCCGTCCCAGTTCCATTGGTAAGGCGAGCAATAGCACCATCAAATAAGTCACTAAGTGAAAAAAAACAAATTGCAAGGGTCCCGATAAAGAGATCTCCTCGCGGGTAGAAATAGAACGCTGATGCCAAAGTTCCTAGCGCACCGACGATCGTTACACCGTTGGCTGTAATTCCTACGCGCACGGCAAGTTTGACCACGGGATTAATTAATCGAGTGACCTGAGGTTTCAAATGCGCACTAATCATCAAGACCATCGTAGGCTTTAACCCATGCCAACTTCCACATCTGCCCCTGTGAGAATTGCCCTCTTTGGCCATGTGAGCGCGACTCCGGCAGCCCTGACCAAGGCTCTAGGCGATCAAGGCATTTCTATTGAGGCCACCACAGAAGATATTGCCCATGTCGATTGCGCAATCTTTGCAGTCAACCCCTCGGCCGGAATCGATGCCGAAACCATTGCTGCCTGGGAAAGTTTTAACGATTATCTAACGCCAAGAATCATGGTCGCACTCGCCCTACCCGGGGCCGACCTTGATTTTGATGACGCAGTTTCACTTGCCAATCGAGTCTTCGATCAGATGGCTACGCCGTATTTAGTCCTGCATAGCGATGACGGATCACCAGCCGCTTTGATTAGTCTTGAAGATTTAACGATTCGCAACTATCTACACGGAGTCGCTGTTATATCTGAGAGTGAACCGGAGCATAAAGAGTTAGTCGCCGACTTCGCTGAGGAGTATCGCGATCTGATTGATTCAAGTGGTGAAGAAGCATTTAGCGCCGGACTTTTATTCCCAGCCATTCCGGTCAATCTTGATAATGGAATTGGTATTGACGTACTGGTCTCTTACCTCAAGCAACTCAAGTAGAACTACCAGGCAGCAGCTAACTCATTCCGAGTAACTGTCAAAAGTTGTGGCAACACCTTGGTCTTTCCAATGATCGGCATAAAGTTTGCATCCCCTGACCAACGTGGAACTACGTGTTGGTGAATGTGCGCGGCTACACCTGCCCCTGAGATCGCACCTTGATTCATTCCAAGATTGAAACCTTCAGGTTGTGAAACCTTACGAATTGTTGCCATAGCGTGCGAAGTAAGCGTGAAAATTTCTGCACGTTCTTCATCCGTTAGCTCAGTTAAATCCGCCACATGGCGATAGGCGCAAATCAGGAGATGCCCTGGGTTATATGGATAGAGATTCATTACTACATAGGCATGGGTTCCGCGATGGACAACAAGCCCCTCTTCATCACTCAACTGTGGAATTTCGCAGAACGGACAAGTGATCTCGTTTCCAGCTAGGGGACGATTTTCTCCTCGTAAGTAATCAAGGCGATGTGGTGCCCAAAGGCGCGACCACGCATCGGGCATTCCAGTTGAATCGATGTAATCCATGACTACACCTGCTGGCGGGCTGCAACAGTTGCTGAGATTTCGGCGATCGCTTCTGCAAGTGGAACACCATTCTTCTGCTCACCATTTCGATAGCGGAATGAAACTGCGCCAGCCTTCTGATCTTCCTCACCGGCAATGAGCATGTAAGGAATCTTCTGCATCTGCGCGTTACGCACCTTCTTCTGCATACGGTCATCGGAGGCATCTACTTCAGCTCGAATACCAGCTGCCTTGAGCGCTGCAACAACATCAAAAAGATAGTCAGTAAATGGTTCAGCGACAGGAATCGCCATCACCTGCACAGGAGCTAACCATGGTGGGAACGCACCTGAATAATGTTCGGTGAGAACGCCGAAGAATCTTTCGATCGAACCAAATAGTGCGCGGTGAATCATTACTGGACGAGCGCGTGATCCATCGTTGGCCGCATATTCAAGTTCAAATCGCTGTGGCAATTGGAAATCCACTTGGATTGTAGACATCTGCCACGTGCGACCGATTGCATCCTTTGCCTGTACAGAAATCTTCGGCCCGTAGAACGCTGCGCCACCTTCATCATTAACAAGTTCAAGATTCTGTGCCAGTGCTGCCTTACGAAGGGCATCAGTAGCTGCTTCCCAATCCTCATCAGATCCCACAGATTTTTCAGGGTTACGAGTTGAGAGTTCGAGATAAAAATCTTCGAGCCCATAATCACGCAAAAGATTGAGGACGAAGGTCAACAGTGAATCAAGTTCACCAGGCATCTGATCTTTAGTGCAATAAATGTGAGCATCATCCTGTGTAAATCCACGGGCACGTGTAATGCCGTGAAGAACACCTGACTTCTCATAGCGATAGACAGTTCCGAATTCAAAGAGTCGCAACGGTAACTCGCGGTATGAACGTCCTCGTGAGCGATAAATCAAGTTATGGAATGGACAGTTCATAGGCTTCATGTAGTACTGCTGGCCAGCACGTTTGACGGTGCCATCTGCGTGATGCTCTTCATCAAGAATCATTGGTGGATACATACCTTCGGCATACCACTCGAGGTGACCGGATGTTTCAAAGAGCGCTGCTTTGGTTATGTGTGGTGAGTAAACAAATTCGTAACCTTCTTCTTCGTGACGCTTGCGAGAGTAATCCTCCATCGCACGACGAATAATTCCGCCCTTGGGGTGGAATACCGCGAGGCCAGATCCGATCTCTTCCGGAAATGAGAAGAGGTCGAGTTCTTGTCCAAGTTTTCTATGGTCACGTTTTTCAGCTTCAAGAAGCATCTCTAGGTGGCCGTTAAGTTCATCTTGGGATGGCCATGCAGTTCCGTAAATTCGTTGCAACATTGGGTTCTTCTCGGATCCGCGCCAATAGGCACCAGCGGCTCTCATTAACTTGAAGGCAGGAATATGTTTTGTCGATGGCAGATGCGGTCCGCGACAAAGATCAGACCAGACAGGTTCGCCATCGCGACCAAGGTTGTCATAGATCGTTAACTCAGTGCCACCTACTTCTACGCTTGTCTCATCGGTGGCACCAGACTTCAGTCCAATAAGTTCGCACTTGTACGGCTCATGACTTAGCTCTTTAAGGGCATCTGCTTCAGTTGTAACGCGTCGCTTAAAACGTTGTCCATCCTTAACGATCTTGCGCATCGCAGATTCAATCTTCTCAAGATCTTCTGGTGTAAAGGGGCGCTCTGGTTCGAAGTCGTAATAGAAACCATCTCGGATTGGCGGACCAATTCCTAAACGAGTCTGAGCAAATACTTGTTGGACGGCTTGAGCCATCACGTGTGCAGTTGAATGGCGAAGAACATTAAGTCCATCAGGTGATGAGATAGATACGCCTTCGACAACATCGCCATCGACAAGTTCGGTCCATAGATCGCGAAGTTCACCATTGACGCGTGCGACAACAATTGTCTTATCTTCGGCAAAAATATGGGTCGGGCGCTGATCTGATTCAATGCTGCGTGCAGACCCGTCTACCGTGATTGCAATGGTTGCCATGGGGCAAGACTACCTAATGAGTAGTGGCGAACTGGCGCAATTTGATACAGATATCGCTCACATCCGAATCAATTTCCAAAATTCGCCCATCTATACATGCAACAGGACGGGCTATCTTCAAAGAGCTCATAACAATGGCCGCCTCACATCTGCTCACATCAGCGCGAGTGAGATCCTTGACCACAACCCCGCACTCTTCAATCGCAACAGCGCGAAGGACACCTGGCAAAATTCCAGACGTTATCGGAGTTGTTCTCCATTGGCCATCAATGCGAAAGGCAAAATTAGAGACAGCGCCTTCAAGCACTCGATCTTCTGCATCCGTCAAGATCACTTCATGGCAACCAACCGCCATCGCTGATTGCAAGAGATCCAACCGTGCTCCATAAGGAAAAACCTTGTGCTGGCGTCCAGCTGGCATGCCGACATGCTGCCCGAGAATAACTCTAAAGGAATCGTTATCGTCAAGATACTTTTCATGCGTAGCTACAAATCTCTCAATTGAAAAAGATAAACGCAGCCGACCCACGGCCTGTGGTGTTGCCGCCAATAACTCATCTATCGCCTGCGAAATCACATCTTCGTTTGGGATGGGAATTGATAATTCGCGAGCACTGGCAATCGCACGCCGCATATGTCGAGAGAGCAGCTGAACAGATCCATTTTCCGTTCTTAGTGTTTCAAAGAGTCCAGTTCCACGTGGCCAACTATTGGAATCCAGATAACCAGATGAATCCTCAACTAATCCATTATCGACCCAGATTTTCAAAGCGTTCCACCAGCAATTGAAATTAGATTACGAGCCTTAAGTTGAGTCTCTTCCCACTCTTGAGCTGGTTGGCTCCCCCACGTAATTCCCGCACCTGTTCCAAATCGCAACCATTCATCACCTGTATTCCAGAAGGTGCGAATCGCCACAGCTAACTCTGCGCGGTCCCCTTGAATCCAACCCAAAGCACCGCAGTAAGGTCCTCGCGGTGCAACTTCATGCTCTGCAATTATTGACAATGCCGCACTCTTTGGTGCACCACTGACCGATCCCGGTGGCGTAGTTGCAGCAAGAATCTCGGCCCAAGAGGTTCCCTTCTTTATCTTTGCCTGTATGTCAGATACAAGATGAGTGAGGCCGGGATGCTTTTCGTGTCTGAACAATTCACTGACTTCGACGCTGCCTTCTTGGGCAATCCTGCTCAAGTCATTGCGCATCAAATCAACAATCATCAGATTTTCAGCCCTATCTTTCTCGCCGAAATCTTCCTCATCCCATCGAATAGTTCCCTTAATAGGAGAAGTAATCAACTGATCTCCGTTACGAGAGAGAAACCTTTCGGGTGATGCACTGGCAATTTCAAAGCCAGGAATCTTGAGATAGCTTGCAAATGGTGCGGGATTTGCATATTGCATACGTGCGAAAAGCCCAGCTAAATTCTGCTTCTTGCGATCCATGACATGTGAGAGTTCTCTACATGCATTTACTTGATAGACAGAACCTGCCGAAATTTCTTCCCGAACCGCATGGACATAACTCATGTAATCAAGTTCCAGCAGCGAAGTTCTCCAAGGTCTTTCCAATACTGCCCAAGGAGATTCTGGAAATGGTGCCTCTTCCACTTTCTTAAACTTTGCAAAATGGTAATAGCCTTCAAATGTAACTAAGACCGCCCAAAAGCCGCCGTCATCCAAACACGATGGATCGTCGGTGTACTTCTGCATCTTTGTGGCATGGCGATCGCCCATCCAGAATTGGAAATCGCGTCCGAACATGGGGCAAGGCTACGCAGAAAAGGGTGTGCTTTGGCGCATCGCCCCCCTCTGCGCTAGATTTACCTCCGCAGTAAATGCGGACGTAGCGCAGCTGGTAGCGCGGAACCTTGCCAAGGTTCAGGTCGCGGGTTCGAACCCCGTCGTCCGCTCGGATAGAGCGCCGTTCATTTTGATGGGCGGCGTTTCTTTATCCGCACAAGTACGACATGTTCGTGGTGGAATGGCCGAGAGGCGAGGCAAGGGACTGCAAATCCCTCTACACGGGTTCAAATCCCGTTTCCACCTCCACGAATGTATGAGGTCATGTCCTAATGATTCTTTACGGGACAGGGAATTGTTACCTTCTTATACATATTTTTCCCCAACAATTGAGTACTTTGTCGGTGTGCAAATAGATGACAATGAAATCGTTCATCATTTTAAAGGTGAAAGTCCAATTAAGACTCTCATTTTTCTCATGCGAGATCAAAGAAAGAATATATCGCTAGCTGTTTTTTTCTTTTCAATTAAGCATTCGCCATCCTGGTTTATCCCACTTATCACCGCTAATTTAATTGATGTCGTCGTTCAGAAACAAGGATTGGTGACCTTAGCCCTGAACTCGGCCGCGCTCATAATCGTAGTGCTACAAAATTTCCCGACGAATCTTCTCTATGTTCATTTTCTCGCCAAAGCTGTGCGGGACATAGAAAACCGACTGCGTTCGGCTCTCGTGGTCCGGATGCAGCAGTTAAGTATTGGTTTTTACCAACGAACTAATGCAGGAGCGCTCCAAACCAAAGTAGTGCGCGATGTAGAAAACATTGAACAGATGCTCAGACACATGTCGGATGGTGGATTGGCAGCAATCAACAGCTTTATGGGCGCTGTGATAATTACGGCCTTTCGCGTACCAAGTTTTCTTATTTTCTTTCTATTAGTTGCACCTATCGCATCAATTGCAATTATTCGAATGCGGCGTTCCCTCAATGATTTTAACGAGGACTTCCGAAGCGAGATTGAGAGAATGTCATCTAGAGTCAATGAGATGACTACGCTCTTGCCGGTTACGAGAGCGCATGGTCTTGAATCTCGAGCACTTGGAACTATGCGTGATTCATTTTCGTCTGTGAAGGCAGCTGGTTTGAGACTTGATAAAATAAACGGAAAATTCAATGCCGCCGCGTGGGTAACGTTCCAGATGGCAAACGTCCTCTGCCTGATTATTTCCGCATATTTCGCCATGAATAACATGTACGGGATTTCAGCTGGCGATGTAGTTCTTCTCACTTCATATTTTGGAATGCTTATTGGTTCAGTTATTTTGCTCGCTAGTTTAGCCCCTGCCATTGCCAAGGGTCTGGCTTCGGTGCGTTCTCTGAGCGAAGTTCTTGAATCCCCAGATCTAGAAATCAACCAAGGGAAGAAGAGCGTTGATGCTGTCACTGGTGACATCGCATTCAACGATGTTGAATACACATATTCGACGAACCATAAGCCTTCACTTTCAGGCATCTCCTTCACCGCAACACCTGGCAGGATGATTGCGCTCGTTGGACCATCGGGTTCGGGTAAATCTACTTTAGTCAACCTGATTATTGGTTTTCTACGCCCAACTGGAGGTGTCATCACACTAGACGAGCAGGATATGCAGACTCTCGATCTACGTTCAATGAGAAAATACTTATCTGTAGTTCCTCAGGAATCTGTTCTTTTTGATGGAACCATATTCGAGAATATTGCATACGGATTAAGCGATGTAACGGTCACAGATATTGAAGTTGCACTCAAGGCAGCAAATGCCTGGGATTTTGTTAGTGCCTTTGAGCTGGGTATCAACACAATCGTTGGTGAGCGAGGTGCGCGACTTAGCGGAGGACAAAAACAGCGACTTGCCATTGCGCGTGCGCTCATTCGTAATCCCAGAATTCTTATCTTGGATGAGGCAACATCAGCCCTAGATTCAGAATCAGAAAAACTCATTCAATCTGCGTTAAAGGTCTTAATGAAAGATCGAACAACATTTGTTGTGGCGCACAGATTGTCTACCATAAAAGAGGCACACCTAATTCTGGTATTAGATGAAGGAAAGGTCGTGCAATCTGGACGTCATGATGAATTGAGGGCTCAACCAGGGCTTTATCAAAGGTTATGCGACGCACAATCGTTTATTGGTGAAGAAAGCTAAGGAGAGAAGATGTTAATAGGACTAGATAGAAATACTCTGGAAAAAACTAAGATCGAACCGACGGCAATGCCCGACTTCGATTCCTTTTGGAGCGCGACGCTCAATGAGTATCTTCCTAAATCTCCAGAATACGTTCTCACCGCAGCAGACTCACCGCTCACACTTGTTTCAGTGCACGATATCTCCGTTTCTGGATTTAACGCTAATCAAATCAAAGGCTGGTTTATCCAACCGAACGGCGGGGCAGAGAAGACTCCTTGCATGGTTTTCTTCGACGGATACGGTGGTGGGCGAGGACTCCCCCATGAATGGCTTTTCTGGGCAAATGTTGGGTATCGCGTTCTTGTCATGGATACAAGAGGTCAAGGCGGTGGATTCAGAATCAGTGATACTCCAGATGGGTCCTATCCGAGAGATCCACAAACTCCGGGCTTTATGACTTCAGGAATCTTGAATCCCGATAATTATTATTACCGTCGCGTATATGTCGATGCCGTTGCTTTTGTTGAAGTTGCCAAAGTTCTTCCTGGTGTTGACCCTGGAAAAATTATTGTTGCAGGTGGAAGCCAGGGTGGCGGAATTGCCTTAGCAGCGGCTTCACTAGGAAATGGGATCTTCGCCGCACTTCCCGACGTTCCATTTCTCTGTCACTTTAAGCGCGCAACCGAGATGGTGGATACATATCCGTACCACGAAATTACAAACTACTGCCGTATCCATCGAGACAAGGTTGATCAAGTCTTCAAAACTTTAAGTTACTTTGACAATCTGAATCTTGTTCGATCAGCAAAATGTCCAGCCCTGTTTTCCATAGGGATGCATGATCCTGTATGCCCACCAGACACGATTTATGCGGTGAGAAATAATTATGGCGGCGATGTCACAACTGCTATTTATGAGTACAACACTCACGAAGGCGGGAGCGTTGCACATCAACTCGTGCAAGCTGCATGGGTGGCCAAACTACTATCGGGGGTCGCACAATGATCAAACATGGAGAGAATTTAGGCTATGGGTTTAACACTCAGTGGGCGTATTCAAAGGGGCACATGGAGAAAGCGTTACCCGCTGATAATCGAATGCTCGATTTTATGGCTAAATATGACTTTAGGTTTTTGCGACTGCCAACAGATTATCGCTTTTGGATCGACGAACTAGACGGACCTATTCACGAATCATTCCTTAAACTACTCGATTCCTACATACACGAATCAACTTCTCGTGGAATTCATATAAGCCTGAATCTGCACCGCGCACCTGGATATTGCATTAATGGTTGGGAATTAGAATCAACCAACTTATGGAGCGACGAATTGCCACAGAGAAACTTTGCTCGTCTATGGAACGCTGTCGCCGAAAGATATAAGGGTCAACATAAAGATTTGTTGAGTTTCGATCTAGTCAATGAGCCACCAGCTGAAGGACAGCGAGGATTTACTCGAGATATTCACCAAAAAGTTATACGTGATATCACTTCCGGAATTCGAAACATTGATAGCGACAGAACAATCGTGATCAACGGCCTTGCCGGCGGCCACCTAGCTATGCCTGAGTTAGCTGATCTTGATGTCGTCCATAGTGGTCGTGGTTACCAACCGATGTTGGTCAGCCACTACAAAGCGGAATGGTGGGATGGCAGCAAAGGGATGCCCGTTCCGACATACCCCTGTGATTACGATGGAAAATATTGGGATCGCCAGACGTTGTGGGATTTTTATGAACCATGGAGACGTGTCTCAGAGATGGGAAGGCCTGTACATATCGGTGAATTTGGCTGCTATCGCTACACCGATAATTCTGTTGCCCTGGCTTGGTTTACCGATCTCTTTGACATTTTTAAGGAGTCGGGATGGGGATACTCACTTTGGGAATTTGATGGCAACTTTGGAATCGCAAATCATGGTCGACCTGGAACGAAGTATGAGAACTTCGAGGGATTGAATATTGATAGGCAGTTACTCGATCTGATGCTGGAAAGCCGCGCTTAGGCCAAAATGAGCCATTTATAGGCTTGACAACGATGGAACAAGGTGCGAATCTCGTCCCATCGAGAGAGGGTGTTTTTATGTCACGATGGAAAATTGTTCTCCCATCAGTTCTTGCCACAGTCTTTGCAATCGCCTTCTTCTCAGGAGGTCCTCGCGTCCCGATGGACGATGACAACACATCCCAATTAGCCCTCGAGGAGATCGCAAATCAAGACACCCCTGATGAAGTAAAGGGTGGCTTTGGCGACGAAATAGATTTAGGGAACGGTCTTTTTCTCTCGGTCAGCGAACCAGATGTATTTGATCCAAAAGACCCGGAAGCTCTTGGGGTTGAAGGTCGTCCGTTATCAATGACAATAACAGTTTCGAATAAAGGCTCAAAAGAGCTTGATATGGCCTCTTTTACGATACTTCAAAGTGCTTTCGATTCGGATGCGAGCCTTTCCTGCTTTGACGTCTTTGAAGAAGCCTCCGGAATTGTTGGGCTTCCCATGGATACTCTTCTTAAGCCTGGCGCTTCAATCACCTTCCCGTGGGCCATTGTCTGCCCCACCCAAAAAGGGGATGGTTTGCATCTGACGTTTAGCGTCACTGGCGAAGAGCAAGTAACTCTCGACTCAACAGTGAAGTAATTTCGCAAAGAGGCATCACCCTTAACCTGAACTGCGAGCCGAAGCAGGGGTGGGTTTGAAGTCCAATGTCCCGAAAGACTTTTTGATCGTTATCAGAATGTGGCTATGTTTATCCTTGACAACGCTGTCATTTGAGAGAAATCTACCCACAAGGCGCAGCGAAGTCCGTTTGCGCTTCAAAGAAGGAGTCATACGTGAAGCGTTTAGGAGCAATAGCGGTAGCTATTTCTATGGTCGCTGGCGTCGCAATCAGCGCACCAGCAAACGCTGCCAAGCAGACACTTACCATCTGGGCAACAGGTGGCGATGCTGATGCGGCAGTAATGAAGGCAGCTGGAAAGGCATTTGAAGATGCCAATCCAAATGTTACAGTCAAGGTGGAAGCGATTTCTTGGGGCGATGGCTATGCCAAGGTCCTAGCCGCTGCTGCCGCAAAGAAGGGTCCAGATATTTTCACAGGTGGACTCTCATGGGGTATCTCAGCTGGCAATAAGGGAGCACTCGCTGATCTACGTTCACTAGGTGTGGCTAGCTATGTGCAGCCAAAAGTTCCTGCTCAGATCTACAAGGCACTCGTCGGCTACAAGTCAACAAAGGTTTACGCCGTTCCGTTCGACCTTACATTGATGATGATGTTCTACGACAAGGGAACACTTTCAAAGGCTGGAATTACAGCAGCTCCAAAAACAGTAGATGAATTCAATGCTGCAGCAGCAAAGTTGAAGACAACAGCTGGCGTAACTACTCCTGTTTATAACGAATGGGGAAATGCTGACTGGTTAGGCTTCTTCTCATGGCTCTACTCCATGGGTGGATCTCTATACGATGCAACTTGTAAGGTAACTATCAACAATGCCAAGGGTGTTGCTGCTCTTACTCAGTACAAGAAGCTTTACACCGATCATGGCGCACCAAAGCCAGGTGTTGCTGACTGGACTATGAACGACAACATCCAATCAGGTAAGTATGGAATCGGATTCTCTGGAAACTTCCAGGCAAGCTCTTTCTACACCTACAAGAAGGATTACAAGACTTGGGCGGCTGCACCAGTTCCAGCAGCTCCAGGTTCAAAGAGCGTTGCATTCATCGGTGGACGTGGAATCTCAGTAATGGGATATGCATCCAAGTCACAGCAGCAGCTTTCAGCTAAGTTCATCAAGACACTGTACGACCGTAGTGTTGTACGTCAGATGAACCTCGTAGGAGCGGCGCAGAATGCAATCTTCCTATCACCGGTTATCAGTAACGCAGACACAATCGATGCTTATCCAGCATCAGTGCTCTCAGTTATCAAGAGCCAACTCAAGGATGCTCAGGGTCCTCCAAACTGTAATGGTTGGGAAGACTCACAGGCTGGGGTAACAACTGCCCTCACCAGCTTCCTCTTTGGTTCGGCAACAGCACAAGCTGCCCTCAATGAGGCTGCAGCTGTGATGAAGTCAAAGCTCTAAGTTAGACCATTCAAAGCAGCCGGTGGATGGGGGTAATCCCCCATCCACCGGCTCTTGAAAATAGTTCATAGTAAAGAAAATTCCTACCTACAAGAAGGGGCTTGCGCTTTGAATATCAAAAGTAAGTCCCCTACAGCAGCAATTGGCAAAAAAGGGTTTCGTAAATTTAGTGAGGCGGGCATCGCAACATACTTGATGCTCTCTCCATTTGCCTTGCTCTTTATAGTTTTTAGCGTCTACCCAGTTCTCGCTTCTTTGCGATTATCGTTTATGCGCTACAACGCGATATGTAATCCGGATCAATCTCCATGTGGAAGCGTTGGGTTCGGAAATTACACAACCCTGATTCTTCACGACGATAGATTTCACAAGGCCCTGAGCAACACTTCACTATATGTTGTAGGTGCTGTGATTCTAGGAATGGCTGCCTCGCTTTCTCTGGCCATAGCCCTACAGGAGGACACTCGCATAAATCGAGTGATGCGCGTTGTCTTCTTCCTTCCTTCGGTTACCTCTGGAATCGCTGTGGTACTTGTTTGGGGATGGGTATTCCGCGGCGATGGAGTTGGACTGCTCAATGCTTTCCTCAATATTTTTGGCATAGCCCCAGTCGAATGGCTTGCCACGACTTGGTTGGCGATTCCAATCTTAATATTTATGTCTATCTGGGGCGGTGCCGGCTTTGGCATGATTCTATTTTTGGCTGGGTTGAATTCGATTCCAGCTATGTACTACGAGGCTGCAGTTATTGATGGGGCGGGACCTAAGGAGCGATTCAGATACATCACGCTTCCCTTACTTCGCCCTGTCATGGTCTATGTTGGTATCACAGGCCTTATTGGAGCATTTCAAATATTCGAGGGCGTGTATTTGCTCTTTCCAACCAGCGTTGGCTCCATCGGTGGTTTACAAGATATGGCGCTCATGATCGTTCCCTATCTTTACGATGCCGGCTTTAACAAATTTAGGTTGGGATATGCCTCGGCAATTGCCTGGGTCCTCTTTGCAATCATCTTCATAGTCAGCATGATCAATTTGAAGATTACGCGCTCAATGGAGGATCTCAAATGAGTCAAACCATAAGTAAGGCAGAGATTCGCAAAAACGAGAAGCTGATGGAGCGAAGTGGCTCTTTCACCAATCCTTTTGAGAAGAAATCACGGGCCTCCAAACTGCGAAGACTTCCGATCTATCTTCTCGTTGTTGTCATGATTGCGCCGTATTACTGGATGATCACATCATCCCTGAAGTCTGTAAAGGAACTTCAGGTAGTTCCGCCAACTCTCTTTCCACGCGATGTAATTTTAGGAAATTACTACGATTCCAAGTACAACCCTGAAATGTTCCAGCAAGAGGTTATGCAGGGGCTATTTCAGCGATATCCTGATTTAAAGTTTGGTTTCTTCCGCTTTATGATCAACAGTTTTGTTGTCAATATTTCAATTACAGTACTGACGCTGATAATTGGTTCTCTAGCTGCATATGTGGTGAGTAAGCACCGATTTAAGGGAAAGAAATTCATCTATTTAGTCATTATTGGCTCGATGATGATCCCTTGGCAGGTTGGATTAATCCCTGGCTTCCTCCTCGTCGATGACCTTGGTTGGATAAACACTTACTGGGCTTACATAGTTCCAGCGCTACCCAAAGCTTTTATCGTCTTCTTCCTTACTCAGTATTTAACATCTATCCCTGATGAGCTCGTTGAAGCTGCCCGAATCGATGGAGCTTCAGAATTTACAATCTATTACCGGATTATCCTCCCGCTTCTAAAGCCGGCGCTCATAGCGATGATGATATTTACCGCCATCGGCGAGTGGAATAATTTCCTCTGGCCCTTGATCATTACTACTAGCCAAGATATGGCTACCCTTCCAGTCGCACTTGCTAATTTACGAAATTCAGGCGCAGGCAATATTGGTACGCAAGGCATAATTATGGGTGCTTCACTGATCACGAGTATTCCGACTATCGCCCTATATTTTGCTACCCAAAAGCATTTCATTAGGGGAATTGCCCTCTCCGGATTGAAATGAGTGATTTCCTTTGTTAAGAAAAATCATCCTGTTGGTCAATATTTCTCTCCTTGCAAATTTCTTTGCAATTTTGCCGGCACATTCCAGCGTCTCGGTTGAAACTACAAATGTCGGGAGCGCATCACTTCCTACTGAGATATCTATCCTTGGACTCCCAGATGCAAAAAATGAGTTTGACCCAAAGAGCGCATTAGTCGTTGCATCGATTACATGTCCCGATGGAAGAGTTTTCAAAACTCAAGCGTTCTGGTTCCAGAATTTTGCCATGTCCTCCAATGGTGGAGTTGCATCCACCATGCGATCTGGTGACCCTGCTTGGCGAGTGCGATTTGCTCCCCCTATTGCTGGTCAATATCAACTTACCTTTGAAGCCTTAATAGATGGAGTGACGATAAGTATTCCCAATCATTCTGTAACTGCAACTGCACCAACAGATCCGAAGGTTCGAACCTCTGGAGTCTCCTTTGTCAAAGGAGGTAAGCCGTTTGTGCCCATCGCCTATAACATTTCTTGGGCTAATCGATTCGAAGAGATCGCCAAATATGAACGATGGTTTTCTAAGGCTTCGGCTTCGGGAGTCAATGTGGCTCGCGTATGGATGGCTTCGTGGTCTCTGGGAATAGAATGGACTGACACTGGTCTTGGTGATTACAGCAAGCGTTTAGATCGCGCCTGGTTATTGGATCAAATTTTTATAATTGCCGCAAAGTACGGGGTAGGAATTCAGTTAGTTCTGATTAATCATGGAGCTTTTAGCACCTCAACCAACCCTGAGTGGTATTCAAATCCTTACAATTCCAGCAATGGTGGTCCCATCGCAAATGCAGCCCTGTTTGCGACAGATGAGATTGCCTGGGGTTTTTGGAAACAGAGATTGCAATACATCATCGCCCGATATTCGGCTTACTCTTCCCTCTTTACTTGGGAATGGTGGAACGAAGTTAACTACACTCCAATCAATTCAAATGACTTGAAAACATGGATTGAGAAATCTGACAACATTTTAAAGGAATGGGATCCATACAATACGCTCACAACTAACTCTTGGTCCGGTGGGGCAAGCTTGCAAGATTGGGAGAATTTGGATTATGCGGTCACTCATGTGTATGACCCATCGGATCCGATTAAGAGCCTCACCGTTCAAGCAGAAGCCCTTCGCAAAACAGTCCCAGATAAGCCAATACTTGTTGGAGAGATGGGCTCTGGATCCGTCACAGAGGATCCGTTTGCCGATCCACGAGGTTTGCATTTACACAACGCGCACTGGGCTGCAACATTCGTTGGTTTTGCTGGCCCCGCTTCCTATTGGTGGTGGGATACATATGTTGATCCACTTGAGCTTTGGGGCCATACAAAAGGGTTAACTAAATTAACCAGTGGTCTAGATGTGGCAACAATGAAAACTGACCGACTTCTCGGAATCCCTAATGCGACCACACTCACTCTCTCTAGTGCAAACACCACACTTGCCTGGATAAGACACAATAATTTTGATAGATCCGCTAAGACGCAGCTCTTGCTCGAGGCAGCAATTGAATCTCTTCGAACTAAGAAAAAGATTAAAACTGTATTTCCGGATCCAGTTTCACAGGGAGGCAATATCAACATGCCTGTTAATGGACCTGGTGTTTATTCTATTTCTTTCCTCAACACTTTTACGGGTAAAGAGATTCTCAAACAGAAAGCTACTTCGTCAGGAAATCTTTTGAAGGTTAAGGTGCCTAAATTCACCGGAGACATCTCAGTTCGTGTTGACAAGGTGGTAGGGTCATGAGCGTGAAAGAGAGAGTAAGCTCCGATCTACCAATACAACCACTGGCACATCCAACACTTGCAGATGTTGCGGCTATCGCTGGAGTGAGCATCAAAACTGCTTCTCGTGTGATGAACGGTTCGGAACAGGTTTCCGGGGATACTGCAGATCGCGTCAAGAAGGCCGCAAATTTAGTTGGTTACCGCTCAAATCGGATAGCTCGCGAACTTCGAGTTGGATCATTGAGCAACCTTGTCGGAATGGTTATTTCAGACCTAGCCAACCCTTTCTACGCAGGGCTGGCGGCCGGAGCCGAAGAGCGACTTGGTGAAGAAGGACTCGACTTGATACTTGCGACTGCGCGCGATGATGGAGAGCGCGAGAAAAACCTGATCGAATCCCTTTTAGAGCGAAGAGTCCGTGGTCTCATCATCGTTCCTTCTGGAGAGGATTACAGCTACCTGCACCAAGAGAGAAAGAGAGGTTTCTCTTTCGTCTTTGCAGACCGACCAGCACCATACCTAGATGCGGATTCAGTCACAGTAGATAATCGAGGTGGAATCACTGCTTGTCTTGATTTTCTGCTCACAAAAAAATGCAAAAAGATCGCAATTATTGCGGACACTACGAGTATTTGGACCGCATCAGAGCGTATCGAAGCTTTCAAACAGGCAATTTTGAGTCGCGGTGTTGATATTAGGAACACTCAGATCATCACAGATATCCATACCTCTGAAGATGCATCAGATGCAACACTGGAGCTACTAAAGACACATCCCGATATTGACGGAATTATTGCTACCAATGACTTAATTGCAATGGGTGTTGGACAAACCGTAGCAGCATCGGAAATATCGGTTCAGGTTGTTAGTTTTGATCTCTTCCCGACTGCCAATTTGCTCAATATCGCCACTCTTGATCACGACCCAAAGCGCTTGGGAAGATTGTCAGCCGAGCAGCTACTACGTCGTTTCCAAAATCCAACTGACTCTGCCTTCGTCACGGAGATCATGAGGGTTGAAATGACAATTGCTAAACCCAAGGAACGTCGAGCTAGCAATGAGTAACTATGCACTCGGTGTTGATGTGGGCGCTACTAAGGTAGCGATTGCAACTATCGGAGATGACTTCAAGGTAAGACAGAAAATTGAAGTTTCGACTAAATGTGGCGACGGCTTAAAACTTTGGGGAAACATTGCTGATGCGGCCAGGGACTTCATCGCTTCGGAGAATGGCGTACTCAAAGGAATTGGTGTCGCTTCTGCCGGACCATTGAACATCGTAAAGGGAACTATAAGTCCGGTAAACATCTCCGTGTGGCGCGATTTCCCAATCATTAATTGCTTTGAAGAGATCTCAAAGGGCTCACCCGTAGTTCTACATGGAGATGCAATGGCTCTTGCTCATGCAGAACATAAGTTGGGTGCAGGCCAGGGCTTAAAAAATATGCTCGGCATGGTTGTCTCGACCGGAGTTGGCGGAGGCCTAATCCTTGATAATAAAGTCTTCACGGGCGAAAGTGGAAATGCATTTTTTCTTGGGCATACATCAGTTAATTTCGAAGGTCCTAGCTGTGCATGCGGTCGGCGCGGTTGTGTTGAAACTTATGCGAGTGGTCCACGAATGGTCGCTCACGCACAATCAAGAGGTTGGGCATCCGAGGACGCTTCCTTTATTTCTCTCGCTAGAGATGCAGAAAAAGGTGATCCGATAGCTCTTGCTGTGATTGATGAAGGGACTCGAGCGCTAGCCGTTGGAATTATTAATGCTTTAGGAAGTTTGGATATTTCTAACGTTGTAATTGGTGGGGGCGTGACCGAGTCTGGAGCCATCTTCTGGGAACCTCTGCGCAGACACGTGAAAGAACAAGCGTCCTTCATTGGGTTCTTAGGTGAAATTCATTTACATAAGGCAGCACTCGTCAGAGACGCAGGAGTTCTCGGTGCTGCCTTAGCAATCCTCGGATAGGAGCCAGAAATGGAACTAGAAAAGTCAGAACGCCCTTGGGGCCGATATGAAGTGCTTCAAGAATCGGCCACCCATAAGGTCAAGTGCATCTGGGTTTCATCTGGAAAACGACTCTCATATCAGCGCCATCAGAAGCGCGCCGAACACTGGTTCATTGTTCAAGGTAAAGCTCTTGTAACAATTGATGGAGAGTCAAAAGAGCTCTCTGCGGGGGCAACCGTTGACTTTGCAATAGGAGTTTTACATCGGATTGAAAACATTGGAGATAACGAAGTGATCTTCGTAGAAGTACAAACGGGTACCTATTTTGGTGAAGATGATATCGAGCGAGTAGAGGATGATTTTGGGCGATGACTAATAAACGAACTGAACTAAAGACTCAATGGACCCTTCACCTATCCCCTAGGCCAGATGCTTGGGAGATCCAACCAGTTGTAGACGGTCACAATGCTTGGAGAAATGATCCTGCTGCAATTGCCAAAATCCTTGTCCCCGAGTCAGTTCCTGCAGAAGTTCCTGGATGTATTCACACCGATCTCATCAGCGCCGGGGTTATCAAAGACATTTCAATCAATGGTAAAGAGCAGGATCAATTCTGGATCTGGAAAACCGATAGTCGATATACGGCAGTTATCCCGATGGATTCATCCCCAGGAAATAAAGAATTAATCTTTAACGGCTTGGACACGCTTGCGAAAGTTTCTATCAATGGCCAAGTTCGTTTGACAACAAAGAATATGCACCGCTCATATCGCCTGGATATCACCTCCGAAGTTGCAGCCGGACCAGTTGAGATCGAAGTTGCCTTCAAAGCTCCTCTCACTGATGCAGAAGACAATGTTGAAGCTCTGGGTCTCTATCCTCGGCCATATGACATGCCATATAACTATCAACGAAAGATGGCTTGTAGCTATGGATGGGATTGGGGTCCCATCACAATCTCCTCGGGTATCTGGAAGAAGATTGAGATTCATTCGTGGATTACTGCATATTGTGACAACGTTGCCATTACTCCTTCGGTTGAAGATCATCTACCGGTTTTCAGTCTTGATGCAAAAGTTGTCTCAACAACACCAGAAATTTCTGCCCGTGTCACCGTTACTTCGGTATTAAATGGCGAAATCATCTCAGACGAATTGGTTCAGTATTCTGGCGGACAATTTAAGGGGAAGTTTGAAGTGCCGAATGCTCAAATCTGGCATCCCCGCGGCCGTGGAGCTCAGCCTCTCTATTTCGTTGACTTGTTACTTCTTGATTCCGATGGTGCTGTGTTGGAGACCTATAGGAAGAGGGTCGGATTCAGAAGTGTAGAGATTGATGACTCCCCAACTTCTGACGGAAGAAATCTATTCGCAATCAAGGTCAATGGTGAACGACTTTGGATTCGAGGAGCGAACTGGATTCCTGATGACCCATTCCCCACCCGCGTAAGTAAAGAGCGCTACCAACAGCGGATCAAGGATATGCTCGAAGTTAATATCAATGGGATTCGCGTCTGGGGTGGCGGAATCTATGAGTCAGAAGATTTCTACAATTTTTGCGACGAAGAAGGCATCGTTGTTTGGCAAGATTTTCTCTTTGCTTGCGCGGCCTATCCTGAGACGCCAGAGATGTTCGCTGAGGTTGCCGCTGAAGTAGATGAGAATGTGCGACGCCTTTCCTCACATCCGAGCCTAGTTATTTGGTGCGGTGGAAATGAATGCTTGGAAGGTTTTCAATACTGGGGTTGGAAACCCGATCTTGCCGGAAGACCATGGGGTGAATCCTTCTATCGAAAAACAATTCCAGATACATTAAAGGCTATAGACACAACTCGTCCTTATATTCCCGGCTCGCCCTTTTCCACTCATAGTGATGACGTTCGAAGTTTCGACTCAGGAACTAATCACATCTGGGATGTGTGGAACGAAACGGGTTACGAGCGCTACGAGCAGTATCAACCTGCCTTCGCCGCAGAATTCGGTTTTAATGGACCGGGCTCTTGGTCGATGCTCACTCGTGCCATAGGAAAAGATGAACTTGATTCAACCACGGCCGAGGTTGCTTACTACCAACGTGCATTTGATGGCATGACAAAAATCGCAGCTGGGCTATCTCGAGAGTTTGCAGTCCCTCCTACTTCTGGTCATGCGTGGTACTTCGCTGCAGCCCTCGATCAGGCTCGGGCGGTTGAAATCGGTCTCAAACATTTCAGGAGTCTTTACGAAACATGTTCTGGCTCAATCCTGTGGCAATTCAATGACATGTGGCCTGCAATCAGTTGGGCTGTCCTTGATTACACAGGATTTAGAAAGTTAGCTTGGCACGCGATGAAGGCTGCATATCGCCCACGTACCTTGATTATTGGGCGGGTAGACCAGGGAGCTCAAATCACATTGCTGAACGACCATTCCGAGCCATGGAAAGCTGAAGTTGAGTTATTCCTTATTAACAAGAGTGGCTCCGTTGTTGGAAAGCACTTCCTAAAAGTCGATCTTGATAGATACAGCGTCTATAGGACTCCAGCGACCGAGATATTTCCTGAGATTGCTGATGGTCAATATGAAGGATTCATCTTGGCTAATTCACAAGAGGTGCGTGCGGCACGCCGGACAACATTAAATCCAGCGCAAAGCGCTCCTGCTCATGACCTCAAGGTGTTTACTAGTTTCTCAGACAATCTCTTGAAGATTGATGTGACTGCAAATACTTACATCCACGAACTCTGTGCCATGCCGGAGATAGTCGCACTGGGAACACAAATTGACAAGCAAATAGTCTCACTCCTGCCTGGCGAGACTCACACATTCACTATTTCGGGCGACGTTGATGATTTGAAACGGATTTCCGAAAAAGCGTCTTCGCTTCTCTGGTCACATAATCGAGTGGTCAATCCATGAGCGAAATATCCATTGAATCCTTTGGCGCAAAGGCTGATGGAGTTACTAACAATGCTCGAGCAATCCAATCTGCCATTGATTCGGCTGCCGCAAAAGGCGGAGGACGTGTTGTAATTCCACAGGGAGTATTTCTCAGCGGCAGTCTGCAGTTAAAGGCGCACGTAAACCTTCACCTCAGTAGTGGGGCTGTCTTGAAGGCGAGTTCAAACTATGAGGACTACACGGATGATCACAATATAAAGAATCTCACAGGAGGCACTGTCGACGAATTTGTCCTTCCGCAGCGTGCCTTTATTACCGCATTTCGAGCTCACAATTTGGTGATAAGCGGAGATGGAACTATTGATGGCAATGCAGATGGGTTCATCGCAGAACGCGGGCAGTACATTCATAAAATGCGCGGTCCCGTCGGGGGTAGGGATCAATACCTCGAAAGGCCCTTCACAATCTTCCTTATTGAGAGTAACTCCATAAAGATCCGCGACATCACTATTCAAGATCCCGCATTTTGGGCTCTTCGACTTACGGGATGCAATAACTCTTTGATTGACTCCATTCGGATTGATACAGATTTAATGGTTCCGAATGCCGATGGTGTGGACATCGATAGATGCCAAAATGTGAGAATTCTTAACTCGGAATTCATTACAGCAGATGACTGCATCTCATTGAAGTCATGCTCGCAAACAGCCCAGTACGGGGATGTGGCAAACATTCTGATCTCCAACTGTCTAATGACCTCTACATCTGGTGCAATAACTTTGGGAACAGAGTCTGTTGGAGATATTAAGAATGTCATTGTTTCAAACTGCATAGTCCGTGATTCTCATCGTGGGTTCGCCGTACGTGCTAGAGAAGGTGGCAGGATTTCGAATGTTCGTTTCTCAGATTGCCTTGTACAAACGCGGACATTTAGCGATATGTGGTGGGGTCATGGCGAAGCTCTGCACGTAACAGCTTTCTCTTGGGATGATCCTGAAGAAGGTACCGATGGCAACATCGAACGCACGTATGAGGGTTTTGTCAGCGATATAGTTTTTGAAAACATCACCTGTTACAGCGAGGCAGGAATCTTAAACTACGCCGCTCGTCCTGAACTTATCTCTGGGGTCACCTACAGAAATATCGACCTCACAATGACCAAGACTTCAAAATGGCCTTCGCGAATCGATCTCCGACCAAACGGTATCGAGTCTGTTCTCCACAGAAAGCACAATGCTTTCGAGATTGTAAATGCATCGGATGTAAAACTCTTTGATTGCACTATCCGCTGGGATGAAACTGCAAAAGATGAGTATCTTGCAGCCATTCTCGTACAGAACTCCCCTGGCCATACAGCGATCAATCTCGTGGAGTTAATCAAGTGAATGGTGCGGACATCCGACATTCTTTTAGGTCAGATATCCAAGGACTTCGCGGTGTTGCGGTCATTTTCGTCATCATTGGCCATGTATATCCATCAGTACTGCCGGGTGGATTCATTGGCGTAGATGTTTTCTTTGTAATCTCTGGGTACGTCATTACAGAACAATTGAAATCACTTTGGCTCTCCAATCAGAAGAATCTCCTTTCGAGTTTCTACGCACGAAGAATTCTAAGAATTTTTCCCTCTGCGATAATCGTCGTTTTGACCACGGTTTTAGCTACCAGAGTATTGCTGGGGCCTATTTTCGGCGCGGATGCTGCTACCGATGGTTTTTGGTCCACAGTCTTCCTGGCCAATTTCCATTTTGCAGCATTGTCGCAGGATTACTTTGCCTCTGGGGTACCTCAGTCGACGATGCAACACTACTGGTCACTCTCTATCGAGGAACAGTTCTATCTCTTGTGGCCATTGATATTCATACTGTTGGCGAAATACGCATTGGTCAAGAGATACCAAATACTTTTTGTTGGTGCACTATTACTAGGTTCCTTCACTTTCTGCATAGCAAATCTCTATCTTCTAAATGGTCAGATTTTCTTCAACAGCGGAGCTCGAGCATGGCAGCTACTAGCTGGGTGCCTCCTTGCCCTTATCTGTCCCGGCCCGAAAAACTTTCTTATCCTTCGATTTATTGCTCTAGGTACGCTTCTGGTAACGGCCGTCACCTTAGATCAGACAATGCAATGGCCATCTCTTACTTCTTTGCTTGTCGTACTCTCTGGCGTCTTGCTATGTTATCCAATCAAGGATCAAAGAGTTCTTGTCTTGGACAGTCCCCCACTTAAATATGCAGGTGATATCTCCTTTTTACTCTACCTCTGGCATTGGCCGATACTTATTATCGCAAAAAACTATTTCCCGACTTTCGAAATCAGGCACACAGCCCTGGTTCTCTCTCTCACGCTCTCCTTCTCCGCGGTAACGCATAAATTCTTCGAGAGGCCTATTCGACAGAATCAGAGACTTATTCAAAAGCCCCGTGTAACTATCTTTAGTGGAGTCATGCTTCTCATTATCACTGCCATAGCCATGAGGAGCTTGTAATGCATCCGAAACGAATCTTTCTTTTCTGCCTACTTCTATCTCTGATTTCTTTACCTGTCACTAGCCACGCTGCAATTAAAGTCGGATCCAGCTGTGTAAAAATCGGATCAGTCACAACTATTTCCAAAATCAAGTTTGTCTGCCTTCAATTAAAGAATTCGCCTTCTTGGCAACCTGCTACTCCGGAGAACATGCATCGCCTTGCATTGGAAAAGTCAGTTACTCAACAAACACTCCCCTCTGCACTACAAGAGAAGCTCCTGCAGGCCCGAGGCGACAAGAGTCGCTGGTTAGATCAGACATGCTCTGTCGATTTTGCGAGTATCGATACGCCAGTCTGTGAGGGTGGAGATCTAAACTCAAAGAGACTCATCGTTCTCTATGGCGACTCTCATGCGTCCATGTGGATGAGTGCGATCGAATCCATCGCCAAAAAGCAGGGTTACAAAGTCAGACTTTTCGCCAAACTCGCCTGCCCAATTATCAGAGAACCTATCTGGTCGTATCAACTCAATAAGCCTTTCATTGAATGTACTCAGTGGCAGGAAAAGGTTATTGAGGAGATTGAAATGCTCAAACCTGATGTTTTAATAATCACTGACCAGTGGAAGCCCATCGTTATAGATGGGAAGCGTTCTGATTACGATACTCCTTTCGCATGGCAACGTGAGTTTCCAAAGGCGCTACAGGAACTTTCGGCTACTACGAAAAAACTGATAGTTATTGGAAATAACCCAAGCCTGTCTCAAGATCCCGTGAGTTGTATAAGTAAGCCTCGCTCTTCTCTACCGTTATGCGCGAGCGGTAGAACACAGGCAGATAATGCGAATATAAACAATATTGAGAAAAAAGCAGCGATTGCTATTAAAGCTGCGTACATCGACACCGTATCCTGGGCGTGTACACAATCGCTATGTCCTGTCGTGATCGCTGGCAAGATCGCGTACTTTGATCAGTGGCACTTTTCAGAAAGCTTTGTGCAATATCTCCGTCCGCTACTCGAAAAAGCACTTGGTTTACCAGCGTAAATGTCCGACTAGCACTCTGGATTTATTCGTGTAGCATTTGGGCACCGAGGACGATTGGCTCAGCGGTAGAGCACCACATTGACATTGTGGGGGTCACTGGTTCGATCCCAGTATCGTCCACCATCTGAACGATTGTTTTTTAGGTTACAACAAGTGACTAGTCAGAGTTAGAAACAGCCGAAGACAAAGTATTAGGCGGATGTTAATCTCAATCTACGCATAATAAAGAGGGAGAAAATCACATGGCTACGTGGCAAGAAGTATCAGCGATTTTAACAAATGGAAAATCACACAAGGGTGAAATGGTTAATGATTCATTGGTGAAGACTCTGATTGAGACCACAGATGGCAGAACTCAGTTGGTTTGGGTTGAGCATATTAAAGGAAATGCAGTATTGAGTTCAGTAGTTTGCAAAATTGATGACGTAAATCTAGTTGCCTTGTTCAAATCAGATGTTCTAAAGACAATCTCATATGGCCTTGGCTCTATTCAGGAATATCTTGCGCTTAAGCACGTTGCACCTCTCGAGAATATGAATGCAAACGAGCTTGCTCAGCCACTCATTGAGCTCGCGTACTTTGGCGACATCCTTGAAGCGGCAATTACAGGTGGAGACGCATACTAAGAAGAAAGTAGTTGTAATTATGTCCTTTACGGATGACGATAAAGAAGCCTTAGGCGAAGACCTAGATGAGTTAAAGACTAACTTGGCAATTCTCGAGCGCACGGCTAAAGGGATACAGAAAGACCTTAGAACTTTAGTCACCATGGCATGGATTTATATAATTCTTTCTGCAATAGCGGGTGCTCTCATTGGGGTGGGGATAGCTGTCGCCGGCGGTTGAAATGTTGCCACAGGGTTGCAGGCTGTGGTGCTCAATCACACTAGCGACCACTCTCAAACCAGAGTTAAAGGAAGCTCTCAATCCGCCGCAAGGTCTCTGCCAGATAATCGGGAATCATCGCGCGGTGAACTTCATTCGAAGTTTCGTAAAGATAATTAAGGAGAATTATGCGACGTTGCATTAAGAAAACCTTAAGATCTCTCTCGGACATTTCAGGTAGTGGCGCTACGGAAGAGTATCCCTCTCGCAGTGCGGCATCCTCTTCTGGTGTATCCAGGTAGTAAATAGCCGTGGCCAAATCCTGAACTGGGAGGCCGATTCCAGAGTCATCAAAATCCAGAACTGAGAGCGAATCCTGACTCCACAAAACATTGCCACCATGGAGATCAGCATGAATAACTATTGGAATAGCCCCAATATAAAGCGATTTAATGTGAGAATCGATCAGCTGCAACGCTCGCGAAATCAGTTCTTTTGATCTTTGGTCAAGCACGCTCTTATCGCTTAACAAATGATCCTCTGTCCACCACAATGCATCGTCGAACACGGGGAGTTTTGAATAAGAAGGGAGTTGAAAATCCCTTGCAACAATATGCATCCTGGCCATCGCTTCACCGAGGGCTTGGAGTTGCACTAACTCTGGTTCATCATCTAGTTCAGATCCTGGTAGCCATGAGTAAAGAACGCAATGCAGTTCTCTGACCGCGTGCTCGTGGTGCATGGAGACGAAGAAATCGCCCCGGGTTGTTTTGATTGGCTTTGCAACTTTAACCCTCCCATCTTCATAAAGATGGTTAACCCATGATACTTCAGCCTTCAGGTTTTCTGTTGTACGAGGAGAATTAATGTTTACTCGTAGAGCAAACTGTTCATTGTCGATAGAAACTACCTTAAATGTCGCATTGTATTCGTTGTTGATAAGAGTGACTTCTTTAATGCTTAAGGAGTAAGACTTTAGAACGTCTTTGGCAATCTCAATCAAATGCCTTTCTTCAATAGACATTAAATTCTAGATCTTTTCTTGGGTGCGATGACTGCGGTTCCCTTCTCGTGAAAAAGTATGGTCATCACGTGGTTCGGCAAGGCGTTTGCGATTGCGTCGGCTAGCTTACGTTCTTCCTCTCGAAAGACATCATCCAAAAGAACAGTGGCATTTGGCGACAATAGTGGGACCAAATGTTCGAGCGCAGGATATCTCGCATCCGAATTAGTCGCGCTTGGTGGTCCATCGATAACCAGAAGATCGATCTTCGCCAATCCTTTCAATGTTGATTTGGCATACCACTTGTAGCCGCTTGGATAAGCTTCCAATTCATGAATTCGTATCTCAACTCCTCGAATCTTATGAGCTTCAAGCATTTCTCGTGTTTGCGCGCCGAATTCTTGTGAATGATCAAGACTGATAATTTTCTTTGCACCAGATTTAGCTAGAACTAAGGTTGATGTACCGGAACCGAGCTCTACAGTTAAACGTGGGCGAATGCTCTTGGTTATGTGGGCTAGAGTCAGAAGAAAATCGGGCGAAGCGGCCCAGCCGCGCGAAGGGGGAAGTGGCGCTGATAATTTTAGAATAGGCAGTAGTTGTTCGATAGCTTCAAATTGATGATAGACATCAGCAAGATCGCTTTTTATCCGCCCTGTTTGTCCAGAAAGCTCTTTACTCACACGGTCGGCATTTCGGTTAACTTTTCGATGAAGCGCACGAATACTACGCACCAGATAGAGAGAAAGTGCGAGCGAGATTATAGAAGCAACAATACCGATGAGATTTTCCATTCATATAGTGTAATTGTTACACAGCAGAAAAGGCAGGAGACCTCGGTCCCCTGCCTTTTCTCGACCTTCGAATTAGATCTTTGCTTCGCTCAACGCCTTCTTGTAGATCACTTTCTGGAAGTAAGAGGCCCCAAAGAAGATACATCCGAGGACATACCAGAAGCTTTCCGCTGAAGTCATTTGGCATAAGCCGCGCTCACTCATCGCCTTTTTTACAGGAACTTTGGCAAAGTAGCCTGCCCCGAACCAGATGCACTGCAATACATACCAAAACTTCTCTGCGCCAGTGAGTGGTTTGTTATTCATATCTACTCCTTATTCAACGTCAAAGGTGATTTCCCTCAACTTCTTCCTCACAATTGTCCTTGTCGCAGTTACAATTCGATGAAACCTTCATACTTTTGACCAGTCAGATGGGAGGAACGAAATGGTATCGCTCTCAGTTGCCATGGTCTGTCTCGGAAACATCTGCCGATCCCCCATGGCTGCGGCCGTTCTTATGGGTAAAGCCCAGAAGATCACCGAGGTAGGAATAAATATCAGTAGTTCGGGGACGAGTGGTTGGCACATCGGAGAAGGTCCACATCCGACCTCAAAACTGGTCTGGGAAGAGGCTGGATATTTGCACGATCACAAGGCTTCACAATTCAAAGTAAACGACTATTTCGTTAATGATTACATTTTGGTGATGGACTCGAGCAATTTCGAAAATGTTCTGGCGTTAGCGCCAAGCCCGGAGGATGCCATAAAGGTTTTCTATCTACGGAGTTTCGATCCAGCGTTGTCACATATCGACCCACTATCGAGTGAGTACACCAAACTTGAGGTACCAGATCCTTACAATCAATCGAAAGATGCTTACCGCGAAGTTCTTGCGATGATTGAATCAGCAGTTGATGGGTTTATAGCTAGCGTTATTCGAGACCACGGCGCTTAAGTAACGGTGTGATCGTAGCTTCGCGTCCGCGGAAGTTTTTAAACATCTGCATTGAATCAATAGACCCGCCACGGCTGAGCAACTCAGCCCTGAAGTGATCGCCGTTATTACGCGTCAGGCCACCATTCTCCTTAAACCAATCTACTGATTCGGCATCGAGAACTTCACTCCAAATGTATCCGTAATATCCAGCCGAATATCCTCCGCCAAAAATATGAGAAAAATATGTGCTGCGATATCTCGTTGGAACTGCGTGATAGTCAAGCCCATAGTCCTTAATCGCCTGTGATTCAAAAGCTATGACATCGGTAACATCCTGACCAACTTCAAGTGAGTGCCATGCCAAATCGAGGATGGCCGCAGCTAAGTAACTTGTGGTTGCGTGACCTTCATTAAATGTTGAAGCGCTCTTGAGCCGGTTGATGAGCTCTTGAGGAAGTTGTTCGCCAGTTTCATGATGCTTCGCATAATTTGAAACAACTTCTGGCCACAAAATCCACATCTCATTAACTTGGGAAGGGAACTCAACAAAATCGCGCTGAACACTTGTGCCCGATACACGAGGGTAGGTAACACTTGATAACAATCCGTGAAGTGCGTGACCAAATTCGTGGAACAAGGTAACGATCTCGTCATAGGTCAGTAGAGTTGGTTGACCTGCTGCAGGCTTTGGAATGTTGAGGTTATTGCAGACCACTGGGAGTTGACCCAAAAGAAAATTCTGGTCAACTAAGTTATTCATCCAAGCACCGCCGCGCTTTGAATCGCGTGTGTAGAAGTCTCCGATGAATAGTCCTAACTTGCTTCCATCTTCATTGAAAACTTCAAAAGCTCTAGCTTCAGAGTGATAAGTAGTTAAATCTGGACGTTCCTTGAAAGTAATTCCAAATAGTTTTGTTGCTGCAAAAAACACACCATCATGGAGAACTCGTTCGAGTTCAAAATAAGGTCGCATTGCACTGGAATCGATATTGTGTTTGGCCTTGCGCACTTTCTCGGTATAGAAATCCCAATCCCAGCTTGCTAATTCGAAACTTTCACCTGATTCCCTGATCATCGCTTGGATTTCAGCGCCCTCAGCACGAGCATTCCGGAGAGCAGCAGGTGCAATTTTTCGCAACATCGCGTGGACGTTCTCCACACTTCCTGCGGTCTGCTCGGCGATGATGTACTCAGCATGATTATTCTTGCCAAAGAGCTTTGCGCGAACTGCCCGTAGCTTAGCCATCTCTACGATGATCGCCTTAGTATCGAATTCGTTATCCCGATTGCCCCGGAGCAACGAGGCCTTCATGATTCTTTCGCGTGTCTTTCGGACTTCTAGGCTATCCAGCATGGGATTACCTGTGAAGTTGACCATGCCAAGAAGATATTTACCTTCTAACCCACGAACGGTCGCAGCATCAGCGGCTGCTTGAATCTCGCCATCCGATAGCCCTGCCAACTCTTCCTTTGAATCAACGATGAGTGCACTGTCATTTTTATCGGCTAAAAGGTTCTTAGAAAACTGCGTCTCCAAGAAAGAGAGGCGCTCATTTATTTTTGTTAATTCTTCACGCTGGTCTTGTGTCAAATGAGCTCCAGCATAGACAAAATCCCTATAGTATTTTTGCAATAGCCATGAATCTTCTGAGTTAAGAGATAGTGAGCCTTGGTTATCGTACAGACTCTTGATGCGAGAAAAAAGTGCAGGGTTGAGTGTGATCGCATCTTGATGTGCAGAGAGCTTCGGTGCAATCTCTTCTTCTATTGCATCTAGCGCATCACTGGTATCACTTGATGATTTGTTGTAAAAAACTAAAAGCATGCGAGTGAGTGTGCGACCACTCTTTTCCAGAGCAACAATAGTATTTTCAAATGTTGGCTCCCCCGAAGCGATTATCGCTTCGACCTCCGCTAACTGTTCTTTGGTGCCTTGATAGAAAGCCTCGAGATAGTGGCCATCGTTGATAGTTTTGAAGTCGGGTAATTCATAGTCGAGAGTGCTAACAACGAAAAATGGGTTTGATGACATGTTTCCAAACTTTCTATGCGCGAGGATTAGGGCTGATTGTCTGTTTTGGATCTCTTTGTGGAAGCGCCCCCAAAGCGTTATCAATAGCTGCCATCACTGATGGGTCGAGCTTTACACCAGATGCCTTCACATTCTCTTTGACCTGAGATGGCTTTGTAGCACCCATGATCGCTGAAGACACGTTGTCATTCTGTAATACCCATGCGATTGCAAGTTGCGACATTGTCAGACCTACAGAATCAGCAACTGGTTGCAACTTCTGCACTGCCCCAAGAACTTCTTCGCGCAGCCATCCTGAAATCATCCCAGCGCCACTCTTCTTATCTGTGGCACGTGAACCTGAAGGAGGTTTTGCACCTGGCTTGTACTTTCCGGTGAGAACCCCCTGAGCAATAGGTGACCAGACAATCTGTCCAATTCCCTCTTTGCGCGAGAGCGGTACAACTTCGGCTTCAATGACGCGCCAAAGGGCGGAATACTGTGGTTGGCTCGAGACAAATCGTGAATAACCCCGAGAGTCTTGAATTTTAAGTGCTGAAGAAATTTGCTCTGCATTCCACTCAGAGAATCCGATGTAATTTACTTTGCCTTGGCGAATGAGATCCTCAAAGGCTTGCAGTGATTCTTCAAGAGGGGTTTCAAAGTCAAAACGGTGCATCTGGTAGAGATCGATATGATCAACATTTAAACGCCTCAGGGATGCGTGACAGGATTCCATGATGTGCTTACGCGAAAGTCCACGATCATTTTTGCCGGTTCCAGTCGGAAAGTACACCTTTGTGAAGAGCTCATAGGATTCTCTGCGAACACCTTTGAGAGCTTTACCCAGAACCGTCTCCGCTCGAGTGCCTGCATAAACATCTGCTGTATCGAAGGTCGTGACGCCAAGGTCGAAGGCGGTCTTCACACACTTGATTGCCGCTTCTTGTTCTACTTGGGAACCATGGGTGATCCAGTTTCCATAGGAAATTTCCGATACATACATTCCAGTACTACCAAGGCGTCTATATTCCATACGCAACACATTACGCTATATTCTTAACTCCACAAGCAGTAAAAATCTAAGGATGTCCACACCATGGCTCAGAATTTGAGACGTAAGTTCAGTAACGTCTGGCGCCAACTACCCCACCCTTTCCGATGGGTCGTGGTCGCAACGGTCGGAACGACACTAGTCCTGCTTGGGATCGTCTTCGTATTTATTCCGGGCCCTGGACTTCCCCTGATCGTTCTCGGTGTGGCCATCTTGGCAACTGAGTTTGCGTGGGCTCAGGTTGTCTATATCCGAATTAAAAAAGAGACGGATAAATTGACGGCTCGAGCAAAGAAGGCATTCAAGCGCAAATAGATCGCCTGTAATGTCGGCGAGTTGATCTAGGCTGGTCGGATGAAGAAGATGGTTGTTGATGAAGATCTATCTCAGACAACTTTCGTCGTTCTAGATTTAGAGACCTCTGGTGCATCACCAAAAACTGGTAGCGCAATTACTGAAATAGGCGCTGTCAAAGTCTGTGGCGGGCAAGTTCTTGGTACCTTTAAAACTTTCGTTAATCCAGGAACGCCTCTTTCTCCGTTTATTACTGAGTTAACCGGGATTACCGATGAGATGCTTATCGACGCACCAAGAATTGAATCTGTTCTGCCTCTCCTCTTTGAATTTTTAGGCAGCGAGAGAACAACTGTATTTGTCGCCCATAACGCCCCTTTTGATCTCTCTTTTCTCAAGGCTTCTGCTGCTCTGCATGGATATGCGTGGCCAAACTTTCGCGTGATCGATACCGTGAAAGCCGCCCGTTTTGTGCTGACAAAAGACGATGTCGCAAACTATCAATTAGGCACTCTTGCACTCTATTTCCGCACAGAAATTGCACCGAACCATCGAGCTCTAGATGATGCTCTTGCAACTGTTGATGTTCTTCACGGAATCATCGAGCGGATGGGCACCTTCGGAATCACCACAATCAATCAAATGCTCAACGCCGGAGCTAAGAAGGTTCGACCAAAGATTGCGTCAGAGCAACCCACTTCTGCAGAAGAGCAGTAGTCGCTCCGCTATCAACTGCTACCTCTGCTCTCTTTAATCCTCGAGTAATTCGTTCACGCACATCAAGGTCTTGCACCCCTTCAAAGGCAGCTATTGCAGCTGCTGCATTTAACATGACTGCATCTCGTGGTGCACCTTGCTCGCCCGCAAAGATAGATAGTGTGATTCGAGAATTTTCATCAGCGTCTCCCCCGACGAGGTCACTTACTGGCGCGCGAGAAATACCGAAGTCAGAGGGTTCAATCACATCACTTCGAATCTCACCATTACCAATACTTAAGATAGAGGTAGTAGATGAGAGCGTAATTTCATCAAGTCCATCATCTCCGCGAAATACGAATCCATCTACTCCACGAGTTGCCAGAACTTCTGCCATCACTAAATGCATTCGATCATCGGCCACACCGATGGCTGCTGCCTGAGGTTGTGCCGGATTTGCTAGCGGTCCCAAGATGTTAAAAACGGTTGGAATTCCTAACTCTTTTCTGGCGGGAGCGGCAAATCGCATGGCTGGATGGAAGATTGGGGCAAAGCAGAAACCTATTCCCAGTTCGCGTACCGTTTTCTCAACAGCTTTGCCATCGAGAGTAATTGCCACACCTAACGCTTCCAGTAGATCGCCCGACCCAGATTTACTAGAGGCAGCTCGATTGCCATGCTTAACAACTCGAGCACCAGCTGAAGCAGCAATGATTGCAGCAGTCGTGGAGATATTGATGGTGTGCGCTCCATCTCCACCGGTTCCCACTGTGTCGACAGCTCGCTCTGTGATCGAAATCGGGGCGCTGTGAGAGAACATTTGATTGACGAGTGCTGAGACTTCTTCTGCGGTTTCGCCTTTATTTTTCAGCGCAACTAGAAATGATTTGATTTCTGAAACATCTGCCTTGCCGAGAAGAATTGTCTCCATCACAGAAGAAATTTCATGGGCTTCAAGATCGAGACCACTTACCAAGCGATCTATATAGGAGCTCCACATGATGGCTTCACCTACTCTCTACGGCAGAAGCTGTTCTCAGAGGAAATTATGCCTTGACGCGTGTGATCGAAGAGCGCAGTAAATCGGCAACTGTATGTGCCAAGGTAAACGGATCGATGGGATGAAGAACATTGGCTTCAGCTCGCGACCACGTCGCAAGCCACGCATCTTCTTTTCGGGCTGTCATCACCAAGACTGGCGGGCAGTTAAAGAGCTCATCTTTGAGTTGGCGAGCAACTCCCATTCCGCCTTCGGGGGCCGCTTCACCATCGAGAATAAAGAGATCAATCCCGTGATCACTATTTCGAGCCTTCCCATCTACGTAAAGGCGTAGAGCTGGGCCGGTCGCAAATTCAATAATTGAATGAGGCGCTAAATCTGGAGCAACGCGGGTACCTAAAGCTGCTGCTACATGGGCGCGGACCGTCACATCATCTGAGTAAAGAACGATATTCAGGCGGCGAGACTCTTCTTGCGACATAGGCGCACTCTACCGCGAGAGATGGCCGATGCCATGGTGATCCGTTTCACCTCAAAGATGGGCAAATAAGGGTCAGATAGAGCCAGAGAAAGAGGTGGATGGCTGCAATATCGGGAATAATCTCCCGTATGACAAGTACCGTCTCAAGCCAGGCATCAGAGCCAGCCTCGATGCACAGGATCACCAAGCCCAATGTTGTTGCGGTGGGCACGATCGTATGGCTCTCAAGCGAATTGATGTTCTTCGCAGCGCTATTTGCAATGTACTTCACCACACGCGCAGTGCAAGGTCCAGCGATCTGGCTTGAATCAACTGAATTTCTCAACATTCCTTTTGCAGCAATCAACACAACCGTTCTAGTTCTTTCATCAGTGACATGCCAATTCGGTGTTTTTGCCGCTGAGCGCTTCCAGAACAAACGTGAAGGTTCGCTTTTGCAAATCAACTTGTGGGGAATGCGTGAATGGTTCTCGCTGACATTCCTTATGGGTGCATTCTTTATCGCTGGCCAAATCTATGAGTATGCAGCCCTGGTCTCTGAGGGAATGACGCTCTCTTCGAATGCTTACGGTTCTGTTTTCTATCTTGCAACAGGTTTTCACGGACTACACGTAACGGGTGGGCTCATTGCATTCCTCATTGTTTTAATTCGTGTAGCTAAGGCTCGACGCTTCACACATCAACAAGCGACGACCACCATCGTTGTTTCTTATTACTGGCACTTCGTCGACGTTGTATGGATTGCGCTCTTTTCTGCGATCTATCTGATTAAGTAGATAGGGATATAAGTGAAGAGACTTTCTCGTCATCGCAGACATCGAGCTGTTGCACCTCTGCTATTGATCTTCGCCCTTCTGGGAATCGGAACTACCTTTCAAGTAGCTGGTGCAGCCACAACCTCGCCGATGACTGCTGAAGAGAGAACTGCCGCTATTGCAGAAGGCAAAGAAATCTTCTTGAGAGGCTGTTCTTCCTGTCACGGTCTCAATGCTGAAGGCGGTTCAATCGCACCTTCACTGATTGGTGTTGGCGCTGCTTCTGTTGATTTCCAAGTAGCTACCGGTCGTATGCCAATGGCCGATATGAGCCAACAGGCGATGCGCAAAGATCCTGTCTACAACGACGAGGAAGTTGCAGCACTTGCAGCTTATGTTGCTTCACTTGCCCCAGGACCTGAAATTCCTTCAGAGGACATGCTCAACTACGAACGCGATGGTGAAACTGCAGAAGGTGGCGAACTCTTCCGTACAAACTGCGCAATGTGTCACAACTTTGCTGGTCAAGGTGGCGCACTCACTCAAGGAAAATATGCGCCATCTGTAATGGGTGTAGAGCCAGTTCACATCTATGAAGCGATGATCACAGGTCCACAATCAATGCCCGTTTTTTCAGATAAGACGCTTACTCCAAAAGAAAAACTATCCATCATTAAGTGGATCAAGGCAGCAGAGAAAGAGCCACAGCTTGGTGGAGTTGCACTCGGGCGCGTTGGACCGGTAACTGAAGGACTTCTTGTTTGGACACTCGGACTTGGACTGTTGATAGGCATTGCAGTCTGGCTAGCGGCGAAGGCGAAATAGGTAATTATGAGTAACGAAATCGAAACCATCAAAGATCCAGGTGTACCTGCACACAAATTGCGCCAAACTGATATCGATCCAAAGGCAGCAGACCGTGCTGAACGCCAAGTTGCAATTCTTTTCTTGCTCTCAGCACTGAGCACCGTGCTCTTCATCTACTCGTACTTTTTCATCTCTACGGAAACTTTCATCTTCATCCCACTCATGGGTGACCAGAATGCGCATCAACTTTTCTTAGGCCTTGGCCTTGCGTTCTCGCTTCTCTTTATCGGACTCGGCGCAGTGCACTGGGCTAAGACACTGATGCCAGATACTGAAGTGATTGCTCAACGTCACGAATTCCGATCACCAGATTCTGACCGTGATGATTTTGTGAAGACTGCCAAAGAAGGTGCTGCAGCTGCAGGACTTGGGCGTCGCTCACTTATCAAGCGCAGCCTGGGTCTAGCTGTTGGACTTGTCGGAGTCTCCCCTATCTTTCTTCTTCGCGACTTAGGGCCAACTCCAGGTGAAGAACTCAAGACAACTAGTTGGAAAGCTGGATCACGACTTGTTACAGATCCCGGCGATCGCCCAATTCGACCAGAAGATTTAGAGGTTGGTTCTGTTGCTCAGACTCTCCCAGAGATGGCACCAGGAAAAGATCACAGGTCTCTCAATGACATTGCAAAAGATGCGGTTCTCTTAATTCGCTTACGTCCAGAGGAATTCAATCTTGATGCAGAGCGTCTTTCATGGACTTATCAGGGCATCATCGCATTCTCGAAGATCTGTTCACACATGGGATGCGCCGTCGCACTCTATGAACAGGGCACAAAGCACCTGCTCTGTCCCTGCCACCAATCAACTTTCGATGTAACCCGTGCCGCCAAAGTTATCTTTGGCCCCGCCGCTCGTCCTCTGCCACAATTAGCAATCACAGTCGATGATGAGGGTTACCTCGTTGCACAAGCACCGTTTAATGAGCCAGTAGGACCTAGCTTCTGGGGGAGATCTAAGTGAGTGCACGCGAAAGAATCGCAGGCAATGTTGCTAACTATGTAGATGAGCGCACAGGCGCTGCTGCATGGATGAAGAAGAATCTTCAGAAAGTATTTCCTGATCACTGGTCATTTATGCTCGGCGAGATTGCGCTCTACTCTTTCGTCATCTTGCTCTTATCTGGAACATTCCTGACCTTCTGGTTCGACCCATCAATGCGCGAAGTTGTCTATGAGGGTTCTTATGAACCACTCAAGGGGCTAGAGATGTCTGCTGCATACGCCTCAGCACTCGATATCTCCTTTGAGGTTCGCGGCGGATTATTGATGCGACAAATTCACCACTGGTCAGCTTTAATTTTTATGGCAGCAATCGTTGTCCACCTACTTCGTGTTTTCTTTACAGGAGCGTTCCGCAAACCTCGTGAATTTAACTGGATCCTCGGTATTGGTCTCCTTACACTTGGAATTGTCGAAGGATTCTTGGGCTACTCACTTCCTGATGATCTTCTCTCCGGTACAGGTATTCGAATTGCTGAAGCAATTTTGCAAGCGATTCCGCTGGTGGGTTCATACCTTTCATACTTCCTCTTCGGCGGTGTATTCCCGGGCGAAGCATTTATCCCTCGTATCTATACGATCCATATCCTTTTACTTCCAGGAATCTTCCTAGCTCTCATCACTGTGCACTTGATGTTGGTCTGGTACCAGAAGCACACTCAGTATCCAGGACCAGGTCGCACAGAGAAGAATGTTGTGGGATATCCACTCATGCCGATCTACATGGCTAAAGCTGGCGGATTCTTCTTCATCGTCTTTGGTGTCACGGCCCTTCTTGGTGCGGTTGCATCCATCAACCCGATCTGGCTATATGGACCATATACACCAGGACAAATTTCAGCTGGATCGCAACCTGACTGGTACATGGGTTGGCTCGATGGATTGGTTCGCATGGCTCCACCGATTGAGCCAGTAATTTTTGGTTACACACTCTCACTCAATATTTTGATACCTGGCTTGATCATTCCTGGAATTCTCTTTACCGGAATGGCTCTCTATCCATTTATCGAACAGTGGATTACTGGCGATAAGCGCGAGCACCATCTCCTAGATCGTCCACGTAATGCACCAAACCGCACGGCACTTGGTGCAATGGCACTTACCTTCATGATGATTGCTTTGATCAATGGTGGCAATGACATCATCGCTACCAACTTTGATCTCTCCATAAATCAGATCATGTGGTTTAGCCGTATTGGAATCATTGTTCTTCCACCAATCGCATTTGTTGTCACAAAGAGACTCTGTCTCTCACTACAACGCGCAGATCGTGAACTTGTTTTGCATGGTCGCGAAACTGGTCGCCTTGTCATGATGCCATCGGGAGAATTCGTTGAAGTACACGAGCCAATCTCACCTGAGAAGGCTTGGTTACTTACGCAACATGAACAGAGCGCTCCTCTTGAGTTAGAAGAAAATGATGCTCGTGGGGTTCGTCGCCCGGGGCTGCTTAAGTCAAAGTTGCGTAAGCGCTTTGCGGTAGCTCACGCTGAGCAGGTTGCAAAGCCAACTGTTGCAGATCTCAAGGAGATCGAACACCACTAAGGATTAGTTACTTCTCGCGCTCTCCCCTGTCTCACAACAAGTGCGACGCCGGCGATTGTGACAAGAGTTCCCACAGCAGTAACGAGGCCTATCTTCTCCCCAAAGAGGAGGTAGGCCTCTACTGCTGTAACCGCTGGAACTAAGTAATACAGGGATGAGACAGAGGAAGCACTTGAACGGGCTAGCAAAAAGTAGAGAATCAAAATTGCACCGATAGATAGCGCCACGATCAACCAGATGAGCGAGAAGATAAAGGATGCATTCCAAGTAATCGATTGATCGCCTTCAAAGATCAGAGCTAATGAACCCATAAGAATTCCCGTCGCAACATATTGCCATGATGTTCCGGAGAGGACTTCAACTCCTGATCCAAATTTCTTCTGGAGCAGCGTTCCTGATGTTCCTCCAAGGAGAGCGATAAAGACTGCAATTACACCTGCCGTGGGTAGCCCTTGTTCTCCCGAACTTTGCAACTTTGGAGCGATCACCAAAACCAGTCCAGCTAAACCAAGTCCAAGTCCTAGCCATTTACGAGGTGAAAGCTTCTCTTGGAAGAAAATTGATGAGAAGACTGAGACTAGAACTGGTTGCAATGAACAGATCAACGCTGTGATGCCTGCCGGCATTCCTTGCTTCACCCCATAGAAACACCCACCTAAGTAAGCGCCATGGATTGTCATTCCAACCAAGACGCTCTTGCCGATTGTAGGTAGATCACGAGTAAACCTTTTCGTGATTGCCAGTGAGATCAGCGCTAGCAATACTGAAGCGATTGCCATTCTGATCGCGATGAATGTAAATGGTGGTGCATATGGAATTCCATAGCGAATCCCGGTAAATCCAGTACTCCAGAGAAGTACAAATAAAGCTGGAGCGGTGCGGGTTGTAATCAACCCTCGCATAATGTTTTGAGCTTGACGAGCGATTTAGCCATCCATTTTGGATTGCGATTGAGTGAGTCCGTTTTATAGACCCACCAGCGCTGAGCTTTATTGCAGACCGACGCGTCAAATATTTCAGTAACTTGCGTACTTCCGTTGCCAAGGTCCACCAACTCATAGGACCAAGTCCACTTCATGAGGTGGCGCCAAGTAATTTTCTGATTCTCTTCAAAGGCAACCACTTCATTGGTGATGCGATACGGCACCTTAATTTTCATCGACATCCCAAAACGCGCGCCAAAAGAAAGTCGCTCAGGCCCCGAAACTGACTTATTAATAGTTGAGGAACCATCAAAGAGCGCGTGTGCTTTGGGATCGGCAAGAAAATTAAAAATCTTCGAAGGTGGCGCTTGAATTACTATTCGGGCCGCTGCTGTATGCGGAAAATCTACTGTGAGAATTTCTGCGCGCGCCTGCATGTTAAATGGCTTTAATGTCCGACAGTCATGGCTGGGTCATCAATCGGCTTCTCATACTCAGTCACCCATCCGATGATGCTGATGACCAATGCTACGACTGAGATTAGCGTCAACCACCAACCGATAATGAGGCCAAATCCAATTGCAATTGCACTGGCAGCAACTGGTAGTGGCCACCATGAGTGCGGGCTATAGAAACCAAGTTCACCAGCACCATCTGCAATCTCTGCAGTGAGATTATCCGCCGGCATGATTGTGCCTATTCGCTTCTGTGTAAACCAAAGATAGAAGCCGACCATTCCTGCAAGGCACGCTGCTAAAAGCATTCCAGTGATGCCAACTGCTTCTCCGCCGACATACCAATAGACCACTGTCATGATGACATAGAAGACACTCAGGCCTACAAAGAGCTGCCAATTAACCTTCATGGTTAGTGTCCCTCAGTCTTTATATGTGGATGATGTAGATCAAATGCTGGACGCTCTGAACGAATGCGTGGCATCGACAGGAAGTTATGGCGTGGTGGCGGACATGAAGTTGCCCATTCGAGTGAAGCTCCGTAACCCCATGGATCATCAACGTTAACCATTGGGCTCTTGCGAGTAATCCAGACGTTGATAGCAAAAGGAATCATGGAGAGGGCTAGCAAGAACGAACCGATTGTTGAAATCATATTCATTCCGGTGAAGCCATCTGTAGCAAGGTAATCCGCATAGCGACGAGGGAAGCCCTTTATGCCGAGCCAATGTTGGATCAAGAATGTGATGTGGAAACCAAAGAAGAGCGTCCAGAAGTGAATCTTTCCAAGGCGCTCATTAAGCATCTTGCCTGTCATCTTTGGCCACCAGAAATAGAAGCCAGCAAACATCGCAAAGACCACGGTTCCAAAGAGCACGTAGTGGAAGTGTGCAACGACGAAGTAGGAAGCAGATACCGCAAAATCAAGTGGCGGTGAAGCCAGAATGATTCCTGTAATTCCACCAAAGAGGAATGTCACGAGGAATCCCATAACCCAGAGCATTGGCGTTTCAAAGGTAACGTGGCCTCGCCACATTGTGCCGATCCAGTTAAAGAACTTCACACCAGTCGGAACACCAATCAAAAATGTCATAAATGAGAAGAAGGGCAAGAGGACCTGTCCACTCGCAAACATGTGGTGTGCCCAGACAGCAACAGAGAGGGCAGAAATTGCAATCGTTGCCGCAATCAAACCTTTGTAACCGAAGATTGGTTTACGGCTAAAGACCGGCAAAATTTCGGTTGCAATTCCAAAGAATGGAAGAGCCAAGATATACACCTCAGGGTGACCAAAGAACCAGAAGAGGTGTTGCCAGAGCATTGCTCCACCATTGGCCGGATCAAATATATGTGTGCCATAAATGCGGTCAGCTTCCAATCCAAGAAGAGCTGCTGCAAGCGGTGGAAAAGCTAGAAGTACGAGAATCGAAGTCAGAAGTACGTTCCAAGAGAAGATGGACATGCGGAACATAGTCATACCTGGTGCGCGCATCGTAAAGATTGTTGTTATGAAGTTAACTCCACCAAGAATTGTTCCAAGTCCACCGATTGCAAGACCGACAACCCAGAGATCGCCACCGATACCTGGTGAATAAGTTGAGTTTGCAAGAGGTGCGTAGGCGGTCCAACCAAATGATGCCGCGCCTCCTGGAGAAAGGAATCCGGCGAAGGCCATGATTCCACCAAAGAGATAGAGCCAATAAGAAAGCATGTTCAACCGTGGGAATGCAACATCTGCTGCACCGATTTGTAGCGGCATGATCACATTGGCGAAGCCCACGAATAGAGGAGTGGCAAACATCAACAACATAATCGTTCCGTGCATTGTAAATACTTGGTTGTACTGCTCGGTCGAGATGAATTGCATTCCCGGACGGGTAAGCTCAAAACGCAGTATGAGCGCGAGAATTCCACCAATGAGGAACCATGCGAAAGAAGTCATCAAGTAGAGGTAGCCGATGGTCTTGTGGTCTGTTGACGTTATCCACTTTACAAAGTTCTTACCTTTAGAAGCCGGCGCTACACCTGGAGCTGCGGCGATAGTTGGTCGCTCTGCATATGTTGTCATGCTGTGCTCGCCTTCAACGTCTCAATAAAGTTCTGATAATCCGCTTGTGATACTACTTTGAGCGTAAATCTCATATATGTATGGCTGCGTCCACATAAAATATTACAAACTCCCGGATACTCACCGATTTCATTAGCAGTAAATTCAATTCGGTTAGTCACTCCAGGCAGATTCTGAATCTGTTGCATGAATGCTGGAATCCAGAAACCATGTACAACATCACTTGACGTGATTGTGTAGCCAACCCGTTCGCCAACAGGGACCACCAGTGTGGGTGGCTTCTCTGGAGTTCCGGTAACAAGCGCCTTCTCCCCAGCCTCTGGGTATCCGAATTGCCATGACCACTGAATTCCATTGACAGTAATTTCGTGGGCAACGTTGGTAGTTTTTTCAGTAATTTCGTTTTGCTTAACGGCGGTGAAGTAGAACATCACCGCAATAATTATGAATGGAATAACTGTGTACACGATCTCAACTGGAACGTTGTACTGAGTCTGTTTTGGAAATTCACCCTTTGATGCTTTTGCTCTATGGAATACAGCCGGCCACAAAATCAAAACTAAGGTAATTACTCCGACAACGCCTCCAGCAATCCAAGCGCCTTGCCATAATGGGAGTGAGATGTCGTTGATACTTGATGCACCTTCTGGGAAACCAAGGCTAGAAACTTTTGAACAACCACTCAGGGCCAAAACCATCGGTGTGATGACCAGCCCGAGGCGCAACGCGCGCGCTTTTCTCATTGGGAGCGACATAGGCCAAGGATAGTGGCGAGGAGAGAAGTTGTGAGCCGGTGCTAGTAGCCTTGATCGGGTGGTTCGTGTCACAGGAAATTTCACCTCAGAGGCCCCTCTATCGGAGATCGTCTCTTCGACGATAAGTGCTGCCTTTGAGGCTGGCTGGGCCGATCCCAAAAAAGTTTCCCAAGCTTCACAGCGAGCCAAAATCCTGCAGAACCATGCGGTGGAGGCCCTTGCATCCGGTTTGGGAATTCGGGCAGACCAAATGGAGATTGTTGGCGAATCAGAATTGGCGACCTACCTCTGCATTGCAGGATTTTTGGAACCAAGTCGCCACTTAGCAGTTGGTGCAATTGATCGTGGCAAAATCCGAGCATTCACTCGCACTCACAACGACCATTCAATCGTCCCTGTAGATAGCAATGGATACCTAGAGGCCGAGACAATCCCGGCGAACTCACTACTAACTCTGCAGGTCGTCAATGGCGAAACAGGAATTATCCAAGATGTTGAATTACTTAAAGCGAAGGCAGCGATGGTCGTTCTCGATGCGACCTACTCAGGATCACGCATCGCATTGGGTGAAAACTGGGATGGAGCAATTTTCTCAAGCCAGGCATGGGGCGGCCCATCTGGTTTATCAATAATGGCAATCGCAAACTCTCCACAGTGGAGATACCCGCTGCCACATATCGCACCAATTAGGACTCCTGGCGGATATTCACTTCCGCTTTTACTTGGCGCAGCAGTTGCTCTTGAAAATTTCAAGGAAGATCAGGTAATGCTAGATTCGCTCAATCGCTCCCTACGCAAAAGAGTAAACGCTTTGATTCCTTCGGCAATCATTGTTGGCGAAAATTCAAAAACTCTGCCGCATCTTCTGACAATCGTAATTCCTGGAACTGTCAGCGAAATGCTTGTGCGAGAGCTTGAAGCCAACGCAATTTCTGTCGATGCTGGCTCTGCTTGCTCGCCAGCTGATTTAGCGCCAAGCCATGTGCTTGCTGCAATGGGATTACCAACTGAAGGTTCATTGAGATTTACGTTAAGATCTGATCACACTGAGGCAGATATTGATGCGCTTGTAAAGGCTTTAGTGGAAGTGTGCCGCAACTTCTAAGCGCGCATCGTTGCCATACGCATCCTCGAAACGATCAAGGAATTCGGTCGGCGTAAAGCTGTACTCCTGCGTGCCCATCGTCTCGATGACATACGTTGCAATAAGTGAGCCCAATTGAGCGCAGCGTTCATGCGAAAGACCCCATGCAAGACCTGCTACAAAGCCACTTCTAAATGAGTCACCAACTCCGGTTGGATCAACTTTCGCTTTTTCTTGAGGGCAGGTAACAGTGATTGTCGGAGTCCCTCGACCTTCTACGCGCGAACCTGCAGAACCCAAAGTGACCACGCGATATTTCACACGATCAAGAATTTCGTCATCGCTCCAACCAGTCTTCTGAATCGCAAGTGCCAACTCATACTCATTCAAGAAAAGATAAGTAGCACCGTCGATGAGGGCTTTAATCTCTTCGCCTGAAAGACGTGCCATCTGTTGAGAAGGATCTGCTAGAACAGCAATGCCCTTTGACTTCGCCACTTCTGTATGGCGCAACATTGCCGCTGGATCATCTGGCGAAATTACTAGAAGGTCGAGATTGCCTTCCTTATCGATGATGGGCTGGAGTTCGATATCCCGCGCCTCTGACATTGCTCCAGGAAAAAAGGATGCAAATTGATTAAGTTCAGAGTCGGTCGTAACTGTAAAGAGAGCTGTGAATTGAGTTGTGGATACAAGAGCGTGAGAAGTGTCAACGCCGTGGCGAGTAAGCCATGCGTTGTAATCAGGCCAATCTTTGCCAACGGCTGCGATGAGAAGAGGCTTATGTCCAAGTACGCCAAGTCCGAAACAGATATTTGCGGCACATCCCCCGCGACGAACTTCTAACCCGTCGACTAAGAAGGAGAGCGAAATTTTCTCAAGTGAACCGACAACTACTGAGTCTGAAAACTTTCCTGGGAAAGTCATGATGTGATCGCGACCGACCGAGCCTGCGACACCTATCTTCATAGGGCGAGAATGTACAAGTAACTAGAGGTAAATGTGTGAACTAGTTAAAAGAATCACCGCAGGCACAAGAACCCTGCGCATTTGGATTATCGATAGTAAAGCCCTGCTTCTCGATAGTGTCCACAAAATCAATTGTTGCACCCATCAAATATGGATCGCTCAGCTTTCCTGTGATGACTTTGACTGTGCCAAACATACGCACGACATCGCCTTCGAGCTCGCGGTTATCAAAGAAGAGCTGATAGCGAAGACCTGAACATCCACCAGGTTGAACCTCAACGCGAAGGTAGAGATCGTCTGCACCTTCCTGTGCCAAAAGTGCTGCAACCTTGGCTGCTGCCCCATCGGTGAGAGAGATGCTGGTGGTGGTCGATGTTGTGTCCTGTGTAGTCATAGGCAAAGAGTACCCGCGTCACTTAGCATCTGCGACTTTTATAGGTGAGAATAGAGCCATGTCATCTTCTACCGTGACCAACCTCCTACTTCTAGGCAGCGGTTCAGACCCATTGTCTGAACGTGGAGTGACCTGTGCAGGTGAGATTCCGGCCGCCAGCGATCCTGATCTCGTTGCCCGTGCCAAGGCCGCTCGCGCCGCCCTCGGTGATCGCGCCATCGTTTTAGGCCATCACTATCAGCGCGATGAGGTTATTGAATTCGCAGATATCACCGGTGATTCATTTAAGTTGGCACAAGCTGCGCAAGCACAAAGTACTGCCGAATTTGTAATTTTCTGTGGAGTGCACTTTATGGCCGAAAGCGCAGACATCCTCACTAGCGATCGACAGAGAGTTATTCTTCCTGACTTAGCAGCAGGTTGCTCCATGGCTGACATGGCCACTGCCTCACAAGTTGATGAGTGCTGGAAGACTTTGAGTGCTCTTGGTGTTGCCGGCACAACTATCCCAGTGACGTATATGAATTCATCTGCAGCAATCAAATCATTTACCGGCGAGCATGGCGGAACTGTCTGTACATCTTCTAATGCGCAATCTGCAATGCAATGGGCTTTCACGCAAGGAGAGAAAGTCCTCTTTCTACCCGATCAACACCTCGGTAGAAATACTGCGGTGAAAAGCCTTGGGCTATCACTTGATGATTGCGTCTTATGGAATCCATGGAAACCCATGGGTGGTCTCACTGAGAGCGAAATCAAGAGCGCAAAAGTCATTCTGTGGCGTGGCCACTGTTCTGTCCATGGACGATTCTCAAAAGAATCAATCGATGATGTGCGAACACGCATACCGGAAGTGAAGATTCTCGTTCACCCAGAATGCACGCATGAAGTCGTAAGTAACGCCGACGTGGTGGGTAGCACTGAATTTATTATTAAGACTATTGAGGCAGCACCAAGGGGAAGTGCCTGGGCTATCGGCACTGAGTTCAATCTTGTCTCGCGCCTTGCCAAATCCCATCCAGATAAAACGATCGTCTTTCTCGATAAAACTTTATGCTACTGCTCGACGATGAACCGGATCGATCTCCCGCATCTGGTCTGGGCTATGGAATCTCTCGTGGCTGGCCACGTAGTCAACCAAATTTCGGTAGATGCCAAGGTAAAAAAGTTCTCTCAACTAGCACTTGAGCGAATGCTCGCTCTATAGTCCACCCATGAGTAACGAATCTTCCGAAGGAAAAACCTCACAAAAAAAGGGTCGCCCAACCCCTAAGCGCAGAGATGCAGAATCTGCGCGCAAGGTCTCTTCGCTTGCGCCGGCGCGTTCGAAGGAAGAGAAGGCCCGCCAAAAATCTGCCACTCGTGCTGCTCGCATAGCTCAACGTGAGGCATATCTTCGCGGTGATGAGAATGCACTCCCGGCGCGCGACCGCGGACCCGTCAAAAGATTTATAAGAAACTACGTCGATTCGCGCCGTTCGATTGGTGAGTATTTCCTTCCCGTCATTGGCGTTGTCCTTCTCGTTTCACTTATTCCAATTGCTGCAGCTGCAGTCATTGGCGTTGTTCTGATGTACACAGTTCTCTTTGCATCTGTCATCGATGGATTCCTTCTTAGTCGAAAGATTAAGCGTGAAGTCGCGGCACGTTTTCCCGATGCCTCAACAAAGGGTCTTCCTATGTACGGATGGTTGCGCTCAACTCAGATGCGTCGCATGCGTGCGCCAAAGCCTGGCGTGGCGGTAGGAGATAAGTTCTAACTACCCATAGGGTAGGCAAACAACTTAATAAGAGTTCTTTTGTAGGGGAAGTTCGGTGAAAATCCGACGCTGACCCGCAACCGTAAGAGCGTTCTGCGCTCGTAGTCGGATTACCTACCTAGGAACATTGACAAACACCCGCCGAGGTTTGCGGGGCGTAGTCCAAAGTCAAGCGTGCATTCGCTATTTCTAGGAGCTACCCCTGTGAGACTCTCACACAATGAGGAGCTCCAGTTAAATGAAAAAGAAATTCGCAGTTCTAGCCATTCTGACATTACTTGGTGCAACAGTTACTCCAGCGCAGGCCGCAGATACCGGTTACCGCTATTGGGGATATTTTCAGGCAGCGCCAAAGGCGACAGCGTGGACAGCTGCAATGACAGGTCCCACAGTCGATATCGCTGATGGATCGGTAGAGGGATGGGCATTCACATTCTCAAGTGAAGCGATTCCAGATGCAACGTCTCCATCAGTACTTCCAGATTTTCAATCAATCTGTAGCAAGACTCGTGCAGTGACAGGTAAGAAGAGAATCGCCATTGTTATCGATTTCGGTGCTGCATACCTAGCACCGACCGGAGAAAAACCACTGAAGACAGTCAAGCGCTGCATCACTATTGATAAAAAGGCACAAGGCATCGATGTGCTTGGCAAAGTCGTCCGAGTTCGCGGCGATAAGTCAGGTTTGATTTGTGGCCTCGGTGGATATCCGCGTAAAGAGTGTGGCGTAGAAATTCCTACACCGGCAGCTTTAGCCAAGAAGTAATTAATACCCCGATGAAGAGAACATTCCATCCACTGACGTGGTGGTCCGGTGCGATCGCAATTTCCATTGCGGTTTCATTAACCCATCACACCGCCTTTAATCTGGCAGTAGTGGGTGGAATGTGCTTCATTGTTTATCGCGCTAATCGCAACGCTACCGATCTAACTCCTTGGTCTGGTGGCTTATGGTTTGCCCTGAAAATCGCAGTCATCATTATCGTGATTCGCACAATGATTGGAATTGCAATTGGCGTTCCGATTCCGGGAAATACGCTCTTTGAACTGCCAATTGCCAATCTTCCAGATTGGATGGCTGGTATCAGAATCGGTGGCGCAATTACAGCAGAACGGCTTACCTTTGCTTTTGAAGAAGGTATTCAGATCGCAACGCTGATATGTATTTTTGCAGCTGCGACTTCTCTTACATCGCCTCATCGCCTTTTGCGTCAGATGCCGATCTTTATCTATGAATTTGGTGTTGCACTCGTCATCGCCACATCAGTACTTCCACAATTAGTATCTAGTGCCACAAGAATCAAAAGTGCACAGAGGATGCGTGGTATCCAAAGACGAGGCTGGGCAGGCGTTGCACTCCCTCTCCTTGAAGAGTCACTTGCACGTTCCCTCGATTTAGCAGCTGCCATGGATGCGCGAGGTTATGGATATTCGCGTCATCGCTCCCGTTATCGCAGGGAGAAGATACTTCCTCGTGATCTGTCAGTTATTGTTTCATCCCTTGCTCTGATCCCTATCTCGATGATGGTTTTTGCATGATTACATTCAATAGTGTTTCACTCATCTATCCACACTCACTGCACACTGTCTTCGAGGATCTCTCTTTTACGATTGATGAAGGTGAGATGGTTTTAGTAATTGGCGCTACCGGATCTGGAAAGTCTTCACTTCTGCGACTCATTAATGGCCTCGTTCCCCACCACACAGGTGGAATTTTGGCCGGTGATATTTCCGTCGATGGAATTTCTACATCACTTACTAAGCCTGGAGGATTAGCTCATCTCATCGGCATTGTTGGCCAAAATCCAATACACGGTTTTGTCACGGATACCGTCGAGGAAGAACTTGTCTTCGGAATGGAAGCTCTCAACTTTGCCCCAGATGTGATGCGCAAGAGAGTCGAAGAGATTTTGGATTTACTTTCTCTTGCCCACCTTCGAGCTCGCTCAATTTCAACGCTTAGTGGCGGAGAACAACAGCGCGTTGCTATTGGAAGCGCTCTAGTGATGCACCCAAAGGTTCTAGTGCTGGATGAACCAACGTCAGCACTCGATCCAATCGCAGCAGAGGAAGTCTTATCAATCTTGCATCGCCTTGTTCATGATCTAGGGCTTACGGTTGTAATTTCAGAGCACAGGTTAGAGCGAGTCATTGGCTTTGCCGACCGCATCATTGCGATTTCGGCAGATGGTAAAACTGAGATCGATATTCCAGAAGAGATTCTGAAAAAATCACCGATCGCACCGCCTATCGTTCACTTGGCACGAGCGCTCAATTTGGATTCTGTCGGAACAAGCGTGCGAGAAGTAAGGCGAATGACAACACATCTTCGCGACTTCACGCCTCTGGTTTCACAACCCCGACACACCTACGGTGAGACGGTTGTGACTATAAATAAGCTCAGCCATTTCTATGGTGAGAAAGTAGCACTTCGAGAAGTCTCACTTGAGTTTAAGTCAGGTGAGATAACTGCTGTGATGGGTCGCAATGGAGCGGGAAAGAGCACCCTCTTTAAATCTATAGTTGGATTTCATAAATCAATAGGCGGGCAGATAACGGTTCTTGGAACTGATCCGACAGAGCTTCACGGGCACAACCGTCTTGCAACGATTGGTTACATTCCACAAGAACCAAGTGACTTATTGATTCATCCTTCGGTAGCTAAGGAGTGCGCCGCCAGTGATCGCGACAATGGATTAGAGGACGGTTCAACATTTGCGTTCCTTATCCGCCTCACACCAACGATTAATCCCGATGCTCACCCACGTGATCTCTCAGAGGGCCAACGACTTTCACTAGTTCTTGCGCTCATTCTCTGCAGTGGGCCAAATGTTCTCATCATGGATGAACCAACGAGAGGTTTGGATTACAAGGCGAAATCACTGCTGGTAGACACCTTGATTTCATATTCTCGCAACCTTGGTAAGTGTGTCCTGATAGCAACCCATGATGTTGAACTAGTTGCAGAGGTTGCCGATCGTGTCGTCTTTTTGGCAGATGGCGATGTTGTAGCCGACGGTTCAACTCTTGATGTTCTTCTCTCATCCCCTGCGTTTGCCCCACAGGTTGCGAAAGTTATGTCTCCTGCCCCGTGGCTGACAGTAAAAGATGCTCTTCGCGGAATTGCGGCGGCAACCGGTAAGGATTCACAAGAGTGAAAGATACCAAGGGGATTTACCAGTTATCACTTCAATCAAAAGTGGTTCTCACCTTTACATCAGTCATAGCTCTTGCAGGTTTTGTCTGGCCATTTTTCTATGTTGGAAATCTTCAATGGATATTTGTCGTTGCAATTGCCGCCTCTGCTTTTCTCCTTGTTTCAGAGGTAGGAATCGGTTCGATTGATGCAAAATCTATTGCGCTCCTCGGAGTGATGAGTGCATTTATCACGTTGTTAAGACCGCTAGGTGCAGGAGCCGCAGGACTCGAACCGATCTGGTTTGCTCTCATCATTGCAGCGCGGGTATTTGGACCCTCGTGGGGATTTCTCTTAGGAATTACATCCATGACAACTTCGGCGCTCCTTACCGGTGGTGTTGGGCCGTGGCTCCCCTACCAAGTCTTCGCAGCGGGATGGATTGGCCTTCTTGCAGGTGCACTTCCACAAAGATTTGCAGGAAAATTGATTCGCGGCGCTGCAGAAAAAGTCATGCTCATTGTTGTTGGAATATTTGCTTCTTTTGCCTTTGGAATATTGATGGATCTGCAATTCTGGCCCTGGGTGCTGGGATCAAGTACTCAACTTTCCTACATTCCCGGCGGAGCGTTAAGTGAAAATTTCTCTCGCTTTATTACATTTCATTTTGCATCTTCAATGGCATGGGATATTCCGCGAGCAATTCTGACATCGGTCCTGATCGCAATGACAGCAACACCATTCCTTAGGGCCTTACGCCGGACCTATTTCAAGGCTGCCTTCCTTACTCCGATCGAGTTTAAGAGTGCGCTCCAGATAAAGAATTAACGAACGTGAGAAGGCACAAAAGGGAACTCCACGATCGTGGCAGATGACGCGCGCCCACGAATATCGATCGTTACTTGATCACCGACAGACAGATGAGTATCTACAAGGGCGAGAGCAATACCCACTCGAAGCGTTGGTGAGAAAGTTCCGCTGGTAACTGTGCCAACGCTTTTGCCTGACGCATCTTGTAGCTCCATACCCGCACGCGGAATTCCTCGATCATTAGATTTCAATCCACGCATGCGACGCGCGGCTCCTTCGTTTTTCTGAGTAACTAGAGCATCACTGCCGTGAAAGGGACCCTTCTTCCATCCGATCGCCCATGTAGCACTTGCCTGTACTGGAGAGATCTCTAGAGAAAGTTCATGGCCATGCAATGGGTATCCCATTTCAGTGCGCAGTGTGTCGCGTGCACCAAGACCACAGATCGCTCCATCTGCATCCAAGACGGCGGCGGCGCAGATATCCCACACTGATTCGACATCGCCACGCTTTGGGAGAATCTCGAATCCGTGTTCGCCGGTATAACCAGTGCGACACAAAATTACATCTGCCTGACCGATGCGAACGTGTGAAAATGCCATGTAATCCATCTCAGGTTCAACGCCAAGGTTTTTCAACACCGCCGAAGCTCGGGGGCCCTGAAGAGCAATGACGCCAAAATCTTCATGAAGATTTTCTGCAGTAATTCCTGCTGGCGCACTCTGTTGGAGCACTCGGACTACATCGGTCGTGTTAGAGGCATTGGGAACCAAGAATAAATCTGTCGCGCTGTTGCGATAGACGATCAAGTCATCAATCACTCCGCCCTCTTTGTTGCAGAGCAATGTGTATTGAGCTTGTCCATCTGTAATGCGAAGCAAATCATTTGTGAAAACACTATTGAGAAACTCGAGAGCTCCCTCTCCGCTGACGCGCGCCTTGCCGAGGTGGGAAACATCAAAGAGCCCCACACGTTCTCGGACAGCAGCGTGTTCGGCCAAGACACCTGAGCCTGGATACTCAATCGGCATCAACCAGCCACCAAAATCAGCCATCTTCGCGTCGAGGGCGAGGTGGCGACTATGCAAAGGTGAATTTTTCATCCCATCAACCTACACTTACGGCGCTAGGACAGGCAGTTGGCAACCCCGAGACTTTTGAAAGGCATGTGTGACATCGACTATGACCGCACTCTCCCTCACCTCCTCACTTAAAGATGACATTCTTGTTGTCGGTCTCGCGCAAGGCCCCGCTCAACGTAAAGGCGGAAAGCCAACGCTGATTATTGAATCTGGAGATCTCGCACTCGATGCAAAGAGTCTGGAAGAAATTCTTGGCGATATGGGAGCAACCGGTAAGGCCGATGAAGTCATCAAGATTCCAGGTAACTCAGTACGCCTTCTTGTCTTTACGGGTTTAGGAAAAGCATCTTCTACTTACGGCCACGAACTTCTACGTCGCGCAGCAGGTGCAGCTTCTCGCACCCTCTCCAATCAAAAATCGGCAACCTTTGCTCTTCCAGTACAAAACCTTGAAGGAGTATCAGCAGTCGCCCAAGGCGCAGCCCTTGGCGCATATCTTTTTAACGAATTTCGCAGTGATGAGGTCGTTACTAGTAACTCATCTTTAGCCTCAGCCAAGATCTTTACGCCACACGCTGCTAAGGCAGAGTTTAAAGATGTTGTAGCAGAGGCAGCAGTTATTGCTCAATACACATTCCTTACTCGCGATCTCATCAATACCCCGCCAAGCCACCTCAATCCAGCCTCTTTCGCAGATCGAATGAACGCTGAGGTGAAGGCAGCCGGTGGCGCTCGTGCAGGTCTATCTATAACTGTGATGACAGAAGTAACGTTGAAGAGTAAGGGTTACGGTGGAATTACCGCAGTCGGCCAAGGTTCAGCTAATCCCCCACGACTTGTCCGTATTTCTTACACACCTACAGGCAAGGTCAAGCCGGCAAAACGTTACGCCTTTGTAGGAAAGGGAATTACCTTTGATAGCGGCGGACTTGCACTCAAGCCCGCACTTGGTATGGAAGCAATGAAATCCGATATGAGCGGAGCCGCTGCAGTCTGTAGCGCAGTCTTAGCAATTGCAGCTCTGAAATTACCTGTCGCAATCGATGCATGGGCACCGCTAGCGGAGAATATGGTCAGCGATAACGCAACTCGCCCAAGTGACATCATCACTATTTATGGCGGCAAGACTGTTGAAGTTCTTAACCCCGATGCCGAAGGTCGACTAGTTCTTGCTGATGCACTTCAACGTGCGCAGGAAGAGAAGAACCTTGATGCAATTTTCGACATCGCCACTCTGACGGGCGCTCAAGTTGTCGCACTCGGAACACGAACAAGTGCTGTCATGACAAACAATCAATCACTCTCGGACGCATTCCTTGCAGTCACTCAACAAACCGGTGAGCAGTTCTGGCCAATGCCACTTCCCACTGAACTCCGTGCATCCCTTGATTCACCGGTTGCTGATCTTGCAAATATTGGAGATCGCATGGGTGGAATGCTTGTCGCCGGAATATTCCTCAAAGAGTTTGTCTCTGATGATCTTCCTTGGCTTCATCTAGATATTGCAGGCCCTGCATATAACGATCGCGCAGTCCACGGATACACTCCAGTTGGTGGAACCGGTATTGGTGTCCGTTCGCTCGTTGCAGCGGCAAAGGCCCAGATCTAACCTCGCTCAACTCTGCAGGGCGGGCGTTATCTCGCTCTCATTATGTGAGTTGAACACGTTGCCAGTTAGTCATTGAGGGGTCAGACTGGCAAGATATGGGTATAGGCCTTGCGGTCAGGTGAGCAGAGGAGCAGAACTTTCGTGTCTAACGTTGATCTCGTTGTACTCGGTGGCGGAAGCGGCGGATATGCAGCCGCGCTACGAAGCGCTCAACTCGGACTTTCTGTCGTACTCATCGAAGCTGACAAACTTGGCGGAACCTGCCTTCACCGCGGATGTATCCCAACAAAGGCACTGCTCCATGCTGGTGAAGTCGCAGATACAACTCGTGAATCTTCACAATTTGGAATTAACTCAACTTTGAACTCGATCGATATGAATGGTGTTAATTCATATAAAGATGGAGTCATCACCAAACTTCATAAGGGCCTCCAAGGGCTGGTCAAATCCCGAAGCATTACCTACGTTGAAGGTTACGGAAAATTAGTTTCGCGGGATACAGTTGAAGTTAATGGTGTTCGCTACACCGGCAAGAATGTAATTTTAGCAACAGGCTCATATGCCAGGACTCTTCCTGGACTTGAAATTGATGGAAAGCGCGTCATCACATCAGATCACGGCACAAAGCTTGATTACATTCCTAAGAGCGTCATCGTTTTAGGTGGAGGCGTCATCGGATGTGAGTTTGCATCTGTCTGGAAGTCTTTCGGCTCTGAGGTAACAATCATTGAAGGCCTGCCTCACCTCATCGCACTTGAAGATGAATCTTCTTCAAAACTGCTTGAGCGCGCGTACCGAAAGCGCAAAATTAACTTTGAACTCGGAACTCGCTTTAAGTCTCACACCGTCACCGCTGATGGCGTCACAGTCGAGTTGGAAGATGGTCGTACCTTTAGCGCTGAAATTCTTCTTGTTGCTGTCGGCCGTGGACCAGTCTCTGCAAATCTTGGATATGAAGAACAAGGCATCACCATGGATCGCGGATATGTCATTGTCGATAACAAATGCCGCACAAACGTTCCAGGCATTTGGGCAGTCGGTGACCTCATTCCTACCCTTCAACTCGCTCACGTCGGATTCCAGGAAGGAATCCTTGTTGCTGAAGAGATTGCAGGGCTTAACCCACGACCAATTAATTACGACGGTGTTCCTCGCGTGACTTACTCAGAGCCAGAGGTTGCCTCCGTTGGTCTCACAACTGCGCAAGCAAAAGAGCGCGGACATGATGTTGTTGAGCTCAACTATGACTTAGCAGGAAACGGCAAGGCGCAAATTCTCGGAACTTCCGGATCGGTTAAATTGGTCGCAGAAAAGAATGGTCCTGTGCTTGGAATCCATATGGTCGGTTCACGCGTTGGTGAGTTACTTGCCGAAGCACAATTAATCTTTAACTGGGAAGCAACTGCAGCTGACGTTGCCCCACTTATTCATGCACATCCAACAATGTCTGAAGCTATGGGCGAAGCGCACATGGCTCTAGCCGGCAAACCGCTTCACGCACACGGATAAAGGGAGAACACCAATGACATTCTCTGTAAAGATGCCAGCACTTGGCGA
>Ga0209770_10000063_pt1 | contig 61275 bp, 82 predicted proteins | sample LauGreSu1BDMLBDD_2_FD_187572 | JGI IMG/M metagenome (GOLD analysis project Ga0209770, IMG submission 187572) | Freshwater lake microbial communities from Lake Michigan, USA - Su13.BD.MLB.DD (SPAdes) (version 2) | ecosystem: Environmental > Aquatic > Freshwater > Lake | place: Lake Michigan, USA... | reverse complement strand
GGCAACGTCGGCATTGGGACGACGAGTCCAGCACAAAAGCTTCAAGTTAACGGAGCCATTCAAGCAGGACCATCTTCTGTAGCAGGTGGACCTATTATTTACCAATCATACGCATCTCCCAACTACATAGGCTCAATAGGCTCAGAGTACTCTAGTGGTGCGGTTCTTATTGGATACGGAGCTACTGGTAAAAGTGGAGCTTCTGGATATGTTTCGACATTTGAAAACTTTTCTGGGGTCAGAGGTCTTCTTCGTCTAGCTTCTGGAAGCTTTAGCGTATTGTCTAGCACTACTGCTGTTAATACGGCTATTGGTGGTGACTTAACTATGACCACTACGTTTACTGTAACAGACGCAGGCAACGTTGGTATCGGCACTACGAGTCCGGGCTCCAAGCTTCAGGTTGAAGGAACCAACCCATTTATTAGAGTAAACAATACCTCTGCTAATGACCACGGAATCAAGATAAGCTACAATGGCTCTGATGCTCACGGTCTTCATTTGCTATATAACGCCAATAGTGCTGTATCATACATAGACAATACATATCAAGCTGTTAGTGGCCAGGTTTACGGAGATATTTACGTCCGTCAAAATGTTGGCGGAACAATGACTCCAAGAATTACAATTAAGGCTGATGGTGGCAATGTCGGTATTGGAACAACTACTCCAGCATCAATTGGAACAGGAATCACTACGTTAGACATCCAAGGCTCTAGTGCGGGTGGTGTAGCATTTGGTCCTTCAGGGGTTAAGAACTACATCTACGGGGCTTCTACTATGTATGTTGAGGCTCATACTACGGCAGTATTCACTACGTCAGGAAGTGAGAAGATGCGCCTCACTACAGGTGGACAGCTTATCGTTGGCGGAACTACTGTTGGTTATTCTGGCACAAAGCTCCAAGTAGGTAACACATCCGACGCTCAGAACGGATTAAACATCCTAACGTCCACCACTGGATATGGATACATTCTGTTTGGTGATGGGGCTGGTGCTGACACCTATGTTGGTCAGATATGGTATTACCACGGTGATAACTATATGGGATTCCAGACCAATGGAGGAGAACGAATGCGCATTACGAGCTCTGGCAACGTCGGCATTGGTACGACGAGTCCAGCTTCTGCATTGCAAATAGGTAGCGTAGGCTCAACTGGATATAGTGTTGGAAATGGTTTAGCTTTTGGTGACGGAACAAGAGCTGGAGCATTAAATGTTGATTCTAATGGAACTACTTTATACTCTAGTACCAATCTTATATTCTCTCCCGGTACAACAGAAGCAGTTCGAATCACCACATCAGGCAATGTCGGCATTGGCACGACGAGTCCTACTCAAAAGCTAGATGTTGCTGGTAATATCAATATAAATAGCGTTTCTTATACGTATAAGATAAACGGTTTTGATACGATTTCAGCATCTTCTACGTATACAAACATTCACAATCCGGAAGGAGCTATCTCAATCTACTTAGGAGATAGTGCGGATAGGACAAACTACTACGACAATAATGCTCATAGGTTTAGAAGCGCAGGGGGAGGCACAACTTATGCAGCAATAACCAGCGCAGGCAACGTCGGCATTGGCACTACGAGTCCGGATGCAAAACTTGTTGTTGTTGGTAGCGGAACAGGCGTTGCTAAAATTGGAGATGCTGGATTTGGCAGTGGAAACTATACTGGAATATCTCTTAATGGAACACTAAGCACGTCAAACTACAACATTTTGTCGTCGCCAACGGATTCAACATTATACATAAATAGACCAACAGGAGCCACAATTCAGTTCCGTGAAAATAATACGACTCAAGTAATTATTGCTGCGAGCGGCAACGTCGGTATTGGCACGACGAGTCCTGGAGCACGCCTAACAGTTCTAACAACAACTTCATCATCAGCAGATTCATTTAGGGTCACAGATGGGACTGGAGTCATCAATGTTGGACATTGGGATACAGTAACCAATAGATTTGAATTCTCAGGAAAGCCTACAAAATTCGTTCAATATGGTGCTGGGAATTACATTTCATTTGGAACACTTGGCTCTGAAAATATGCGTATCGTCGCTGGTGGCAACGTGGGCATTGGCACGACTGCGCCGGGGTATAAACTTGAGGTTTCCGGTTCCGTTGGTGTTGGCGCAAACTCGGGTCAAAACATAATTTACAATAGTTTTAACGATGTTGGAGCATTGTTTCAACGTGTTGGTTCTTATGGCGAGGTTGTTCGTTTGGGTCGTTGGGGTGTTTCAAATAGCGTTACGCTTGATTATCCAACGGATGGAACTTTTGCTATAAGCACCAATAGTTCGGAACGGATGCGTATCACCGCAGCTGGCAACGTCGGCATTGGAACGACGAGTCCTTCCGAAAAGCTCCACGTAGATGGAAACGTAATCGTAACCTACAACAACTCGTTCCAAGGAATCAACAGCATTGGTAACAAGGCTATCCTAGCTCGGGTGTCTCCGACTACCGGAATCATCAACTACGCTGAGTACGCAACAGCTACCAACCTCAACGGTTTTGTTCTGGGTTCTGACGACGCACGAGTTAAAGGAGACATTGCAACAGACTCTCTTGACTTCATCACCAACACATCCAGCCGGATGTTTATCAACTCAAGTGGTAACGTTGGTATTGGCACCACGAGTCCTACTGATAAATTAGCAGTAGACGGGAACATTAGTATTTTTTCAGCTAATAAGCTTTACAATGGCTCCGCCGCAGATTCTGCAGGTATTAGTTTTCCTAGTAATGTAGTTAGGATTGATGGTTATAGTGGGATTACATTCAACTCTAGTACTACAAACATAGGTTCTCAGACTGAACGTATGCGTATTACCAACTCCGGCAACGTCGGCATTGGGACGACGGGGCCATCGTACAAGCTAGACGTTGTTGGAGATGCACGAATTACCTCTGGTTCCTTAGGAGTTGGCGTAGCGCCCAACGCCACCGATGGACGTATTGATGCATCTAATGACATCGTAGCATACTCTACCTCTGACCAGCGCCTCAAGGAGAACGTAACGCCAATCGAGAACGCACTCGAGAAGGTGAAGACGCTCACTGGTGTAGAATTCGACTGGAAGGAAGAGACGGCTCACGTCCACGGATACCACGGCCACGACGTAGGTATCATTGCTCAAGACGTGCAGGCTGTACTTCCAGAAGCTGTCCGCACCAACGATAGCGGATACCTATCGGTACGCTACGAGAAGATGATTGCGCTCTTGATTGAGGCAAACAAAGAACTTGCTGCTCGTGTTGAAGAACTTGAAAAGAAGCTTAAGTAATGTCTATTCATTTATATATCAAGGAATCTCCAGGTGGGCTTATGTATTTGGGAAAAACAATTAGAGACCCATATAATTACACAGGTAGCGGCACTATTTGGCGTAGACACTTGAAGAAACACGAGTATAAGCCAATAGATGTATCAACTATGGTTATATATAGTGATGACAATAAAGATAGATTCTCTTTTTACGCCAAAAAGATTTCTGAAAAGCTTCGTGTAATTGAATCTGATAGGTTTGCAAATCTAACGAATGAAGAGGGTCAGGGTGGGAACACGTATCATTGCATCAGTGAAGATGGGCGAAAAAGATTCCACGCTGCCGCAAAAAGACCTAAAAGTGAATCACATCGTAAAGCATTATCAGAATCGTTAAAGGGACATAAAGGGAATGGTCAAATACCAGTTTGCCAATACGATATGGATTGGAACTTAATAGCTATACATAATTCATTGGCTGATGCTTGTAGGTCTATAGGTAAAAAAGATAACGCTGCTTCTGAAATAAAAACCTTTATTGACGGAGGAAGATGGAAGGTTAGAAATGAAAGAAAAACAAAGTTGACGTTCGTAAAATACAAACAAGCCTTCGGCTATAAATGGTCTTATATATGTCCCCTCTACCCTCATCCGGCCCTTTAAGCATCAACGACATCAGAGTAGAGCTTCAGCAGTCACAGGCCAACAGCTCTCTCCGGTCGTTGTCTAATATCGCAGGATTCTCAACTCCTGATGCTATATCTGAGTTCTATGGATACTCGTATGCCAACTACAACTATTTCCAGATAAATAGCGTTGGATATACCTCTTCGTCAGAGGCTTGTACATTTGGTGACGCAGACAATCTAACCCTGTACTTTGCAGGAAGTGGAGGAACCCAGGCTTGTCCGTCAATAGGAACATACGTATTCACAGACACCGCACTAACAAACAAGTTTGACGGAGGCGATAAGTGGTATAAGTCGAGTGAATGTAATGCGTCGTATTACATACTTAAGTTTCCAAACACTGGACTTGTAGAGAGTTCAGAGGGTTGTTAGTATTTCGTATATTTGTCTCACTAATTAGTAAACAAAACACAAATGGCCATTATCTATTCTTGGGATTGCCGCACAGTTGACTGCTACCCCACCAAAGATGAGCAAGGCGTAGAGCTGGATGACGTTGTATACAACATCCACTGGCGCCTAACCGGAACCGAAGAGTCTGGAGGCAAGACCTACTCTGCTACCGTTATCGGAACGCAGATGGTTACCGCTGACGACATCGACCCAGCTACCTTCATCCCATTCGACGAACTTACCAACGAGATTGCAACTGGCTGGTGCACCGCAGCAATGGGTGAAGAGCAGGTTGCTAACCTCGAAACCTCTGTTGCTAACCAGATTGCTTCACAAATCAATCCGACCAGCATCACCTTAGTTATCGGTGAGCCGGCACCAGTGCCTCCCGCTCCCGTAGCTGAATAACTTTACTAACCTCAAACTTCAATTAAAATGGCGAAAGTCAAACAAGAGCTGCTCGACGCAGTAAAGGAAGTCCAGAAGAATCTTCAGGCTATCCAAATGGAACTAGGTGCAATCGCTCTTGCTGAGCTGCGCAAGGACGCCCTTCTTAAGGCGTACGAAGAGCAGCAGGCAAAAGGCAAGGAGGCTACTGATGCCATCCAAGCTGAGCACGGTGACGGGTCAGTAGACCTTGAGACCGGCGAGTTCACCCCAGCTCCTGCTCCCGAAGCAGAGGTTGTAGAGTAAGTAAAGCAGAGCCTTACCTAAAGTCAAGCCCCGCAAGGGGCTTTTCTTTTTGCCATAAATTTGCAGTAGTTGAAACCCATTTAGTTTAGCAATGAATATTTTCACCTACGTAAAGAATAAGATTATGGGCTTCGCCTCCATCTTCAAAGATGACAATACCTGGAATGAGAAGACAATCATTGGCTTTATGTCGTTCGCTGTAATGGTTATGGTAATGGTTGCAGACGTTGTGTCTGGCTTTATGGGCAAGGACCTTGTCATCAACGAGTTTACCTACAACTCATTCGTGATTATCACGCTTGGCTCATTCGGAATTGCTGGACTAGAGAAGTTTGCTAAGAAATGAAAATGCCCGTCTCTTTTGACCAGTTTCAGAAGAATCCAGTTGCCGCCATCGCATTTATAGGTCTCGTCGCAATAGGTTATCTTTATGTAGACCAGAAAATGATGAATAGCAAAGTAGACAATCGTTGTCAAACCAGAGTGTCAGAACTCGAAGTAAAGGTGGACAAATACACCGAACATATTCGTAGACTCGATTCTGCCCTGGCCTATACTAGCGCAAAAAACGAAATGCTCCTTCAGACGAAATGACACGCACTATCCTCCTCCTAGCTACAGGTATTGCTGTTGGTACACTAATCGCTAAAAAAAGCGAATCAACTAAATCTGTTGACCCGGTAGACCTAATTATCGAGAAGTCTAACCAAACAATGCGTAAAGCAAGTGCGGTATCAGCAAAAGCCGATAAGGTTGTAGCTGGCAAGATTACCGAGATGAAGCAAACTATTGAGGTGCTGGAAGAGGAAAAGGAACAGCTTGTTGAACAAGTAACAGTGATGCAAAATGAGATTACTACTATCAAGTCTGCTCCTGTGCAGCCTTTCGATGTACTCGCAATCGGTGTATCCGATACAGCGAGTAGAAAATAACGACACGGTAGTTGTGATGACCAAAGGTCAAGCTGTCGCTATGAACAAGCGCTTCTTGATTATGGACTCTACAATCAAAGCATACGACGAAGCATATAAGCTTAAGTACTTTCAACACAACGAATCAAAAAAAGCAATAGCTAAGCAAGACTCTGTAATCGCTGATATCAATCGCCAGCTGCTTACAAAGCCATCCTTCAAGAAAATGACGCAGACCGACGTACTTATGTCGTCGTACTTCATCTTGTTCTCGACCGCTCTGTTTTATATGAGTTTTAAGTGATGGACAACAGAATTAAAAATATGCTCAAGAAGTATGGATTATCCGGCGTCAATAAGCCTAAGGGTACTCCGTCTCACCCAAAGAAGTCTCATATCGTATTAGCTAAAGACGGAGACAAAGTAAAGCTTATCCGCTTCGGAGAGCAAGGAGCTGACACTGTTACAGAAAGTAATCCTACTGGTGCTAGAGCCAAGAAAAGAGCTAGTTTCAAGGCTCGCCACGCAAAGAATATTGCTAAAGGAAAGATGAGCGCTGCCTATTAGGCAGACCGCGTTAAGTGGTAATTACACACTAAAATTTACGTATTGTTGATACGTATAACTTTGCATTACTAAAATCAATTTATTATGAGTGAATTCGAAAACAACATCGAGAACGCATTAAAGGATATGGGCGTCAAGTTTTATGACGCGCCGCCCCAAGATGCAACAGAGCCACAACAGACTCAAGAGCCTGTTCTGACTCAACAAACAACGGAGCCAGCTCCCGCAGATGCTGGAGGTTCTTTTGATAACTCAGCGCAGTCACAAGCTGTGTCTGAGCCCGCACCCGCCGCCGACAATGACGACGTGAGTGACGAGGAGTTTGAGGCTATGCTAGCTTCGCACCTTAGTGAAAGGCTAGGGTTGTCGCTAAGCACCTTGGACGAATTGTCTAATTACATCGGCAAAAGCGACGCGGCAGCAACTATCGATGAGCGAGTCAAAGTAATCGCTGATTTCGTTGCTCAAACTGGAAGAAGTCCAGAAGACTGGTTTAAGTACCAATCGTTCAACCCATCTGAAATGGATGATTTGTCGGTTGTTAAAACTCAGTTAATGACTGATAACCCGGACCTGAGCAGTGAAGATATCGACATCCTTATCTCCAGAAAGTATAAGCTTGATGAAGATTCGTTTGATGAAGATGAAGTGAAATACTCGAAGCTACAGCTCAAGATGGACGCAAAAACAGCTCGTGCAGAGTTGGACAAGATTAGAGAGTCCTTCAGGATGCCTAACTTGCAAAGTCAGGACAGTGAACCACTGTTCGACCAAAATTGGATTGCCTCGATGTCTTCTGAGGTTGATTCTCTTGAGGGCATTGACTTTGACCTTGGCACCGGGAAGATTTTCACGTTTGGTATTGATGAGAAATATAAACCAACCCTCAAAGAGAAGAACGCAAATCTTGAACGATACTTTGACGAGTACGTACGTCAAGACGGCTCTTGGGACTTTGAGCGCTTGTCATTGCACCGTGCAGTTGTAGACAACATTGACTCTATCGTTAAGTCAGCATACCAGCAAGGTATTTCTGATGGACAGAGAAAAGTTGTCGAAAACACGGCTAATATCCAAGCATCAACCCCTTCTGTTGGAAACGTGCAAAACTCTCCATCACTTCGTGACCAGCTGTTGAAGTATTTCAACAATGACGATATGATGAGGGTTAGATAAAAAAATCAATCACCCCCCTAATACCAAAAAACAATGTCTGTTACAACTGGTACCGGTTTTTACGGAACTCCCGCTGTGGATGCTTACCGCAAAGCCACCCCTGACAAATACATTTCGCTCGGCGACTACATCGACGAAATCAACAAGCCCGATAACCGCGACAAGCTGGTTAAATCTTTCGGTGCTCAATCTATCACTGGCTTCCTGCAATTGACCGGTGCTGTTAAAGCACAAGGTGTTGCTGACGAGGTTCAATGGTGGGAAGAGGCTCGCCTGCACGCTACCCAGAAGACCGGTGCTACTGCCGCTTCTGCTGCTGCTGGTGCTGCTCAAACCATCGCCCTTGCTTCTAGCGCTTCTGTAAGCGTTCGCCTGAACGACATTCTTATGCTTCCTGGTGGAAACCGCGTATTCGTTTCTGCTATCACGGCTACGGGCGCTACCCCCGCTATGGAGGTTTACAACCTTAAGAATGCTTCTTTGCCTTCAGCTGCTGCTAACCTCACTTTGCCTATCGTTGGTAACCTGTACGCTCAAGGAACTGAGCAGCCTACGGAATACCTCGAGAGCAACGTGTTGAAGCGTACCAACCCCTATATGATTATCAAGGAAGCTTACAAAGTGACTGGTTCACAAGCTACCAATATCGGATGGGTTGAAGTTGCTCCTGGCGACTACCGTTGGTTTATGAAGGGCGAGATGGATACCCGTCAGCGCTTTATGGACAAGCGTGAGCTTATGATGCTGTTGGGTCAGAAAGTTACCGCTACAGCTGCTATTCCTGGCATCTCTGGTTCTGAAGGTTATTTCGAAGCCATCGAGAACCGTGGTCTTGTAGCTAGCTCTCGCATTGCTGCCTTGGCTGACCTCGACGCTATCGTTAAGGAACTTGACCGTCAAGGTGCAGGTCCCGAATACGCTGTATACGTTGACCGTGAGCAAGACTTCAACTTCGACGACTTGATTGCAGCTGGTCTTGGTTCTTCTTTGACCTCAGGTGTTGCTACTCAGTTCGGTGCCTTCAACAACAGTGCTGATATGGCTATCGCCCTTGGCTTTAAGTCACTCAGCCGTGGAGGTTACACGTTCCACAAGCACAACTGGAAGCTCCTGAACGACCCGACTATGCTCGGTATCGAGAATGGTGCTGCTGCTCTGTCTCCGTTCGCTGGTGTGATGATTCCTTTGTCTACCGTTGTTGACGCCAAGACTGGCGACCGCAACCCGTCACTGGAAATCAACTACAAGGCTAGCAACGGCTACAGCCGCGAAATGGAGCACTGGTTGACCGGTTCTATCCTCGGAGCTACTAACGCTACGAGCGACTTGGTTCAGTTCAACTACCGTTCTGAAATCGCTCTTATCACCCGTGCTGCTAACCGCCACGTGTTGATTAAGAAGTAAACAGCCTAACTAGGCATCGGGTAGGAGGGGGCTTCGGCCCCCTCTGACTCCCACCTAAAAGTTTTAATTCCATTGAATATGTCAACTGCAAGAAAACCCCGTACCGATTCATTCGGCCCCTCTGTTCACGCTGAAACAGAAATCCCCACATCAGAATCTCAAGTCTCAATGACCAGCCTGAAGACAAAAGCTGTCTCTTCAGAAGGTAAGACTAAGGTTTACTCTATCCTTAATGGAGGAGGTATCTGGTGTAAACTCCGTGGCACTGTAACCACAAAGAACCCCATCAGACAGATTAGATACTGCCCTAATGAGCCTTCAATCTACGTAGATGAGCAATCTCAATTTGCTATCGTAGAGCAGGTTGTTTTCAGAGAAGGAACTCTGATGGTAGACGCAGACCAACCTAACCTGCAAGCATTCCTAGATGCACACCCGGACAACCAAGCCAATGGCGGATATGTGTTCTACGAAATCAATACTGAAAAGAATGCAGAGGAAGAGCTTGAAAACGAATTCCTTGTACACGATGCTGTAGCTATGGTTCGTGAAAGCGACCTAGACTTGCTGCTTCCTGTTGCTATGTTCTTGGGAATCGATTCTAAGAAGAAAAGCGTAGAGATTCGCAGAGAGCTTCTTAATCACGCTAAGGCCAATCCTAAGTCATTCATCGAGATGTTTGACAATCCAGTGGTGAAAGTTAAGGCTATGATTATTCAAGCTGTAGACTTCCAAATCCTGAAGATTAGCTCTGATGCTATGCGTTGGTACGACAACAACCAAGTAATCATCACTACGCCTGCCGGACAGAGCACTCTTGACGTTATGGCTAGATACTGCCTAACAGATAAAGGAGCTCTTGTGTATGCTGAAGTTACGAGCCGACTGGCAAGACTGTAAGACTTCACACATACAATACGAGACTGGGGTCGCAAATTGCGACCTCTTTCTTTTTCGTAGATTTGCATTAAATTGTGACTAAATGGCTAGTGTTTACCAAGTATATACAACACTCAAAAACTTAGCAAATAAGGATGAGCAGGGGTTTGTAACACCACAAGCCTTTAACACATTTGCGCCCGTGGCTCAGCAGAAGATTGTCAATGACCTTTTCGCAAAGTTTGACACACTTAACGCTGTAGGAAATAGAGTACCTCACCAGACTGTTGACGTCTCTCTGCACAAGAGAATCAGAGAGGACCTGTCTGTGCTTCAGAAATCATCTAAGCTCACTAAGACAAACGGTGCTTTTATCATTCCAGATGACTTTATGCGTCTGATTAGCGTACGCACCTCTGGAGCTTACTTCTTGAATGAGTCGACCTCTAAGCCTATTGATGTGCTGTACGAGGTATTTAAATTAGATGAGATTCTGACTAATGATATGTTAGCCCCAACAGACTGCAACCCTCTTGCTGTTCTGGACAACGGAATCACCATCTACCCGGCAACGGTATCTAGCATTGTGGTTTATTACTACAAGAAGCCTCAAGGTCTGCTCGCAACCACTGGAGCAAAGACTGCTGGTGTGCCTAGATTTGGTTACACTGTGGCCAACACAAAAGAAGTATACTCAGCAGCCAACAGCGTTGATTTTGAATTGCCGGACCACTATGTCCCGGAGCTCATCACTGAGATTGCAAAAATGATTGGCGTTAGCCTTAGCAGTGCAGACGTTTACAATTACGCCATCCAAGAAGATAATAAGTAATGTCAAGGAATACAGTAACTCTATCTCAGGTTATCTCCAACTTTAAAGTATTAAACGAAGGAGACAACTACTGTGCTGGCACTAGCGACAGCGTAATCAGGGCTCTTGCTCTTCGTGGAATCCGAGAAATGGGATTCGATATGATGAAGCGTGTACGCTCTCTTAAGCTTCCTGTTAACACGGCGCTGAACACTGTAGACTTACCAGATGACTTCGTTGACATCGTCAAAATTGGATACGTAGGTCAGGATGGCCTGGTGTATGTGTTTGGAGAAAATAAGAACGTAAACTATTCACAATCATACGTCGACGGAATGATTGACTCAGACGGTGACGGAGTGTATGACAGAGAGGACGATAAGGGTGACGTATCGCCTATTGGTTCTATCCTTAGCGGTCAGGAAAGCTTCTTGTTCCGTAACTACCTGTACGAAAACACGTTTGGAGCACTATATGGCTTAGGTGGCGGACATTACAGTGGAGAGTACAGAATGAACCTTGACCAGAACAGAATCGAACTATACCCATCTGGAACCTACGGAGAGGTTGTAATCGAATACATCGCTGACGAGGCTAGGTCTTCAAACCCGAGTGTACATATCTACTTAGAGCCAGCTCTAAACTCTTACATCTACTACAAGATTATTGAGCGTAAGTCAAACGTCAATATGAACGAGAAGATGCGTGCTCGTCAAGAATACTATAACGAAAGGAGACTTGCTAATTCCAGACTCAAGAGCTTCAGCAAAGAAGAGGCACTTAAGACTATTAGAAAGAATTTCAAGCAATCTCCTAAGTACTAATAAGTTATGCCAGTACAGAAGTTAGCGCCTAGAAGCTTAAATCTGGATGATGACTACCTTGTAGTCAAGCCAACAGAAATGGTTGATGCTTTTAATATTGAAGTTGCCGCCGATGAGAATGGTAACGCAAACGTATTAAAGGCTATTCAGGGCACAACTCCTATTTCTTTCGCTGCAGGTTCTGCTCTTCCAGCTGGTACAAACACAGTTATTGGCTCTGGGTTAAACACAGAAAAGAATGAGATTGTATACGCTGTATGGAACTCAAATGGGGACCATAGTATATATGTATACTCTACTTCTACCGGCGTATGCAAACTAGTGTACCGAGATTCTATTCTTGCCTTTACGCAGACTACGTTCGTTAAGTTTGACTTCTTGGTAAAGCAGAATGGCGACACTATCGCATACTTTACTGATGGCAATAATGAGCCAAAGAAGATTAACATCACCAAGGCTACCGGAGTATCTGGATACCCGTACAAGACAGCAGGAGCATACAGCTACACGTCAGACGAAAAGCTGTTGAGTATAACTTCTCAGCGACAGGCTCCACTCACTCCTCCTTCTGCTACGTTTGCTAGGGTAGGAGACGAAGATGGATTCGTATATGACGAGTATTTTCAGTTTGCTTACCAATATGTATATGAGGATGGAGAAGTCTCTGCCATCTCACCATACAGCGAGCTTTCTTTAAATACGTATCACGTCTTGGAAGACTTTGTAGGATACGAGGCTAAATCTTACTACAATACGATTAACGTGACTGTAAGGTACAGTCTTGCTGACGTATCAAAGATTAAAGTACTGGCTAGGTCGTCTTCAGGACTTGGATTCTTCCAGATTGGAGAATTGAATAACGTCCGCTCCGCTAGCACCACTACTCTCGCCTTCACGAACTCCAAGCTTCGTGCTTACATTGCTGAGAGCGAGCAGAACAAAATGTACGATAGCGTTCCTCGTAAGGCTAACGCCCAAGCTATAAGCAGCAACAGACTTCTATACGCAGGATACACCGAGTTCTTTGACAACGTCGCTGCTTCCGTATCTATGACTGAGATACCAAAGGCTGAGGGAGTAAATGTTCCTATTTCGGTTACTCCAACTACAGGTCAGTCTGTCTCGTATAATCCAGTAATACCTGCAATAACGTCAAAGTTCAATATTGTAGTAGGGGATACGTTAAATGCAATGCCGGATTCAAGTGAGGTTCTTCTTGATTTCAAAATATCTGGAACGCCTACTATTTCATTTGGTTCGCAACCACAGATTGTATTGACTCCAAATGAGTCTACTTACGAGTTAATCTTTGATAGTATCGAGTTTAACATAATTAAAAGATTTAATATCCCAGCTTACACTAGCTTGACATCTCCAAGCCCTGACATTTACAGCTACTTTATTAACAACGTAATTGGAAATTATGAAGTAGTAGTTGGAGAGGCAAACGCTGACCTAATTGTATCTGGGGACAATCACAGCTTCAAAGGTACCGCCGTAATAAATGTATCACTTGATGCTGTGAACTATGGAAGTACTCAGGTTTCATTTATCGTTAAGATTGTATCTCTGACGCTGGAAACTGCTTCAGGCATAAGCGGAACTACCGGTGAGCCTATCCCGCCTTCTTCGTTTATTTCTTTTACGCTAAATCCAACATTGCTAAGCACGTCATACATCACTGACTGGATTGGATTTAGAGCCTTCAACAATTACAACTCTAGACAGTACTATAACCCATCCATAAGAACTTTCAAGTCTGGCCAGCATCACAAGTTTGGAATAGTTTATTACGACCTGTTCAATCGTAGTGGAGCAGTAAATGAAATAGGTGATAAGGAGATTACATTCCTGTCAGATAGAGAATACGACGTAAGAGGAGCTGCAGCTATCCAATTTAAGCTGTTGCATAATCCGCCATCGTGGGCTAAGAAATGGCAGTTGGTATATGCTCCATTTTCTTCGTACAGCTTTAGCTTGCAGCATAGCGTTACTGAAGCATTCAGTAATACTACAGACCCATTTATTTATGTCTCTACAGGTGTTCTTGAGGGCAAGCCATACTCATACAAAGACTCTAAAGGCGCGAAGCTCGAGTATTCTTTTGTAGAAGGAGATAAGTTGCGCTTAATCAGATACGAAAATGCTGGCTCGATAGAGTACGTGAGTTACGAATTTGATATTTTGGCTTATGAGTTTTTCGACGGAAACAATACGCCTATATCTGCTTCTGTAAGCGCCGATAGAAAAACCGGGTGGTTTTTAAAGTTGAGAGACAACGCGCAAGCTGTTGCGTTCTCTAAAGCCTCTATTGAGTCTAGTTCAGATGGATGGAATAATAAAGCGATTGTAGAAATCTATAGGCCGGTAAAGCAGGCTGATGTTTCTATATACAGAGAAATATCTGAAGTCTATGATGTAGTATATGACTCTGGGGCTTATAAACACAAAGGCGAAAGAGACTTTTCGTACACGTGGACTTCAGGCCCATCAAACATAACTATTTTAGAAGGTGTAGCTACTACTTCTTTGGACATAAGAAGTGGTGATACTATAACTATTAGTCATACTGTCCTAGGTTCTCCTGAAATATTTGAAGTAAGAGTTGGTGCCGTAAAGACATATGGGGCCCAGAAAAAATTCTCTGTAGCGAATGCAAACATCGTAGGTCAATTGAGCAACTCAATCCCTTCAAACGATAACTACTCACTAGCTAATATTTCTGGACTTTCTTTTGCAATTATAGAAACGTCAAATGGAGATGCATACTACAGGCCAAGAAAAATGGTTGTAGCTATTGGATATCCAGGCAGTGGAAATGTTACAACCTCAACTTCTGAAATGTTCATAGAGGACAATTCCGTTAGTGACTTTAAAGTATCAAATGTTTCTGTAGTTGGTCGACCAAACGCAGCATCCCCCACAGCTATCGAGGTTTACAGAAAGGCTAGCATTACTTACTCCGAGCCATATGCAATTGACTCGTCTGTTCTCACGTTGTCTTCGTTCAACACTTCGCTAGCCAACTTTAATGACTACGCCAACAAGTACGGAGCGATTAAGTACATTCACTCTAATGACGACTCATTATTCGTCCTTCAAGAGCGGAAAGCTTCAATCATTCCCGTGGGTAGAAATATGGTTGAGTACGCTGACGGAGGGGCAAGCCTTACTGTCAGCAATAACGTACTTGGTATACAGAACTTCTACGCTGGAGAATACGGCGTAAACGATAATCCTGAGTCAGCTATTGAGAGAGACGGTCGGCTGTACTTCTGCGACGTAGTATCCGGAAAAGTACTCAGGATTGGAGGCGATGGAATCACGCCGATAAGTGACTATGGCGTCGGCTCCTTTATCGCTAAAAACTTTAATGATATCGACCTCAGCGCAACAGCTCACAAAGTGGTGTCATACTATAATCCAGATAAGGATTACTATATGTTCTCTACTTTTCCATTGTCTGGTTCTGGAATATCGCTTACGATGTCTTTTGACGTTACCTCAAATACGTGGATAAGCAAGCACTCCTTCTATGCTGAAGGGGGATTGCCTCTTGGTGACAGTCTGATGTCGTTCAAGAATGGAACGCTATACAAGCACTCAGATGATGCTACGTTTGGTGTTGTGTATGGAAACAACTGCACGCCATCTTTTGCTGTTGTGGCAAACGAAAATGCTTCAATGGTTAAGACATTTAAGTCTCTGTCGATTGAGGCTAATAAGCCATTCGGTTTCTATGTAACTAATACAAGTCAGGACACTAATCCTATAGCTCATACGGTCCTTTCTGATTCGACTAGCTTCATCCTGAATAACGGAGGCCAAGTTATTGGATACGGCAACCAACAGTTCAGAGAGGGTGTCTACTACTCTGAGATTCCTAGAGACAGAGAAGGATACAATAACTCGATTATTGTAATCGGAGAGGTTGCTTCAGTAAGTGGAAACCTAGCAACATTTACTTCTAAAATTTCTGACATTCCATTCGAGCTAAATAAGACTGTTCAGGCATTCAACGGTTCGTCTTGGACTGGAGCCGGAATTACTATCTCTAGCATATTTGATAGTAAAACACTTGCATTTAACACATCGGTCAATTCATCGTTTATTGGACAGACCTTTGGAGTAGATGGAAGCACGGACATCAATGGAAATCCAATTAGAGACCGTCACTGCGTAGTTTGGTTTTCCAACCCGACAACTGGTAAATTCGAACTGTACGCAGTTAACATTAACTATAGCGAGTCTAAGTCACACTTTGCTTAATTTTGTATTATATGAGAAGCGTTAAAAAATATCAAGAAGGTGGTGCTGCAGCAGCGGCCGTTCCGGCAGTTGGTACAAGTAGTATGTCTGCTGACCTAGCGGCAGCGCAAAAGGCTAGCCAGATTTCTGCTGGAATCGGCGGTATCGCAGATGTTGGGGTTGGTGCTTACAATATCATCGAAGGGATTCGTCAATCAAAACAAGCTAAGGCTGAGATTGAAAGACTTAAGAAGTCTGCTCCGGTTCTCACTACGCCTAGCCAGTACTACGAGGCTCAGAAGATGGCATACGACCAGAGACTAATTGACCTTCAAAAAGAAACTGTAGCTAGAAACGTATCTCAGTCTTTGCAGACAGCAGGTCAGCTAGGCGGTCGCGCACTTATCGGTTCTGTTGGAGCTCTCCAGTCTGGTGCCGATAGAGCAATGCAAGAAATCAGCCTTGATGCTGCTAATAAGCGTATGGCTGCTACAACTCAACTTGGAGCTGCAAGAGAAAGAGAAACTATGGCTAAGGAGACGAGATTCCAAGGAGACCTCGGATTTGAGCGCCAGAAATATGCTGACGCTAGAGCTGCAATTGGAGAAGGTATCGGGCAAGTTGTTAGCGGTACGGCAAATGCCGCAGCTATGTTTATTAAGGATGGTGGAGTAATCAAAACCCCTGGAAAGTTTTCTCACGAAAAGAACCCAATTGACATTGTAAAAGGTGGAGCTAAGATTGGCGAGATGACCGGAGGAGAGTACATCTTCAACCCTAAGCAGATGGGTAAGATTAAGGACTTTGTTTCTAACGGAGACAAGGACAAACTGCACAGCTACGTAAAGTCGCTAATTAAGAAATTCAACAGCAAGTAATGGCACAATCTATATACAAGCCCATCAGGACAGAGAGTCTATCTGAATTGGCTTCTAAACCGTTCCGGGAGCGTGAGGCTCGTGTATTGAATAAGATTGCCAACACTGAGAAAGCTGTTGATGCAACTGGCATTATGGACGTGTCCATCTCTGGACTAGCTCCGAATATGCAGCAAGTTGCTAAGCCTTGGATTGACGCTATTAAGTCAAATATGTCTGAGGGCTTCTACTCAAATAACGTAGAGAAGGTAAACGAGGCACGTCGCCAGGCTCAAGAGCTTAAGGCTTTCGTGGATTCTGGTAAGCTGGCCACAACGTCTGCTAACCAAGCTATGATTGAAGGAAGCAAGCGCCTATGGATGGGGCTAAGCGTTGACGAGGAAACTGGAAAGCAGCTCTACCAGCAAAAGACTCAGTCTCCATACAACATTGCGTTTAATGAAAATGGTTATCCTCTGATTAAAACTGATGATGGAGGCCTAGCTTCACCGCTGAGCATTGGGGACCTTAACCCTCAGAACTACCTAATCTTTACTGATGCCATTGAGTGGGGAAAGAACATTGACCCGAAGGCTTGGCAGGGTAATTACGATAACATCTTCGCAACAGCTAAAAACGCTGACGAGCTTGGTAAGTTTGTCACTAAGCAGTTCAATGAAGACGTCAAGCTTGGACGTGTTTCTCCAGAAGAAATTGCTATTTCATACCTGTTGAAAGACAAGACTCCAACCGATATTGGTCAAAGTAAAATCATTCAAGAAAAAGATATCATTTTGCAGGATGAGGAGCTGTTCAATGAGGCTAAAAATTACTACCTGAATAACTCCATTGGTGCTGCAAATGCTGCTTGGCAGGCTAGTCAGAGAATGGCTGCCTCTAAGGCTGCTGGCTCATCATCAGAGAAGGCTCCTAAGTTCACTCAGTCTACTACTACGATTACGCTAGACGACGGAACAGCTATCGCGAACACTACGCAATACACGCTTGCAACTCCAATCAAAATTGGAGCTAAGACAATCTACAACGCGTACAAGACTCCGGACGGAAAATGGTACGGATTCTCTGCAACGACTAAGCGTCAAGGTTCTAAGAGTTTCGTAGAAGAAGAAATCATTGAACTCAATAGCTCGCAGTCTGACTATGTTGTTGGCGTACTTGGCTTGAAAGGCGTAAAGGGAGCTACCAATAGAGCTACCCGTGCCGCAGGTAGAATGTAAGGTTTTCTTATATTTGTACTTGTAAAGCCACAACAATGAACGAAGAACTCGACGGGCTAGTATCGCTTGGAATAGAAAGAGGTAGAGATTTTAATTACATCTCTAAAGTACTTGGTGAAGAAGGATTCTCCGCTGCAGAAATTAAAGCTGCCGAGGCCCTGTATAATCAAAAAAAAAAATCCCAAGCGGTCCCTACGTCCGAATCGAAACCAAAGGTGGATTCTGGGGTATCGGTATCGGCTGGTCCTCGCGTTGGAAAATCCGTATCGGAGCCTTCTACGCAAGTCCCTAAGCCAGGCCTCAAGGTTGATATCACGGCTGGCAGCGTTGGCCCAGCAATGGGTGCGCTTCAGTTTGCGACGACTGGCGTAGCTCCTGTATCTATTGAGGAGAAGAAGAAACTTGTATCAGACAACGAAGTCATTGCTTCTCAACTGTCTGAGCAGAGAAAGAAGTCTGCTGGAATTTACATTGCAAACAAGCAAGCAGGAAAGGACCCATACCTTGACCCTGAGTTCCAAGCTCAAAAGCAGAGAGAGAATGAGCTCATCGAGCAGTCTGCTCAGATAAAGCAACAGCTACATCCAGAATTAGCTCCTGAGGCGTTTGTAAAATACAACGAGAAGGGCGAAGCTCAAGAGACTCCAGTAAGTGAGGTAAAATACATCCAGGACGCAATCTCCGTGCTTCCTGCTATGGAGCAGGACCAGCGTATGGCTCAGCGTGCTATTGATATCCAAAAGCAATACGAAGGAGAGTTCAAGGAGATTTCTAAGTTTGGAAACATTCCGTTGGTTAGCTCGGCTGCAAATGCAGCTGTTGCAGTGGGGTCTGGTCTTACCTCGATGCTTGCTGACGTAGCTCAATTCATTACTGAGCCATTTGCTGCTACACAAGAAGGAGAATACGAAGGAGTAATTCCTGAAACGGCTGAAGCAATCTATAGCGGCGCTCGTTCACTGTCTGAAGCTATGCGTTTTCAGCGCGGCGTAAACCTTGAGAATATTGGCCTAACTCCGGCACAGCAAGACAAGGACCCATTCTCTCTCATTGCGGAAGGCGACGTTGAAGCAGGATACAAGTCACTTGGCATTATGGTAGGTGACGCTGCTATGTTCAGTCAAGCTATCGGAGCCCTATACGGTGTTGGTTCTGTTGCCTCATCAACTAAGCTTGGTCAGGCATTCTTGGCTTCTGAGCAGCAAGGTGCAAAAGCAATCGTAAACAAGGTTTACAATAACGTAGCTACGAATGTGGCTGAAAGCCCTGTAATGTTTGGAGCAATGGCCACATTGTCTGCTCAGCAAGGATGGGACGCTGTCAAGAACAGAGCTGACCTTTCTGTTGCAGATAAAATCTTCTACGCTTCTGTAGGAACTGCAGCTAACACCATTACTGAAGCCCTCAACATCGACGACCTTAAGCTGGTATCTAAAGGCCTAGATGGTGCTGCAAGAGAAACAGCATTGAAGTCTTTCTCTGGTACGCTCAAGCAGTACGTGAAAGATATGGGTCAGATTGGGACTCCTGAGGCTTTCGAAGAGACGATTAACTTCTATGCTGACGCGCTAGCTAAGTATGTCATTGATGGCAAGCTCCCAACTGCTACAGACCCATTGACTTCTATTGCTGTTGGATTCCTCGCTCCTAGCTTGAATGTTACTGCAACTTACGCTCCTTCCATTATTGAGTCGGCCATTGCTACCACCCCGTGGAAGATGGCGAAGACTAAGGAGTTCGAAAGAAATCGTCAGTTGGCAGAAGAGAAAGGAAAAATCACGGAAGCTCTAGCTGCCGAGAATCTTCCTCAGTCTGAAAGAAAAGTATTGATGAAGGCCCTCGAGGACGTTGATTCAGCAATTGCAGACCAGGAGCGTAAGGACTTTGAGTTTTACTCTGGTATGGAGTATGCTGACGCTAACGAAATCCTGAACCTCCACGCACAGATTGGCACTAAAGTACAGCAGTATAAAAAGACTCGTTCAAACGAAGTTCGCTCAGTCCTTGAGGCTGAGATTAGAAATCTGTTCAACAGAAAACTAGAAATCGAAAGTAGATATGATAGTACGCAAAAAACAGGGGTATCAAGTAGTGTCTTCCAAGGGCAAGCCCCTCAGCAAGCCGGACCTCAGCAAGGAGCAGGCCAAGAAACGATTGAAGCAAGTGGAGTTCTTCAAGTACCTACAGAAGAAGGGCCTGAAGTAACTCAAGCTGAAGAGGCTACTCGTATGGATGCGTCGAAAGGTGCATCTGAGGAATTTAGCGTCGGAGCAATCGTACCTGGCAAGGTAGTAACCGAAGGCTTGGCGAGAGTGATGAACAATATCTTCTCCGCTACCAGAGCGGTAGTTCAAGGCGGTAAGGTAGTGTTCCACTACAGCCAAGAGTCAATCGCTAACGTAAACGAGGCTACGAAGGCTCAAAAGAAAAGAAATCCTCGTGCTGTAATTGACGGATTCTACGACAAGACCAATAAGAAGTTCCACGTCTACATTCCTACTGCGGCAGATACTGCTAAAGTTGTGAAGACAGAGGATGGTAAATATGCTCTTGTTGACCCGAAATACGGTGGTCAGGTAGTTTCTACGTTCAAAGACAGAACTGCAGCATTCCAAGCTAAGCAGACATACGACGCTAAGTACATTGAGTTTGCTACAACTAAGGCTCGCCACGAAGCGATTCACCCTGTCATTGATGCATTAATCTTTGAAGACAAGCCGGTACTTGACGAGAACGGAAATCAAGTTCTTGACGAAGTAGGACAGCCTCAGGTTATTCCCAACAGCTTCAGACAATATCTGTACGACAGCATTGTAGAGCTTTACAGCTCGTCTCCTGACGCACAAAGAATCTTTGATAGCTTCCTTGACCCGTACATCGCTATGGGCGCAGACAGCCGCACAATGCAGCGAGAGGCAATCACTGAGTTCTTTGCTCGTATGGGAGATGAACAGCGCTTCAAGCAGCTTGATAAAGGATTCATTCAAAAGGTAAAGGACCTACTGAATCAACTCCTCGTTAGAGCTGGAATTCGTGACGTTAGCATATCTACCGATGACGACCTATACACTGTAGCTAGAGCCTTTAATACGGCTATGAAGCTTGGCGTAGAAGTTAAGATTGCGAACAAAGGATGGAGAGACTACAAGCCTGTTGGTGAGCTGTTCTCTCCTGATATGCTGGAAGGATTAGAGGCTTCTGACCTAACAGAGAAAGAGCTCCGCAGAGTTATCGCTACAGGCAAGTTCGGTATGGTTACCGGGCAGAACCCAAGAGGAACCAAGTTCCCTGCAGAGGTAAGAGACAGATTCAACCGTGAGGCTAAGACCTGGCTAGAGGAGAAGGGCTACAGTGTTATACCAATTCTTGGTAAGTTCGAAGGTATTGCAGAGAACAGCTACCTGGTTCCAAGACTATCTAGCGATGATGCAGTGGCGTTTGCTAAGAGATTCAACCAAGCTGCTGTTGCCCATAGTGCTGGCTTCATTTACTTTGATGGCTCATTTGTTCCTAGAAATAAAAACGGGAACGTATACGGAGTAAACTACAATGATACCGAGTCAGACTACTTCTCTGCTATGCGTACCAAAGATGGTAAGCTTACTGCGTTCAAGGTAGATTACGACTGGGGCACTCGTATGAATTACCAGGCTCTAGAGGATGGCTTGACTAACCAGATTGACTTTTCAATTACTGCACCCGAAGGACAGTCATACGTAGAGTTCTTTGATTCAGTCAATGACCCGCACTTGCGCTCGCAAGCTACGATGCTTCAATTGCTTGCTGAGAAGTTTAACTACAGCAAAGAGATTCTGTTCTCTGCAAATGGAGTGACGTCGTTTGATGAGTCAAAAGACTACGTCATCTTCAATGTAGCCAAAGACAAAGAACTTAATCAAGCATTCGGATACTTCGCTAATGCTTTCTCTACGCTTGCCGCTAAGGAGAATATGGCTCTGTATCGTGGTCTTTTGGACCAGACGGCTAAGCAGTTCCCTGAGCTTGTTGAGACTGAGATTAAAGAAGTAACGAACAAGTACCAAGCTGAGCTCCGTGACAGGCAGACCAAGCAAGAGTTCTTGGGAGGATATGAAGACTTCATCAAGCGCTTGGCTATCCGCAACGTCCTTGACAACAAGATGGTCGAGTTCTTCAAGACCAACGAAACAGACTTCGAGGCTCTTCGTAAGAACTGGGATAGCAACAAGAAGCTTATCGGTGAGGCTATCGGTATCGATATCACTGACATCTTCCCTAGCACCAAGATGGACGGAGTTATGGAGTTGCTTGTCAACCCGGCCCGTGAAATCTACGCAGGAACCGAAGTAGCTAAGCGCATAAAGTCTGAGTACTTACGCGGCGGACAGCTTGGCGCAACTCCAACAGCTCTTCAGATTGGCCTAAATGAATTAAATGACCTTATTTCGACCGTATATGAAGATAGTGAGGTTCTGCTCGACGTATCTCCACAATATAGTCCATATGCTATTAACAAGTCATTCGCTAATGATTTACTCTCAGCTGTTGTTGAGTTAGACGCTCCAGATAAGTCATTAATAGGCATAGCGCTAGAAGCAAGAGCCAACGTAGACCCTGACGATTTTGATTCGTTTACTTTCTATAGAATCCTTCGTACCCCATATCTTGCGTGGGACATTTCAGAATTCCCTTCCGATATTGAATCTTTAGAGGAATCAAAAAGACTAGTAAACGAGAAATTAGAAGAGCTAAAGGACATCTTAGCTAACACAAAGAAAGAAGCGGAGGAATATATAGCTAGTACTGGATTAACAGCCAGCAACTTAATGGTATACACTGCTGAAAGGGAACTGGATATCTTCTTAAATGTAGTAAATGGATTTATTGACTACTGGAGTGACCCAGGCGACAGCGGCGGGTTTTTTGTTGTTTCGTATATCAGTGATAGGCTTGATGACAAAAGTCGCGATTCAAGGACAACCTTAGAGGAGGCAAGTATGGGATTAGGTGCGATATCATCTTTGATAACTGACTTCATCTTACGCAGTAGCGATAAGTCATTTGATGTCAATAATGTATACCCATCTATGAGAAACCTTGACAGACTCCCAAAAAGTATGTCAGAATTAGAGTTTCTTGTTGGCAATAAGACCGTATCGTTAAAACGTACTAATCTATCTCCAGACTACAAGGTTCGCACAACTCTGTCTCAGCTTAATTTCCAACAGGTCGAAAATGCTTCGCTATACAATGCATTCGACTCTAACCTCATCGATTACAGGGCATATGCTAAGATAGCTTCTAATTTTATTAGTGATTTACGAAGTAACACTAGGGTAGAGCGAATCAAAATCAAAGGCACTGAGGGCCTTGCTACCTCCAGAGTAGAAGTGTTTATCCCAAAACTGAATGATACGTACACTGTAAACGGTATGTTCCTTGATGGAGATGTTAATGTATCATTCCACTCAAATACAACTGGATATAATCTAAAAGACCCTGGGGCAGCACTGTCTGTTATGCCGGAGGTAATCAAAGCCATCGGTCGTATGTTCCCTGAGCGTGACGTACGTACAATTTCGTTTACCCCTCTTGAAGCAGACACTGCTAAGCGTAGCGATGGTGAGCTTCGTCGTGGAGTATACCGTATGTTCGCTCAGCGTCTGTTCGGTAACTACTTCCCTGTCGGAGTAACGCAAGATGACGAAAACGTCATTCCTATCCCGTACGTATTCCGTAGTATGCCAGAGACAACAGCTATCTACGAGGATATGATTAATAAGACGGTGAACAACGCTGATGTAAGCTTTGCCATCACCAACTTTGACAACATTCCTGCTGAAGTGACTGAAGGTCTCAACACCATTAATAATGCTGTTTCCTTCGCTGCTGCTTCTAGCTTCCCAAACAAAATCATCTTCAAAGAGGAGCTTCAGAAGCGCTTTAAGATGTACGAAAAGGAGCTTAAGAAGAAGTACGGAATCACGTCATTCGAAGTAGGTGGCCGCGGCAAGAAAGCTATTGACGAAGGCCTGAAGCGTTACTTAGTTGACGCATATACCTACGAGACACTTGTAGCTATCGAGGCTTACCCTGACGCTCTAGGATGGTACGACTACAAGACTCGTGCTGCAATGGAGATTATGGCTCTCATTCATCCGGAGCTTAACACGGACAAGAATGCTGCTGACGCATTTAAGATTGCTCTTGCTATCACGTCTAACGGTAACAAGGTAGCTGCAAACTTCGAAGAGGCTGACCGCCAGTACGAGTACTACAAGAAGAACGGTAAGTTCGACAGCAACACGTCTATCGGAACGCAGAGCGCTGGGATTAAGTCTACGTTTAAGATGGTTAACACCGTCCTTGAGCGTATGTCGATGGATGAGTTCTCTTCGTTCTTGACTTCTAAGTTCCGTGCCGGAGACCTGAAGTATATCAAGAATGGCAAGTCTGAAAGCCTTCTCAGCGGATTCACTGTAGACACTGAGGTATACGGAGCTGCTATCTTCGGTCCTAAGATTGGAAACGGGTTCTATATGAATCTCAACGGAGAGTTCGACCAGCTGACTATGGACCGTTGGTTTATGCGTCAGTTTGGCCGTCTAACTGGAACACTTATCAAGCGTGACCCAGCCAAGCTAGCAGCAGGAAAGACTCGCCTTAAGAATGCAATCAGCACTCTTAGCACTAAGGATAAGGCTGTTTTGGGTAAGGTTATTCCGGGCTTCGGTAAGATGACCCTTGAGGAGAAGGCTAACGCAATTAATAAGGCGTCTATCGACGCTGACAAGCGTGCTGAGATTTCAGCTACCAAGGAGCTCAACGAGGTACGTCTTGCCGGAAACAACTACTCAAAGAACTTGTCTGGTGAAGTTGAAGCACCAAGTGGTGGTAATCAGCGCTCATTCATCATTGATGTGTTCAACGAAGTTCAGAAAGAACTCAAGGAAAAGTACGGAATCAACATTACTATTGCTGACCTCCAAGCTGTTAACTGGTACCCTGAAAAGGCTCTATACCAGACCTTCCAAGAGGGACGCGATGAGGACTTCGGAGCAACAGAAACTAGCGACAACGAACAGCCTGACTACGAGAACGCTGCTATCGGACTCGCTTTAAAACGAGGAATAAATAATGAACAAATCGAAAATGCAAGAAGAGCAACCGAACGTGGAGAACGTATTGCAGTATCTGTCGGACAGCGAGCTAGCCTCATTGGCCGAGACAATACAAAAGCTAGCGCAGAAGAAATCCGCCGCAGAATCCTAAGCGTAAAAGCTGGTGAGGAACAGCGTGTAGATTTCTCAATTTCTGTTGAAGCTCCAGAATTTGAAGCTCCAAAGAATAAGATTCGTCAGTTTGCTGAGCGTATGGCTGATTCAAACATCAAGCTTTACGCTGACATCATTGAGAACCCGAACAACTACTACACGCCACAGAAGCTTGAGGATATTCAAGGACGCCTAGCTCTTATGACTGTTCCTGAGCTTCTCAACGAGATGACTACCGACAAGGTAAACGAGCTCAGCGCAAGCATCAAAGTAGACTTGTACGACGAAGATAACGTGACTGTTCTATTGGGGGCAGAACTTATCAAGAGGTACTCAGCCGAAGGAGATGAGGCTAAGCTTCTTGATATGATTGAGCGTATGTCTAAGATGGGAACGACAGTGGGCCGTATGCTACGCCACTTCGGTGAGATTAAGAACTCGACCCACCTTGGAATTGTTCAGACTGTAGTCGTTATGGCTCAGCGTGCCGGAAGAAGACTGACGGAATCTCAGATGGTTAAACTTAATGACCTTGCTGTTAAGCTGTTCAATCTTCAGACGGAGGCCAATACTCTTATGTACACGGCAATGCATAGTCCGAGCAAAGAGCTTGACCAACAGATTAAGAACAAAGAGAAAGAACTCAAGGCTGCTACAAAGAATCTTGATGACTTTATTATGACGGCCATCCCTAAGGCTACGATGGATATCTTCGGAGCTCTAGTAAAGGGTAACCTTCTTACTCCAATTTCTCAATCTGTAAACGTATTCGCCAACCTTGCGAACGTAGCAACGAGACAATTCCTCGTGGCTCCAGTAGCATCTGTTATCGACTTCGTGAGAGCTTTCACGTCAGGAAAAAACAGAGAGATTACACCTAGCGTCGGAGCATTCATTTTCGGCGTCAAGAGGGCTGCATTTATGGGCGTTCCCGAGGCTGTTGAGTACATCTTCAAGGGTACGAGACCAACCGAAGAGACATTCCAATACGAGTCTCGTCAAGGCTTCATTCCGCTTCAGGCTATTGTTGCAGCATTCAGCGATACTAAAATTGCAGCAGCAATCAATAAGGCTGCCGGCAAAGAAGTAATCAAAGGAGACCAGCTAGCTAGACTTCAAGACGGAAGCATCGCTATTTCAGACAGACTCAAGAAGATAACTGAGGGCACTTTTGGAATCGCTCCCGAGGTTATGTTCAGACTGCTTACTCTTGGTGACCGACCGTTTGCTAGATTCGCAGAAGGCGTTGAGATTTACAGAAGAGGTAAGAAGCTTGGTCTTAAGGGTGAGGCTCTTGACAACTTCGTAAAGCATCCGGACCCTGTTACAATCAAGGCTGGTCGTGAGGCGGGTCGTGAGATTACCTACCAGGCAGATACTTCATTCTCAATTGCTGTTCAGACTATCCTGTCTCAGCTGTCGAAGACTCGCTTAGGTTCGTTCTTGACTACCATTATCGTTCCGTTCTCTAAGACTCCGTCTAACATTATCTACGATACGCTTAACTACGTAGCCCCTCCTGTTGCTATCGGTAGAGCTGTAATCGCAGCTAAAAATCGCAGATACGACGACTTCTCTACGCTTCTCGCAAAGAGTGCTGTAGGATTCTCTATCTACGCTGTAGCGGACTTCTTGATTAAGAATGGACTTGCTACTGCCGGTATTGGAGACGACGAGAAGAAAGAGCGTGAGCTGTTCTACGCTCAGTTCCCATACAATAGCATCAACGTGTCAGCCCTTATGCGTAAGCTAAAAGGTGAGGACGCTACCCTGAACGTAGAAGAAGATGTATTCATTGATTACTCTAAGGCAGGACCTATCGGAGCAATCATCGGAGCTAGAGCTTCTTACTGGGCAAACAAAGAAGTCAAGCCTACATCAGTAGCCGAGGAGGCCGAGGCGTACAGCGAGATGGCTACTCTATACCTGAGCGAGATGCTTGGAACTACGATGTCTTCATTCCAGTTTATGGCTCAGCAGTCGTTCCTTGCCAACACGAACCAGATTCTTGAGTTGCTCACCACGCAAGGTGAAATCAACCCAGACTACATTCTGACTAGCTTGTTCAGAACCACTAGTGCTGCTGTGTTGCCTAACTCACTCAGCGCCCTGAACAGAACTACTAGAACTAAGCTTCCGGACCTATACGACAAGAACAGCCTGTACAATAGCTTGACTAACGTAATCAAGGACCGTACGTTCTCTACCGACGACGTACCAGTCCGCTACAACATCTGGGGTGAAGGAATCGAGCAGACTCCGCAAGGCGCCAACCCTGTTCTGTTCCACCTGTTTGACCCGGTCAAATACCAGAAGAGAATCTACGAACCGCACAAGCAAGAGGTATTCAGACTCTACGAAACTCTTGGACAGGACACTAGAGTCATTCCAGGATACCCTCGTGAGCTAGACTCTCGCAAGTTCAAAGACGAGGAGACTGGTATCGAATACACATTTACTAATGAAGAGGTTAATGATATGATTAGAGCCCTGGCAGAAGAGCGCACTAAACGTATGAAAGAGCTTATTGCTCAGGATTGGTACCAGTCTTATCCGGATGAGGACAAGGCATACGAGTTAGAATATCTCTACAAGGATATCTCTAAGAACGGAGAATGGAAACAACTCCTTTACAACTACAAAGAAGTAGCAAAACAACAAAACAGAATCAAAGAATGAACATATGGAAATCCATCTCAACCCTATCACTAATTGGGTTCTTAGCAAGCTGCAGCGCGAGCTGGCACTTGAATCAGGCAGTCAAGAAAGACCCATCTATCCTGAGGCCCACGGTTGTTACGAAATGGGACACGATAGTGATTCCGCCAATAACGCTGATTGATACGGTATCTATCCCATCTGCTGAGGACTCCTCGGTTATTGACAATGACACCGTAAGAATTGTTATTACTAAATTCCAGGACCGCCTTATCGTAAAGACAGAGGTGAAGGAAAGACCGGTTGCTAAGCAGGTATCTGTTGAATGCCCCCCGCAGCTCGTTCAGCCGGAGAGCAAAACTGGTAAGGTCAAGAATTACTTACTTTTGTTTTTAGCCTCGGCTCTAGTTATAATGATGTTCTTATATCGATTTAAGTAATGGCGAAACTAAAAACACAAACAGCTACCACATTTAAGAAGAAACCTAAGGTGAGCCGGCCAGGCGTACACGCTAAGACAAAGACAAGTAAGTCAAAGTCGTCTAAGCTGTATCGCAAGCTCTCCGTTGGTCAGGGCTAAAGAAAAAGCTCAGCCGAAGACTGAGCCAATCAGATATTGCGAGACTAAACCAGTAGAATGCGATTGCTACGGAAGGGGGTGCAGCAAGTCAAAGGCCTTAACCAGATAGCCTAATGATGTGTTATTGTCACCACCTCTAACTCCGGTTCTGTAGAAGTGCTTTTCGCAGATTACTTTTAATCGTGCTGTAGCAATGATGATGCTATACATTACATCTTCAGACGTATAATTACCCTCAGCTATTCTTTGCTTATCTGCGGTCTTTGTAGCGGCAATCAAACACCAGAACTTTGCTTCGGTAGTAGCTAGTCCGGAAGCTTTTCCTCTTGATTCGTACTCTATGTAGAAGTTTCCAGACCAGTGAGTTCCAAAGTCAAACTTAACTTCAATTGTGTGGTCTGAAAGCATCTTTCCTAAAGCATTCTCCCCTACTTGACCAAGCTTAAGGTCATACCTGAAGTCACTATTGTAATCCATTATAACTCGTCTACGATTGTATAGGTGTCAAGGTCTTGCCCGTCGATGAAGAACTTTTTGAATCTGTTTACGGCTAGCTCGACCTTTTGTTCTCCGTCAAAGATAAACTGGTCTGACACAGTAAACACACCAAGGTCTAAACTTTTTTTATCTATTGCCAAAAAGTAGAAGTCTCTGATACCAAAAATCTGAGTGTAGATGTAGGCCTGCATATCATATCCGTACTTCCTAGCTGAGAATCTAAAGCCACTTTGAACGTCTGTCGTAGTCTTGATGTCTGCGATAAAACCTTGCTCAAAGTTTATGATGTCAGCCTTAGCCCTGAACGGAAGCCCGAACAGCATAGAGATTCCAGGAGTCTCAAATGTAGAGCCCTTCAAGTACTCTTTCATAATCTCGTTTCGGTTGAATGCGTCTACTATCCTCATCGCAGCATCATATTCGGCAGACGTGATTACCGCCTTGTCTGAAGCACCCTTAAGCTCTTTGAATGCCTTTGTCGTCTTTCCCTTAGTAGACGAAACATCAAACCTTTTTTCAAACTCTTGAGGCTCTAGAATCATAGTATGAATGAGCTTCCCTGTCAACAGCGCTGCCGTGTCCTCTTTCTGGCCATACTTCGTTACATAGTAGTATGTCTTCGGAGATTCCAGCAACATCTTGCACGCAGAAGATGAGAGCGCGTGCTTGCCGAGATATCCATAATAGAAACTGTCATCCATCATCAGTTCCATTAAATCTGCAGCAAGGCGTTCTTCGCCGTTGAGCAGGGTTATAAGCTCGTCCATTGGTTCGATTGGGGGTTTTATTTAATTGCGTGCTTTTCGATTGTGCTAGCCGTCGCAGCTCACACAATCAGGGTCCATTGCTTTTGTGGCGATGTCCCCTCTAAGGACAGACTCCGTACGCATATAGTACAGTGTCTTGATTCCTTGCTTCCAGGCTTCCATATGGACCATATTAATCCATTTAGGCGTGGCCTCTGATGGGAACGCTAGGTTTAAGCTAACCGATTGGTCAACGTATCTCTGGCGAACTCCACCCTGTTTAATCAACTCAAGCTGATTAATCTCCTTGAACGTCTTGAAAACGTCTTTAACAGGCACAAAGTCATCGATGCTTTCACAATCATCAATCTTTGTAAGCTTCCCGTTTACGTATCCCCAGGCATTTAGTTTTTCAATGCCCTGTACACTTCCTCCATCGATTAGGATTTGGTCCCAGGTGTCCTTGTTATTGATTCCAATCTTCTTGAAGACCTTCTCCAACGTAGGATTCTTTCTGATAAACGTGCCCTTAGCAGACTGCTCGGTGAATACGTTAGCAGCCCAAGGTTCAACTCCTGCACTTACGTTTCCGCTAAGCTTGCTGTTGGATACCGTTGGCGCAATTGCTCTAAGGTGAGTATTACGCATACCGGTTCCACGGCACCATAGTGGTTCTCCGTAGATACGTGCCATATCTCTACTTGCTCTCTCTGATTCGTCTTTCATATGAGAGAAGATTCTACGAGTATGGAACTGAGCAGGCAACCCCTCAAACGGAATTCCCTTTTGTTGGAGGTAGGTGTGCCATCCAAGTACCCCAAGGCCTAACGCTCTACCCTTTTCGGCAGAACGCACGGAATTTTCGAAGCCCTTAAGATTTTTAGCCTTTTGGATAAACTCCTCAAGCACACCATCCAAGAACATAGTGCTATGGTAGACGAGGTCGGTGTTACACCAATCGTCATACTTAGCAAGATTCAAAGAAGATAAACAACACACAAAGCTGTGCGCTTCGTCAGTATGAAGTACAATCTCAGAACAGATATTTGTCATATAGACTTTGAGTCCATTGACCTTATATGCGTCTGGATTTTGTTTGTTTACATTGCCGCGGTACATAATGTACGGCTCACCAGTAGCCTTGCGCTTCTGTAAAAGCTTGCTCCACTTTCTTCTAGCATCTGCATCACCTTCCTCTAGTTTCCGCATAAACTTATCTCCGATAACTGCACACTGGTGGAGGTTAAGGCTTTGGCGATTCACATCTCCCTTTGGCTCCCTGATTTCCAACCAGTCGTCAAAGTCTGGGTGCTCAATGTTTAGGTTAACTGAGGCTGCACCTCGGCGCACATTCCCCTGCGAAGTAGCTAGGATAGTAGAGTCGTAAATCTTACAGAATGGAACGACGCCGTCAGTAGTCCCTTCACCGTTTCCAATAGGAGAGCCAGAAGGACGAATCATATTGATTCCAATTCCAACGCCTCCACCGTGCTTAGCCAACAGCATAAGCTCAAGGTTCTTTGAGCCGATATCGTATACGCTGTCCGCTACGTCGATACCGAAGCAGCTAATCGGTAAGCCCCGGTCTGTTCCCGTGTTAGCAAGCACGGGCGTAGCAAGACATAGCCAGTTGTTCCAGATATACTCAAAGAACTTAGGCGCGAGCTCAGGTTTTTTTAGCCTTGCCGCAACAGTGTTAGCCACACGTAGATATGCCTCTCTAGGCGTCTCATCACCAATTAGGTATCCTTTGCTGATTGTCTTGAGGTATACTTCCGTATCGCCCCACTCTGGGTAATCAACTCCAGCTTGCCACTCTCTCTTCATATACTTTTTCTTCTTTTTCAATTTTAGCAACAATGTCCTCGTAGATAAGCAGATGCTTCTTGCTCGTGCTGAGTAGATTGCTTAGCGACGTCAACGCAAGGACCACCGTTGAGTGATTCCCTTTGTTGAAGATGTCGGCAATCTGACTAAGTGAGATGTAAGTTCTATTATAGAACTCTTTGTAAGCAATGTTCCTTGCGAACACAATATTCGCTTTTCGACTGCTTGACATCATATCCTTAATGGGAACACCGGTTTCCCTTGATACGACTCTAAGAATCTTTACTTGTATCGGAGTTAGTCCCATATTGCTTCAAAGTCTTCTCCTTCGTTTGCTTTCGAATAATCCGTGGGGCGAAGAGCAAAGAAATCGGTATGAGTAACGCCACCAACGAGATGATAAAACCAATCAAGTTCTGAGGCTGCGACGGTATCATATTCAAAGATAGCATCATAACCTAACTCTTGCAACTTTTCATTAGCTCTTTTTTTGATAAACTCTTTTAGGTCTGAAGCCTTTAGATTTTCGAGGTCTCCCATTTCAAACATCTTGTCGATGTAGTTCATCTCCATCTGTACTGCCATACGAGCAGCCTCTTCAATCTTCGGCCTTACGGCTAATCGAATCTCAGGGTGCTCTTCACATAGATGATTGAACAATACGCAACCCATCGTGCTGTGCAGGCTCTCGTCACGTACGCTCCACTTCATCTGTTGGCCAATGCCCTTCAACAGATTTCTCATCTGAAAGGAATAGAGAACAGCAAAAGACGAATACAAGGCCACACCTTCAGCAAAGGCAGAGAAGACAGCGATAGAACGAGCAACATCCTGCCTAGCCTTAGGGCTAATCTTCAAAATGTTATGGTCGTATCCAGCCTTAGTGTTCACGAGGTTCTCAAATCGTTCAGCTGTTGCAGGTTCGTGCAAAAATGCAGCAAAGTCGTCAAGCCCTAGCGTCTCGTTTAAGTAACTATATGCTGCAGCGTGGATTGTTTCTTGCGAACCAAAAGCCATTGCCATCTGCTTAATCTCGTGCTTTGGAAACCATTTAGTTACCATTGTGGTCCAGTAGTCGCCAACAGCTGTCTCTGTCTGAGCGAAGCCAAGCAAGATATTGCCAACAAGGTTCTTCTCGGCCGGAGTTAGATTCTCTCTGAAGTCTTTTACATCATTCTGCATCGGTATTTCAGTGTGCAGCCAGAAGGCTTGCATCTGCTTAAGCCATCCATCGTTGTAATAAGCCGGGTATTCAAATGGCTTATATTCGATTCTCTCATCAAAGAGTCCCATTGTTTTTGAGTTTATGTTAGACGAAAAGCGGCCACCGAGGTGACCGCCGAATTAGGATTGCGAATGTACGCTTTAGACGTCTTATCAGCTAATTATATCCCACTAAGTTAAACGCAATAGTATCAGGCAGTTCCCCAAATACATACTGCGTTACCGAGCATAACCACATCCGTGATTTGGTGTTTTCGTAGAATACTCCGTCATAATTCCATAGCTCGTACCAAGCTCCACCATCTGACGTATCTTCTACCTTTACAAGTTTGCCGTCGTGTTTATGGTCGCATCCATTAGCGCATACCAGGAGATGACACTTCTTTCCATTGTTACTAAGGAAGTCAAGAAAGTCGTCTGCTCCGGAAACCATTTGAAGTTCTTCGTGGCCACCTTCCCAATCTGGTAAATCGATATACCAGTTCCCGTTACTTTCCTTTGTGAACGATAGGTGCTTTGATTCCTGTGAGGCTGTTAATTCTGATTTCATTTACGGTTTTTATGTTTCGTTGAACTAAGTAATCTTTTGCCAAGTTGGCAGCTAGTTCTCTAGCTTTCTCCTTGGTCATAGATTCGATAGCTTCTTTCCATTCAGCCTGAGTGGAGCATAACAAACCATTGTAACCGTGAATGATTTTCTCTTTGTAAGGAGAAACATTTGACGCAATAACTGCAGTACCTGTAAATGCTGCCTCTACAAGCTTCAGGTCCGATTTACACTCATTGAAAGTGTTCTTCTTTAATGGAACCAACGCAACGTCTATGTCTTGGTAAACGCTTCCGTAGTGGAACATATCAGTCCAGTCTACTGGATGGCTAGCCTTAAGCTTAGACACGTATCTTTCTACGTTGGTGCAGTAGAGAATCTTATCTTCAAAAGTGTATCCTATCTCATCTACATCGTTATTGTGGGCCCCAGCACCAGTATATCCAAATCTCAAAGATTCAGATTCTGTTTTAGGTAGCGCCCATTGTTCAGCAGCCGGGTCAATAGCATTCGGAACTATTACTATTTCCGCTTTTGTATTGAGTCTGCTGATATGTTTTGCCAAGACTTCAGATGGAGTCCATATGACGTCTGCAATCTTTATTGTCTTCTGAATCATCGACGACATATGATTTTTCCATATGTTGTAGTTGAAGTTGTCTTTATTCAGAATCCAATAGTCATCTATGTCTACAATAATCTTTATCCCGTATGACTTCATAATCTTACGGAACATATGATGGTTTTTTGCAGGTAGACATCTTGGTATTACCACGTTGTCAACTAGCGTCAAATCCATCTGAGACATCTCGGTGGCGTCAGATACAAGATGAACATTATCAAATCCCTGTCTCATAAGATTTTCAACAGGGACCATAACCCGATGATAATTTACACCATTCAGGTCATCAAGAAGTATTATAGTGAACATTAGTGTCCTTCGCTATGCTGTTTGATTGCGGCACGAATTAACTCGAGCTCAATCTTAACTTGCTTAGAATAGTTGTCTACCAAAACCTTTACTTCATCGTGGTCCTGCTTAGGGGTCCCATCGCTTTCGTGCAAGGATTCGTATAACTCTATTGTCGCGTCGCTAATAAAGTCGCAAGCAATGAAGTACATTCTTGAAAGTTCATCTATTTTCATCTGATATCAATTTAATAGCCTCGTCTACTTGTGCTTTGTTCTTCGGGATGAAGAACTTCCAGTCGTACATATCGTTTTCACGGCAGTGACGAAGGAACATTTTCCATCGCAACGGGAAGTCGTCAGACATAACATAACCTTTGGTTTCTATTACAAACTTCTTCTCGTAGCTAACAAAGTCAGGTGTGTATATTATTTGGAGGACTGTTTTGTTAGAACCGTCCACAAGTTCTCCTTTTTTTGGAACAGACTTGTAATAACAGCCTGGGCCTTTGAAAGAATCTTGTAATACATACTTATGTTTTTCGTATTCAAAACTGATTCCTGCTTCTTGGAGCGCTGCGGCGCAGTACGCTTCGAGGCTGGACTTGTATTGGCCTTTCGGCTTTGCTTTTGATTTACCTTTTGCATTTTTATTGCGTTTATACATAAGCAAATATACTCACCCATAGCGAGATATCAAAAGATATCAGATATATCTTCACTCGGAAGCACTAAAGTCTGCACAGGACGCTGTTCGAATATCGGGATAAACAGCCTACTATTCGACCCCTGCAGGGCGCCGAAAGAAGTAAACTGACGGCTCATTTCAAACAGTACCGGAGAATATAAACCAGTTGGCTGTCCTCCGGTCTCTACCTCACGTACCTTCCTTACGTGGAACTCAATCGTCCTACGTGTAGGCTCGTCCTGGTGCTGAATTTTTCTATGTAACGACAAGAATCCATCAGCCCTATTCACGAACTTACCGCCACCTTCAGTGTCTGCCGCTGTAGGTGCAACGGGGTGTCCGTCTTCACCAAGTTTTCGCTGTGCCTCAGTCACTGCGTGTGTGTTAAGCCATACAGCAATAGACTTAGCGTTAGCGAACGTCAGAAGTTCAGACGCTGCTTCGTAGTGATATTCGTGCGTACTGATTGCAGAACCGTGAGCCAAATCAATCTTCAAGCTGTTGTATGGGTCAATAAACAATCCATCTACTGGCTGACTCTTGATTAACTTCTCTGCAAAGATTATAAGGTCGTAGTAACTATAAACCTGCCTGTTCGAGATTACAGTGAAGTGGCTTTGTACCCACTCGAAAGCTTTTTTTCTCTGAGCATAGTTCATATGCTTTAACTGCATATCGGTAGCAAACTGCATAAGCTTGTACTTGATTGATGCAGTTCTGTTTTCTGACGAATAAACAATCCACTTCCATCCGTGACGCATAGACGACGTTACCATCATAAACAGAATGAACGTGGTCTTACCCACGTTAGAGTGTCCGTTGATAATCAAGAACTCTTTTTTGAACCTGAAGTAATTGTCAAGGTGGTCATTGCCAGTGTCCAGGCCAATCTCAACCTTGCCTTCAGCTAGGTCGTTAATCCATCTGAAGTCCTCATCGTCAGAAGATACAAAAGACATATCTCCATCGTTGATTAACATCTCACGTTGGAACTTGTCTTCTTGCTCTACAATCTCACGAATAGGAAGCTTCTTTCCTTGTTCGACGCCATCACGAATGGTCTGACGTGCTGTCTCGACTGAATCGATATCTCTCTTTTCAATCTCACGCAGAAGGACTCTGATTACCTCATCCTCCTCCATCCTTCCTGCAGACACGTATCCACCACAAAGAATAGAAGCCTTTAAGAGTGTAGCGTGCTTCTCTCCGTCAGGAGCATTACGAATCATACGAGCCGCAATGTTTAGCTTATGGTAGTCTGTGTAGTTTTCTACCTGCTTAGACTCCTGATTGGTAGCCGCCTGCTCGGTCAAGATATGACCGAATGCCTTAGTCTCATCTTTGATTACAATATCCGGGTCGTAGGATTCGAAACAGGCGCGAGACTCATTGATTCCACTAGGGTCAATATCGATTCCGTATTGCTTGTCAAAGTATGCCTGAAGGGCTCTAAAGTGGTCTCTGTGGCGCTCCGGGTTTGTTACTTGAACCAACGCCTTTAGGCCGTCACCACTAGGAGATACCCAGCAAGACAAAACGTACTCATCAGTAGCAAGTACTGGCTTTAGTTTATCTACGTCGACGTGGTCAAGGTCGATAACAATAAGCCCACTGTGGTCGTGTAATGCCGAGTCTTTGCGCTCTAAGAAAGCGCCGCTCCAAAGCACTACAGGTAGTTTCTTTTTCTGTGTTTTATCACCGGACCTCAGTTCCGATATGGTAGTCAACGACTTCCCCGTTCGAATACGTTGGAGTGCCAACTCCACTGAAATATGATGTGGATTCTCCTTTTGAAGAATGTCCTTGAATATCGTTACTGTGTTCTTGAGAACGCTCATTTGCTATTGCGATTTTAAGTAAGATTAAATAACCAATGAGGTCCTGTATGGTGTCCTCAGTCTCATCGTTGAATCCTTTGTTCTTGATTCTCATCAATTTATCATCGATTCTACACGCTATGTTCTCAGTTGCCGAGCCCCTAGCAAAGATGTTTGCAGGCTTTAGCGCTGAGTCTCCGTACGCTTTGTTCTTTTGTAGTAGTAAATCACGTACGGCATTTGCCTCTTCTACAATCTGTTCTGCTGTTGTTTTCATTAGTTGTTCCATTCAAAGTCTTCGACCCATATTGGAGTTTTATCTCCGACATAAGCGCTAAATGTGTTGTACTCTGCAAATTCAACAGCCTCCTCTAGACTCATATCGTTAGCCAATATGTCAATGACTTTCGACCTTGAGTATACTACACGAAAAGACGACGGGCATATTCCGATGATTGCTTCATCAAGTCCCTCCGCAAACAAAATGCCTTCATCATCGTGACCAGAGTAAAGGCTCACAATGTATTCTCGTTTATTCATAGGAATGCTGAGTCTCCAACTTTTTTAATAGATTTAACTTTAGTTATTGCTATTCGCTTTTCGCCTTTGTAAGCAGAGCCATACAACTCCTCGTCAAGTCTGTCCATTGTCTTTTTGTCTTTAGACATAATGTCATACGAGTTGTCGTACTTAGATACGGCCCAAGTAGACTTAGTAAAAGTGTTTTTTGCTTTGCGAATAGATACTTCTATCTCAAGATAGTATATGGGATACATTATTCTTTGATGAAGACTCCATCAACCATACGTCCCTTTCTATCTTTGATTTCGTTGTAAGCCAACTGAAGGCAGTCGTGAGCGCTTAGGTTTGCCTGAGCGGCGAGGATGATGATTGTGACAATTGAGTCTCCGATGCCATCGGCAAGTTTCTCCTTGTCTCCACGAGCAAGTGCGGCCATCGTCTCACCGACTTCTTCCATTACCTTAAGTGCCTGACGGCTTTTGTATTCTGGCTCGAGCAAATTGCGGTCTCTAGCCCAGTCCTCTACTGCGAGGAACAGCTCTCCTGTTGTCATTTCTCTGTTTCTAAAATTAAACTTAATGCGTCTATGTATCCTTCCCAGTACTTAGCCTCAGCATCCTTCCTGTTATACATACAGACGTTGCGAAAGTACTGCGCTTTTTTGTATTGTTCAGCAATCAGTCTAGGATTTTTCATTCTTTTTGCTTTTATTTTTCTCATCAACACACTTGTAGCACCACAATTCCCACTTTGTTGCGGACTCTATGTTGTACATAATATCATCCCACGACTCGCTTTCCTTTCCGCACTTGTCGCAGGCCGGAGCAGGACCGAAGTCATCGTCGATGTTCTTGTAGAACTCGTTGAATGCCTCAAGGTTGTCGCCTTTGTTACCGTTCATATTGTAGAAGTCAATGTAGTACGGACCAAGGTCGACTACTATTGACCACATACCTTTGGTGTAGTTGACAAACGATACACCGAATCCCCACTGGGAGTAGTACTTTCCTGTTTTGATTGTCATTTCCATAGTCTTTGAAGAATGACACCAGTAGCTATAAGTACTACCCCAGCAGCAAATTGAATTGGCATTGGAGATAATACCCACCACCAAGACCAAGTGATGTATCCGGTAAGCTTTAGGGCAATAAATAAAATGGTTAGGAATCCAGAGAATCCAACGCTTGGGTATTTGTTTGATGTTTTCATTGTCAGGTTTTGTTTAGTTATTCGGATTTTCTCCGAGTTGAGTTTCATTTTTTGACAGCTCTACGATAAAGTCAGCGACCTTCTCGCACTGCTGTTTGTTTAGGAACTGAACGCTGCTAGAGTGGAACGTATGACGAATCTTATCATACACCAACTTCTTTATCAGCTCCCACTTTTCTTCTTCTGTTTTCATTTGTACTTACGTATTACTTCAAATGTTCTCTTGACATCAGCCAGCTTGTAGGTTTCTCCGACACGCACTGGATACCAAGCAATGGTGAAGCCGTAGTTGGCATCCCAGTCCTCTTCCTGTAGTCTATTGCCGTTTACTGAGATAAGGTATATCCAAGGGATGTTACCCATCAGCTCAAGCTCAATACCGATACGCCTCATACGATTGATGAAGATGTCAACCTCATTCATTTCTCGTTGGTGTTAAAGGTTTCGTTGTAGTAGTCTTTAAATGTTTTGTGTTTAAATCCAATCATTGGGTGCGTTAGCCTACTTTTTTCAAAAGCATCTTCAATCTGCTCTTTCTCGATTCTTTTTGCTTCTCTAATATCAAGTGGTGTGATTGTACCTTGCATCTCCCACATATTAACAAGCCATTCTACTGCTGTCTGTTTCATTTTAAAATATCTGTTATAAAACTCTTTTTGGCTTAATTTCCCTTCAGAAGACGATTTTGAAGGTAAATTATCCCAAAACCACTTTTCGTAAATACCATAAGCACGCTCTGCATCAATATCTTTAGCTTGCTCAAATAAACCAATTGTTTGCATAATCTGTTCGTGCGTTAATATCGTGTCTTCCAACGCCTGTTGTAACCACTCTACTGCCGTCTGTTTCATTTCTCGTTGGTGTTAGAGTTTTTGTTGAGGTGTTGCTCATACATATTTACTGTATCTGCCTGCCCCGTAGCATACCAATCAATCATTTGCTCCTGCTCCATTTCTTTGGCTGGGTAGAAAAGGTTGTGCTTCATTATCAGAAACTCAATTTTTGAAATTTCTTTATTCTCATATTTATCAAATAAAGCATTGATTTCATTTTCATACCACTCTACTGCTGTCTGTTTCATTTGTCGTAGGTTTTATAGCAGTAGTCATAGAAATCTAATTCGCTTTTAGATTCTACATATTTAGGGTACCAATTTTCAAGCACTGTTATATATACACTATTGGGTGTACACATAGTTCCCGTTGGGTTTTGCTCTCGGTAGAGTTTGTCTGCAATAGATATCAACTCTTGATGTGTTTGTGTTTTCATTTCTCGTTGGGTTTAAAGGTTTTGTCATAGTGTTCGTCTATGCTTGAAACATTGCCATTGAAGTATTCGTATTCAAACGATTGAAAAAATACGCACATCTGCTCCTTCTCCATTTCTTTGGCTTGGATTATTTCGTCTTTGTGTTCTAAATAAAAACCTAGTCCGTAATCCCCCTTTTTAGATAATTCTTGGACTAACCAATCTACTGCTGTCTGTTTCATTTATCTTTTGTTTTATCTGTTGGTACTTCAATAATTTCTACTCCGCATCTATCTGCATTATCCCATATCATAGAATCATCGCAGTTAAGGATATCAAGAAGGTGTGCTGCTTCTTCTTGTGTAGTCTCTTTTGTGTTGTAAATAATTAGTGTTCTTTTCATTTCTTGTTGTTGTTAATTGTTCTTATACATTTTGTGCAGTAAGCATATGTTCCATTTTCACTGACTTTGATTTGTGGTTGTGGGACTTTGCATTCGCACATATCGTTGCTTGGTTCTTCTTGTTTCATTTCTCGTTGGTGTTAGTCATTAAAAAAGTTTGAAATCAATACCGTTAACCATATTGGCGAACTGCAAAACAATCCCAAAGCAATACTGTCAGCTAAAGGTTTGGTAAGATATGAGTAGGCAAAAAGGAATAACGCAATACCAATAGCAAGCGGTAACCCTGCGTGATTCTTCAATCGTGAAAAGTAGTTTTTCATTTCTCGTTTTCTGTGTAAGATTTTACCACTTCCTTTGCTTCTTTAGCAAGCTCATTTAATGCCATATGTGTATCGAATGCACGTCCAGAGTGCGCTTCTTGCATTTGGATTATAGCATTCAGCATTTCGATTGGTGTTTTCATTTTATCGCTGATATTAAAGGTTCTTTTATAATCATAGTCAATCTTTTCGACCTTGTCATCGCTGTGCTTTATGGTGAAGTCGACGATAATCTCCTTCTCCTTCTCAAGTATTAACTTCTCATCTGCTAAAAGGGCGTTTACTATCTCCTTAGCGGTCAGTCCCGATTTAACTAAGTCGTAAACAAGTTGTACTGCTGTCTGTTTCATTTGTCGTAGGTTTTAAAGGTTTTTAATTTCTTGTTTTACTTCTTCCCAATAGATGTAGAATGAGTCTGATAAATCACTACCGACTATTGCGCCAAGACCTAACATCTCATTAACTGCAACCAATGCACATTGCCTTGTTTGTTCAAAGTTTTCATCTGAAAAATCATTCAATGTATAAAATAGGAATTTCTCAAATAATTCCTTTGCTTTCTCTTTTGGTGTTCTCATTTCTCGTTGGTGTTAAAGAAAAAGACTCCGTTAATCAGGGCGGTAGCTTTCCGCTTGCTGAATCCTAATGCGCCATAAGCGGGCGGAGTTCTAATTCCTTGTTGGTGTTAAATAATTTCTTTCATCTCTAGGTCGCAAATCTCATCATCCGTGAGCCTTATGACCACCTCAGCAGGAGCGTAGTAAGGCAATGCCTTCCTTCCTTGAGGCTCTACAATGATAGTATCCTCATCAGTGTTGGTCTCTTGGTACTCACTTACTTCAGCAAGTACCCAGACTAATGTTCCTTTTTTCATTTGAATTAGATTTAAAGTGTGCCCTCATTTAACCGCATCAGGCTTTCTCGGTCTGACAAATGTATTTAGGTTTCAGAAAAAAATTATGATATAAATGTATCATTTAGGAGGTCTGCTAACTCTTGAGCATCTTCTCCAATAGACCCAATTATCTTTCCGTCTACAAGTACGTTGTATCCGTATTCATCGCAACACCCGTCTCCGCAGGTGTGACAGTATGGTTGAAGTTCTATTTTCATTTTAATTTACTCTTGATGTGTTCGTCAAAGTCTGAATACTTCAGCCCCCACATTACACTGAACCACTGCATCTCCTTCTCTGCATAGACTGCTCGCATCTTGAGTTCTCGCATAAGGTACTGCTTGCCCCACTCCTCAAGTTGTTCGCCCTGAGCAATAGTCATAGTGTACTTCTGCCACCACTCGTCTACGCCTACGATGTCGTCGTAGGTTACATCGTGTCCAGCAATCTCAAACATCTTATTGACGATGTCAATCATTGCCTTCTCCTTCTTTTGTTCTCTCGTTAGTCGTTTCATTTCTAGTTGGTTTTATAATATGCCAAAACTCTATTTTATTTCTGCTTTTGGCGGGTTATCACTTGCAAAATCGTTAGACCTGTTACACTGCTCGCACAGCCGCCTGCCTTGCATTACAAGGCCAAGCTTTGGTGTATGCATCGTCTCTTTTTTGCAGTACTGACAGAACTGCTTACCTCGTTTGTGGATGGCGTCTTTGCTCATAGCGTTTTATCCTCAATTAGAATCTCCCAATAGTCGCCGTGGTCAACGAATCCTGATACGATTCCATCAAGCCCATACAGCGACATATTCGTGCCGACAGGTATATATGGTCCCCCGCTTGGGTCAACGAATATGATTTTGTCGTCGTCGTTCCATCCGTATCGTGTGTACTTCAGGTCTCCCTTCCAGTCAATGTTGCCGTTCTCGTTCTTCTCAAACGTGAACTCGTCTCCGTATCGGTTAGTATACTTGGTCATTACATTTTTATTTGGTACTCCCGACAGGAATCGAACCTGTAACCTACGCATTAGAAGTGCGTTGCTCTATCCAATTGAGCTACGAGAGCATTTGATTACTCTTCGTCAGAGTCATCCATATAATCTTTGTACTCAGGGTAATGGGTTCCTTCGTTTCCGTTTTGCATAATTGCTCTCCAACGAAGTTCTTCAGCCTTCTCGTCTTCGTCCTGTTGCCTTGCGTGGTTACAGCACCCTCCGAGTTCTTTCTCTTGGAGTTCCTTACGCCAACCATCGCAAGAGCATTGCTTATCTACGTGGTTTTGGCTGTCTCCTGGGTCGTCCCACCAAACAAATACCATATCAGAACCTGGTCCGCTACTCATATTCAATCCTGTTTTTATAGATGATGTCTTCAACAATTTCTTTTGCGTTCAGCGAGCCGCTTCTTATGGCAGCCTCGTGACCCTTTGATTTTATTACGATAAAGTTATCGTTTGCCTTTCCAATTACCAAGACAGCCAAGAAATTTGGCATAATAGAATCTCCAAAAGGCTCGAAGTTTAGGATAAAACTATCGGGCTTTGCGACTGCAATACCAATAGCATATTCTTTTCCATCCTTTGCTAAGACAAAAATGGGGGACTTATCCGATAACGGAATCATCCCCCACTCAAGGCATAGCAATCTCGATATTTCGAGGAGCATTAGAACGGCATATCGTCGTTACTCTGCTTAATAGATACGTTACCCTTTGAGGCCGGGTCCCATACGCTAAGAATCGAGTAAGGCTTCTTGCTTTCTTTGGCAACGCCTGCACGAACAGTCAGAAAGGCACGACCCTTTTCGGTCATATTCTTACTGATGATTTCGATATCCTGTTTAGACAGGCTGAATCGAAGGTTAAGAGTGGGCGTCTCTACGTAGCCGACCATCTCGTCTTTCTTATCTTGCATAAGAGGGGGTTTTGATTAATTAAAAAGAAAGGATTTGTACGCAATATATGTATCTCGGTACACGTTGTCTGACACGACTAGTTCTTCGTGCCGGTTAAGGTAGTAAATAACTAGCGTATGCTTGATGTTAAAGATGTCGCAGATAGTTGCATTTGATACACCTAGGTTGCGAATCAGGTAATTGATTACCATCATACGAGCATTTACTACTCTTCTCTTAGCACTTTTAACCTTTGGGTCGACACCGAAATACTTGGTGCTCTTAGTGATGGGCTCGACTAATTGCACAGGTAATTCTTGGGTCATTTCACAAATTTGGTTAGGGCTTCTTTTTGTTTGTCTGAGAACTCAGTTCCGTACTTAGTCAGCACTTGCTCAAGGGCCTCTTTCTTATTGCTAGCGCCTTTGATGTAGTTAACAGACTTCTCGAATAGAGTCTCCTCTTTCTTTTCTTGTGCGATTTCCTGCTTGGCTACAGCCATCTGAACTTCGTTTGCAGATGCAATCGAGGTCTCGATACCGATACCGAGCATAGCAAGGGCTCGCCCAACAGCAGAGGTCTCGCAGTTCTCGATGTAACTAGTCTTATTGATATGCGAAGAGGTTCTATCCTCCTGAGCGTGAGCAACAGCCACTACTCGATGTTCAGCATTCCGGATGGTAGACTTTACGATACACGACTCAGAGTCTACTGCGACTATCTCGTTCTCGATGCTATATCCTACGTAAGTTGGTTCGTTGCGGAAGTAAAGAAGTCGTTGATTTACCTCTACGTACTCTTTACCCTTGATGTTGGTTGATTTGAACTTATATGTAGACATTTTCAATAAATTAGTGATACAAATATACAAAAGATTGAACTAGAAAGCAAGTCAGAATATCCCGACTCGCTCTCCAATTCCGTAAAACGCGACTGCTGCAAGCATCGTAATCACCCCTATAATTGGCTCATTATCAAGCATAGAGCCGACATATACCGAACCTAGAATGAAGATGATTGTGAACAGCACTTTTTTAATCAGATTTCTCATTCGGTTTACTTAAGATTAAACTTAGCGTGCCATCTTCTAGACCACATACTTTACTGAATACATAGTCTGAGAACATTTCTTCTCCTACTGCCTCATCGGCGATAAGAAAGTCAGTCAAGGTAATGGCCTCGACGTACGCATTGACGTGGTCGTTTAGGTCTAGTTCAATGACCAAAATGTACTCTTGTCCGTCATTGTCAGTAGCGCATTCGACCTGCCACCTGCCCTCAGGTTGTACGTCGAATTCTCTATGTGCACCGTTATGCTCGAAAGCAAACCGAAACACCATAGATGTGAAATCATTCTCAGAAAGTATCATATACATAGTTTTCTTAAAATTAAGAAAAAAGATGGGGCCGAAGCCCCACCTCTTATACTAGTTCTGCTAGAATATTGAACACACGTTGGTCAGTCTTCTGCAGAGAGCCCGTCATCTTAGACACCTCGCGGCTGCCTTCGCGACCGGCTTTGTGCGTAGTGTAGTGGGTCACACCTGAGAATAGTCCCCAAAGGTTATCGCCCTTGTAAGACATCTCTTTAGCGATTGACACACTCAGGTCCTGCGCTTGGTTCAGGCGTCGAGTAGAGTACTCGTCACGTGCAGTCTTGGCAGACTTGAGGATATCTACACCTACAACAGCATCTACTACACGCTGAATGTCAGGCTGTCGTACTTGCTTGTCAGCCATACGTCGGAACACCTCGTAGAGCGTAGCGTCAGCGTCGTTGATACCTTGGATGGCACGAAGAGATTCTTCTACGGCGCGGCGCATATTTGCCGTGTGGCGGACGCTATCCTTTAGGTCCTTTGCCGCAGCATTGAAGGAGTTTTTGCAAGAGATAGTAACGCTTGACGCACCCCAACGAAGAGCAGTAGTTCCGTCGTGGCTGTTGATTGCTGTGGCGTAGCGCTTTACTAGGTCGGTACCGATAACCTTGTCTTCCATAGGGATTTGAAGGTATACCTTACCGCCGTCGTTGAACAGGCCGCCTCGAGCGATGCTTGAGCCGAGTGTCTGAGCAACCTCCTGTACTAGTTCTGCCAGTTCTTCGTTCTGAAAGACCTCATACTGAGAGGTGGCAGTAGTGAACACTGTCTCAGTGTCCTTTCGTACCACTCCGAAATAACCTGATTCCGTCCCTGATGGGAGAAGTAGTGGTTGCTTTTCGACTATCCAATTGAGACCGAAAGAGTCTAGCATTTGGGCAGTAGCCTTGGCAGAAACGAGCGAGTTGTGGGTGTCAACGAGTTGACCGAATTGATTGATTTCCATTTTTAAATTGATTTAGAGATTAGTGATTGGGTTTTAGTGTATACTTCCTTAATGTAGTTGAGGGTGTCTGAGTCAGGGGTGTTAACCCATCCCATAGTTAAAAGGTCTACGGCATAGTCGAAGTCTGAGTTGTGCCGCATCGAAAGAATAAAGTTTGAAAGGTGGTATTGGAACTCATCAGGGTTATTGTAGAAAAAGTATTCGTAGAATGGAAGACTAAAGTCGAACTTAGTTCCGCATTCATAATAAGTGTGTCCTGCAAAGTTTCCTTGAATTTCATCGTATTCATTGTGTATTGATACATCGTACTTTTTACTTAGTTCCGTCAGGAGTTCGTGAGGTGGAACCCATTTTGTAGGGCCCTGAGCGAACAGCACATTGTCCTCCTGTTGGTCAAACTCTACGTCCCAAAAGAGAACTTTTGTGTAGCGCTCGATGTCTTTTTTAATTTGCTCGAAGACGTCGTTGTTTGACGACTTGAACTTGACGAAGTTATTGCAATAGTTTGCCATCGGCTTGATTTGACTCTAGTTGTTTTATTTTTTCCTCCAACTTCTTATTGTAGTCGGTAAGGGCTTGAATACGGAGTACTAAGTACTTAATGTGTTCGTCTTTCATAATTGTTTTTTATTGATTCTAAATGTTTCACGTTTTTTGGCGTCGTTAAAGGCTTGGTCCCTATCGAAGTAGGAGGCCATTACTCTACACTTTTGTACGTCGTAGATGTCGTACCGGAGTGTGTCGGGGTTGAATGAAACGATGTATGGCATAGTTTTAAGAAAAAAGGAAAAGGGTGCCGTGCCACCCTAGTACCAAACACTAAACACATCCCCTGCACGGAGGGTTTCTTTAACTCAAGGCATCCAAGAGTTCATTGCGGGTCATTCCTGCTTCATCGGCAAGCCAATTCAGGAACGTCGCCGCTTGATGATTGTGAACGACGATGTCTACAGCAGTAGAGAATACATTACTCGTCTGAGCGAATACAAACCACACGTCTACGGGAGGGACTAGCGTTCCATCTTGAATGTTTTCGTAGAACTCATTGAAGTCCCACTTCCACTTGACGTCGTCGTAGTTACCTGTGGCCCACCCGTTGGCTACCACTTCGAAGTTGTCTTTGTACTGAACGTCCGCGTAGCCGCGCCACGCGTCGGTTGCTTTCCATTGAACGTAGTCAATTGGCGCAGGAGTATCGCACTCTTCGAAGTCTTCCGACGTACGGGTTTGACCTAGTGAGTAGCAGTGCAGGTAACCAATTAAGTCTTCTGACTTTGGGTCGTAGTGCATCACACGTACTGCGCCTTCCCAATGGCTTCGCTCGCAGGAATCGCAGATAGTCTCACCTATAATATTAAAGGTGTAGAAGTCAGTGGACTCGTTGATAGTCCCTGAGCATTCGAAGCAGGTAATTTCCATTAGAGTAATTCGTTATGTTCTAAAAAATCGGTGATGCAGTCCATCTCGCTTTTGGTGGAGACGTTGAACTCGCTGTCAAGGAACTGAAGGTATAATTCAACAGCCTCATCCCATAGTTCGTCAAGGTCATAGTCGCTCTTGAAGTACTGAAGCCTGTCGGCGATGATGAACACGCCGTAGGAGTTTTGATATTCCTTAGTTCGCTTCTCACGAACCTCGTGCTCTTCGATGGTCTTATTGGCTCCTAGTATCTGCTCGCCAAGGTCAGCAGTGGCCTGCTCGATGATGGAGAAGTCGATGAGTTTGCTACGTACGCTCTCGTCAGTAGCATCCCTGAAAGCCGATACAGCCTTAATGTATTCGCCGTAGGCAACTAGTACCTTATTGATTTCCTGTTTCATAGTGTTTAGTTAATTAATTGAACATTGCGGTGTGGCGGGAATCGAACCCGCATAAACCATTCACACCCACCGAAGATTACTTCTTCTTTGCTCTGAGCACAGCACCTGTAGGAATCACAAGGTCGTTGATACGAATCTCGTAGTCGGCGGTATTGAAGCCTAACTCACGACCCTCGAAGTACGGGTCAGCAAGGCCGTATCGGATGTACAGCGGACCCTCACACGTCGACATCCCTAATTCGTGAGAGTCTCCGAAGTCGAAGTATTGTTCAGCCTCAGATTTCACTTTTCGAGATTCAGAACGTGCTTTGATTTCAGCAACTAACTCGTCGATATCTACTTGCTCAAGCGCCTTTAGTGACTTAGCAATTTCAGAGAGAACCTCGTCATACTTATCGGCCTCTTTCTTAATTGGACGCCCACGCTTGACAGGCACCACGTCCCTCTCAAGGTTGACATACCATCCCGTTCCACTAGGAAGTCCGGCCGAGCCCTCGTGTCCTCCGACATTTTTGTCGAACTGAATGAGTCCGTTCTCGACATCGACGATAGTAGCCTTTTTTCCTACGCCGCCCTTTACCGGTAGGTGACCTTCTCCGGGTTTATATATTACTCGGTCTCCGTTGCTGTAATTGATTGCAGTTTCCATAATGTTTAGATTTAAAAAGTGAATTAGTGGTTGGTTAAAGTTCTAGAGCGGCCAAAGAAACATTGCCCTCGAAGTCGATGTAGCCCTCCCTGATTAACAGGTGAGCAGTGCGTCCGTAGTGCCCTTGCAGGCTCCACGCCATACCTGATTTAACTAGGTCAGCGAACAGGTACACGATTTCTTGGTCAGTGAGTTCTCCTGACTCGTAGGCAATGATTTGAGATACTTGGTCCATATTATTAGTTATTTGAAGTTGAGTATGGAAGCGTAGTGGTCCATCCGAATGCCGTAATGACGCCCTGCTTAAGGAGGTCTTCTAGTACTTCGTGTTGGATGGTTTCGGTCGGTTCGAACTGACCGCTAACGTCACAAAATGGTTTTTCTATCGTCGTTCCGTTCTCTTGGATTCGATAAAAGAAATTATAGATTTTCATAGTGTTTAATGGTTTTAAGGTTGATTACTTGCAGACGTACACCAAACGAGTATTGGAGTACTCAGCGGTGAGTTGGTTAACAGCATTTACTACAGCACGGGTAGTGCCGAGCAGGATATCACGCTCACGGGCAACGAAGTTCGAGCCGGTAGAACGCTTTGATACTGACTTACGTGATGTGAACGCAAGCCGGTTGTAGTCTGATTGTTTAGCAGGAATAAAAATCATCGTGTTTAGTGTTTAGTGGATGAATAGTGTTTGAGAGGGCGGTGGGTCACGAACCCGCGACACCTGAAGTGTGCCGCCCCCAATCGAACCATCACTCTGCCGGTATCCTATCGTGGGCTAATGTGAGACGCGTCCCTTGGTCGCAATCTCTAGCGGGTTGTCGGCGGCAGAGGCACCGAACCAAACAGCATCTAATCGTCTAGGCGTCTAGCGTAGTCTATGTTCTCAGAACCAATGCGCCAAGGCGCTCCACCACATTCGAAACCCTGACGCTCAGCCGTGGTCACTACCGCTCGTCGTGTATCAAAGTACCTAAGAGTCATTCAGCGCAACCACAGCCAAAGGCCGTAAGGTCGGTGGTCACTATGGTTATGGGGTCAGCCCCAAGGCACGCTTCTCGCTTACCATCTTCCTCGGCCCGCCTTGCGGCTTCGTCCTCGAGGTGACTCTGACTCGTTTCCCTATCTCGGTGGGCGCTGTCGGTCGGTGACATTGCAAACGTACGATAATCGGGATAGCGATGTCAAGTGTTTGTAAAACTTTTTTTGATTTAGGCTCTTAACTCGTTGATAATCACCGAGAAAAATTTTCAATCTAGTTTAATCAGCACGACTCTTACGTGCGTCATTATTATTATATACCTGTCGCTTCGCTCCTGTCGAGCAAAGGTTGGGGAAGGTGTCAGGGATGAGGCTGAAGTGTGGGGTAATGTGGGAGTTTGTGGGGGTTGTTGGATACGTCTTTAGGACTCGAGCCAACGTCCGATTCCAATCAGGAGCAGGGTAGGGTAGAGGCTCCTAAAAGTTGTAATTAACATAATATATATTATAGGATGCTTTTGCCTACCGGTTAGCATTCCGTCCTGAGTCTAATGCGGCGCTAGAATAGTTACCATACTAGGTACACGATACAAAAAGCCAAATCGTTTGAAACCAATCGATTGCACCGAGGGGGCTTGGGTTCGGCATTCCGTTTCGGGTTGGGGTTGGATACGGCTGTAGAGCGCGATTCTCCCCACCATCTATATAACTCACCCCAAAAATCAAGCGTAAGTCTGTTGCAACTGAGTTGTGTTGCAGGAGTTTAGCAATAGTGGGTGCTGGTTATGCTTTGGGTATAGTTGCCCTCGTTAACACGGAGTAACTGAGAGAAGAGCATTCTGCGTTACCGAAGCGAGTGTCGGTCGTCTCCTTCAGCGGGGCGTTGTGCGCCCGCTTTCCCGACGCCCTGAAGCGGTGCTTTCGTTTCGTTCTTCAAGCATCCTGAGTGGTACGGGCTCGCTTAGCTTCTGCTCGCCCTGCTTTCGCTCTCTGCGAAGTTACGGCAAAAAAATGACAAAGTCAAATAGTTAAAACCTATCATAGCACGGGTGAACAGATTCATTCTATGCTGTATCTGTGTATTCTGATAGGAAGAATCTATTAACATCACTCCTCTCCGAGAAGGAACATTCTGAAGTGGGTCTTTTCGTCGACCAAGATGCTCTCTCTGCCGTGCAGCTTGTCAAGGTATCGCTTCACTAGCTTGCGTCCAGATACGGTGATGCAGTACCTAGTAGTCTGTTTGTTGTTTCTAGCCATTATGATTGGTAGGTCCGTGTCCTGTGCCGGGGAGTACTTGCGTACGTATCCTCCTTGGATGAGTGGGTACAGTGTTATGTCTACAAAGTTGTCCTGTCGGCCTGTGTACCCGAATGTAGGCAGTATGTATTCAAGGGAGAACATCTCTAGGTCGTAGATGAACAGCAGGAAGCACAGCTCTCTTGTATCTATATTGTAATTATGCTTGGCGTCTATAAGAACGTGGTTGAGTAGCTTGAGGATGTTGTATGGGTCAGCCTTCAGGTGCTTGTGTACTCTGTAGTCGTCTATGCGCTTGGCCTGGACTTTTTCCATCATACGTAGCTTCTCGCTACGGGTAGGCTTCTTCTTGTAACTCGGCATATATTGAATTTTGCGTACAAAGATACTTTTTACTTTTGCCGTATGAAACTAAGCAACTACGTATCGTTGGCCGAAGTGACACGGAGTGACACCGCCAAAAGAAGAGGAATTGACAACAATCCTACCCCTGAGCATCTGGAGAACCTTAAGGTTATCGCTGTTGAGGTGTTTGATAAAGTACGTGAGCACTTCGGTGTGCCCATCTTTATCTCTAGTGGTTACCGCTCTGCGGCCCTGAATAAGGCTATCGGTGGTAGCTCAACTTCGGACCATAACAACGGACGTGCTCTTGACCTAGACCAGGACGGTCACGGTAACGGAGTAACGAATGCTGACGTATTCAACTTCATCAAGGATAACTTGGAGTTCGACCAGCTCATCTGGGAGTTTGGTTCAAGCAAGAATCCTGACTGGGTACACGTAGGATACCGCAAGGGTGCAAACCGCAAACAGATTCTCAAAGCAATCAAAGACGGTAACACCACGAAATACGTACCGTTTAAGTGATTAATTTTGGAAAACAAAGGATAGACTATCAAATCATCATCGAACAGATGTTGAAGGAAATAGAGCCTGAACAAAACAAACAAGATGAAAGCAAAGAAGCTTTATAAGAACGGAGGCCCCATCACCCCGGACCCCAGAAAGAAGATGAGCGATATGGAAATCGCCAAGCAGAACTTCCTTGATTCGAAGACTGCTGAGCGCAACGCCATCAAGAAGTACGACCCGGACGCTTTGAAGCAGTTTGATGCTGAGCTCAAGCGCAAGGGCTACAAGGTTATCCAAAGAAAGAAGTACGCCGAAGGTGGAGTTGTTCCTGGTAAGGATGACAGCTGGGTTGGCAAAGGCCGTTCACCGAAGGAGACTGGAGCCAAAGGAGCTATGACTCCTAAGGAGTACCTCGAGATGCTTACCTGGCAGGAGGCTGTTAAGGCTCTTGACCAACGTGGTGTTTCTATGGTTGACCAAGGCGAAGGAAAGAAAATCCTCGGACAAGGAAATGCCAACGTATTGGACAACAACTACGAACTGGCAATCAAGAAGGCAAAGGAGTACGGAGTGTACGACGCTGCTAGACAATCAGCGGTAGCGCTCTACCGCTCAGAGCAACCAACCAAGAAGGTGTAAAAAAAAAGAGGGGCTCAGGCCCCTCTCTCTTTTTATCGGATATCCGTTCCGTATTCAGTAGACACGTGGAGTAACCCTGTTCGCTCGTGGCGGCCGGCCACCAGCATAACTACTGTTTTAGTATTTGGGTTCCAGTAGTACTTCGGGTCAATCTCGTTGAATCCGTTTGCCTTTAGCGCCCGGCGAGACACTTCCCACTCTTGGACCGTCATCAGCTGACTAGTGGTACTGTCAGGAGCCAGATACCAGCTCTTTTCCTCGTCGATTACCCACTTGGCAAAGTTGCCGGTGTATTCTACTCTCTTGTACTGGTGTCCGTAGAACTCAATGTTTGACTTGAAGTTTTCTTGAGCCTGTGCCGTGAAGGCGAGGACGCTTGCGATGGTTAGGATGATGTTCTTCATTGTTAGTAAGTCGTTAGTTTCTGATACAAGTATACGACATCGTGGAGGCCTTGTCAAGAGGCAATGCAAAATTTTTTTATTTTTGTTGTATGAAAGCGAAAAAGTACAACGGCGGCGGTAAGATGGAAGAGTCTGGAGCCGAGGTAGAAATCAAGTCTATGGACTTAATGGAGGCCGTTAAGCAACTTCAGGCAGCTGTAAAGGCTGGCTCTAAGATGCCTACGCACTACAAAGTAAAAGCTTGCTTCTACGAAGATGAAGAATGAGGAACTCATAGGGTACGTGTTCCACTACAACCCATATCGTGAGTTGTGGGCTGCGATACCCCGTGATTTCTATCTAGACTACTTCAACGGAATCTACGATAGGGTAGTATTCCATCAGGACGTAAAGCATCTAATCACTTATATATCTAAAGGTGGCGAAGTCAGCAAAGAAGCGGGCGTTTAATAACAACGGCATTAAGCGCGTGAGCAAGGACAGAATCGCTGTCGGAGTAAAGAATTTTGAAATTCTTAATAAGCTCAGCAATGAAAGCTAAGAAGATGACCGTTACCCAGAAGTACAACTCCATCAAGCGCCAAGCCGAGGAAGCCGGTATGAAGGTATACGAGAAAGATGGAAAGCTTAAGGTTGTTCGAAAATGAAAGCCAGAAAGAAAAACGATAAGATGATGGTCACCGCTCCAGAAGGATACCACTGGATGATGGAGAAGGGCCGTTATTATCTTATGGCCCACGAAGGTAAATTTGTTCCTCACGAAGGAGCTTCACTCGAAGCTTCGTTCCGCATTAAAACCGCTCACTGATGAAGGCTAAGAAGATGATTAAGCGTGCTGACGGCACATACTCTCAGAGAGGACTTTGGGATAACATCCGCGCAAATAAGGGTTCTGGCAAAGCTCCGACCAAGGAGATGCTCGAGCAAGAAAAGAAAATTAAGCGTGAAAGCAAGAAGTAAGACCGCTAAGTTCTACGACGAGAACCCAGACGCCGCTGAGAAGCGTCGTAAGTATCAGCGTGAATACAATAAGTCGGAAGACCGAAAGAAGTACCGGGCGTACTTAAACAAAAAAAATCGTCAAGCCGGAACATATGGCAATGGCGACGGCCTCGATTACGACCACGACGAGCAGAAAATGATTTCAGCACGCAGAAATCGCTCAAAAAAGTAATTGGTATCTTTGTCGTAGTTTAGTAACAACTCAAATTACGACACAATGAACGAAGAACAAGCCAATGAGTTCTACAGCGAGGTGCACAGACGCTTTGCAGAACTCCAGGACTTCATCTATGAGAATGACGCCGAAGGTGAGTTCTTCTCAGTTCTTGCTGTAGGTAGATACATTGAGGGAGAGCTAGACGATGAGTTGGAAATCTCGTTCGCTACGAATGTCTCTGACCTCGATGAATTCGAGGAGATTTCAAGCTCGTTGTATGAATCAGTTAAACTAAAGCTGGACGAACCAAAGAGCGTAGACTTCTGGATTAAGCTGTTTGGGGGAGACCCAAATAAGTACAAGAACTAATATGAATATCATTAGAAAAATCATCATCGGGCAAAACCCGAAGGATGCAATGGCATACGTAGTCGATATGAAAGCAGGCAATGGAACCATCGCTGCAATCGAGTTCGACGAAAGGCTATACGAAACCAAAGGAGACAAGTGCTACAAGATTTACATCTCTACTCCAAACGGCACTGTCCTGTGGAAGAGAGTGTGGAATATGCCGGTAATCGAAGAAAACGACTGCCACTTCGAATAGCGTAAAGCTCTGAATTTTAATTAATTAAATATGAAACCACTTAATAATTTTATTATTGAGCTTCCGAAGAAGTTCAAGGACACTATTGAAGTAGGAGGTAAGACGCTGTACTTGGCCTCTAAGTTTGATGAGTTCGCCAATAGAATCACTAGCGGTACCATCGTAGCTGTTCCTGAGCGAGTAAATACTGGCGCCAAGGTCGGTGACACGCTCTACTTCCATCACCACGTCGTTATGAATCCTGTGTTCGATATACAGGACGGTAACTACTTGGTTATGTACGACCCAGCTGGTAAGTACTCAAATCACGCAATCGCCTACAAAAACGAGTCCGGCATCCATATGCTTGGTGACTGGGTATTCTTGAGAGAGATTAAAGAGCAGGAGGTTAAGTCCAGCGTTCTTATAATCACTCAAGAGGAGAAGCGTCAGCCAAAGGGAACCCTCGCCTACAGCCATCCAAAGCTAGACGACGAGAACATTAAGGTTGGAGCAACGGTTGGTTACGGTACAAATGCCGATTACGAGATTGAAGTTGAAGGAGAGACACTGCTTCGTATGCTAATTGAAGAGATTCTATATGTCGAAGAAGATACTGTTCACAACGATTGATGCCACACGTAGACTATTAAAAGCTACAGAAACGGCAATCAATAATATCATCGAAGAGGTACAGAAGCCTGTCGACGAAGAGCTCTCTGGCTCTCAGCGCAAAGCTGAGCTACAGAGTATCAAGCAGTCGGTCATCGACGCTCGTGAACTATTGCAAGAAAGACAACGGTTGGAGCAGATGATTAAGGACCTTGAAGACAATGACTCTATCTCTGAGCAGAATGACTTCTCTGGTGGATTCGCTGAAAGATTTAGGAAGTAATGTCTGGAATTAAAGACGTAAAGGGTTACGATGACTTCGTAATCAACATCTGTGCTGATAACACAGAAGGAGAAATCATTGAGATTTCAGGACTCTTCATTCAGCTTCCAGCTCTTCCGGACAAGGAGGACATACTATTCCACGACAAGCCAACAGAGCAACAGCACTGGACTAGGCTACCTGTTCCAAAAGAGATTGAGCGAATCAAGACGATGGACGAATGGATGGAAACTCCAAAAGAGTTCCGTGACAGATACACTCCATTCATTGAGCGAGAGTTCAATAGAAGAAGGAAGGGCGTTTGGTTCTACAATAATGGTACACCAACATACATAACCGGACACCATTATATGTTGCTTCAGTGGAGCAAGATGGATATTGGATATGCTAGCTATTTAGACTTCCAGCGAAAACTATTCATACACTATGCTGCTTGCGAGTCCGACCCGCGAGCTGTTGGGCAGGTGTACGTAAAGTGTCGTCGTTCTGGATATACCAACGTATCATCTGCTATCCTTGTAGACGAAGGCACGCAGGTGGCTGAGAAGCTGCTCGGCATAATTTCAAAGACGGGTAAGGACGCTCAGGAAAACGTCTTTATGAAGAAGGTGTTCCCTATGTTCCGTAGTTACCCATTCTTCTTTAAGCCAGTACAGGATGGTACGACGAACCCACGTATGGAACTTGCGTTCCGCGAGCCGTCAAAGAGAATCACCAAAAACAACAAGGCCGTAATCAATACCGCGGCGCTTGATACCGTAATCAACTGGAAGAACACGGTGAATAACGCATACGACGGTGAGAAGCTTCACGTTCTGTTTCTTGACGAATCCGGTAAGTATGAAAACCCAATTGACGTAAACGAGCTATGGCGAATCCATAGGACTTGTCTATTGGTCGGTAAGAAGGTTGTAGGTAAGGCATTGGTTGGTTCTACTGTTAACCCGCTAGATAAAGGTGGCGCTAACTTCAGAAAGCTATACTACGACTCTGACCCAAAGAAAAGAAACGAGAACGGAAGAACAAAGTCTGGATTATACAAGATATTCATCCCGGCATACGAGGCACTGGAGGGTTTCTTCGACAAGTATGGTTTACCTATAGTGAACGACCCGAAGACTCCAATTAACACTATGGAGGGTGATATCACTAAGATTGGAGCGAAGACGTATCTTCAGAATGAGCGCAAGGCTCTGATGAGCGACCCGTACGAACTAAACGAAGTTATCCGTCAGTTCCCGTGGACAGAGGAAGAAGCATTCAGAGACTCCACAAAAACGTCTCACTTCAACATCAGCAAGATTTACGAGCAGATTGGTCATAACTCTAATCTGTTCCCGTCTCCAGTTGTTCGTGGTAACTTCATCTGGGCAAACGGTCAGCAGGACTCTAAAGTCGTTTTTACTCCAGACAAGAACGGTAAGTTCTACGTCTCCTGGCTTATGCCGTTTGAGGAGTCAAATAAGCAATCTATCGTAAACGGTAAGCGAGCTCCAGGAAACTTACACATTGGAGTTGGAGGAGTTGACTCCTATGACATTGACGAGACTGCAGACGGAAGAGGCTCTAAGGGAGCGTTCCATTTGTTCAACAAGTTCAATATGAACTACCCGAGCAACAGATTCGTGCTTGAGTATGCTGAGCGTCCTCCGCTTGCTAGGCTATTCTATGAAGACGTTCTTATGGCGGCAGTGTACTACGGCTACCCACTGCTAGTGGAAAACAACAAATACGGTATAGTAAGGTACTTTGAATCAAGAGGTTACGACAACTACATTATGGATAGGCCGGAGCATTTAACTCCGCCAAACCAGCGTGGTAACGTAAGGACAAAGGGTGTCCCGTCAAACTCGCAGGAGTTTATACAGGCACACGCACAGGCTATCGAAGCGTACATTCACGAGCACGTTGGATACAATCAGGACGCTGACGAGTACGGTAAGATGTATCTGGATAGGACACTAGAGGACTGGATTGGATACAAAATTAGCGACCGTACAAAGTTTGACTTGACCATTAGTTCGGGTCTTGCTCTGCTCGGTGCACAGACAATTGTGAAGCAAAAACAGGCAAGCAATATGTCTGACAAGGTGTTCTTTAGACGATATAAGCCGCGTTTCTAATTGAATTATATTTGCATTTGAAAGCATAATCTGCTATATAAAGTAATTATTCTATGTACAACGGAAAGAATCCGAATCCGATTAATAACTTTCCAGACCCGCTTGCTCCGTTTGAGGTCAAGCAGTCGAAAGATTACGGGCTCCAGTACGCAAAAAGCATTGAGACCCAATGGGGTCGCCCGGATGATGAGGGCAGTCTTTTCCGTCGTCGACTCAAGGAGTTTGAAAACAATAGAGATTATGCTAACGGAACGCAGGATACTGCTATCTACAAGCAGATTCTTAACTCGCTAGACCCGAACAACGGCGACGGCACGCTTCTTAATATCGACTGGTCTCCAGTCCCCATTGTGCCGAAGTTCGTTAAGATTGTAGTAAACAAGATTCTATCTAGAAACCCTTACCCAAACATTGAGGCTGTTGACCCGCTTTCTATTTCAGAGAAGGAGAAGCGCAAGTCTGAGATTAGAGCTGGAGTTGAGCTTAAGCCTATCCTCGCTGAACTTGAGCAGGTTGGAGTCTCTACTGGCTTTGACGTTGAGTCCCTTCCTGATTCCGTTGAAGAAGCTGAGATTTTCCTTGACACGAACATCAAGGTAGCTAGCGAAATTGCAACTCAAATCGCAACTGAACTTACGCTGAGCTGGAATGAGTTCGGTGAGAGAATCTACCGCCGTAACGTAGAGGACCTCGTGTCTTTGGGTATGGCTGTTGTAAAGAGAGAGAACGACCCGAATCACGGAATCAGCACCAACTATGTAGACCCGGCATACTTCATCCACAGCTACACTGAGGACCCGAATATGTCTGACCTTATCTACGCCGGACACGTACGTCGTATGAGCATTATGGAGCTTAAGCGTATGGCTGGAGACCAGTTTAATGAGGAGCAGTACCAGAAGCTGGCTACGATGGTTCAATACAAGTTCAACAACAATCCTAGCCGTCTAACTCAGTCTTACTACGACAAGAATCTTCAGTCTGTTGCGTACGGATACGACGAGTTCATTGTTGAAGTTCTCGATTTTGAATTCGTCTCAGTAGACGACATCTACTTTGAGGAGAAAGAGTCACGCTTCGGAAATGTTGGATTTTACTACAAAGGATTCAAATACGAGCCACCACGTGAGAGCGTTTACGACAGAAAGCCGTACCGTATGCAGACCACCACTATCTACGGTGGTAAATACGTTATCGGAACTGAGTTCTTGTTCGATTACGGAGTAAAGAAGAATATCCCTAGAAACGTACACGACCTTACTCGCGCTAGACTCAGCTACAGTGTTGTAGCAGTAAACCTCAGGCGTATGATACCTAAGTCTATGGTATCTATGATTAAGAGCTTTGCTGACCAGCTACAGATTACTCACCTTAAGATTCAGCAGGCTATTGCTAAGGCTAAGCCAGATGGTCTTATGATTGATATCGAAGGCCTGGAGAACGTACAACTAGGACGTGGCGGAGAGCTTCAGCCTCTGGAGATTCAAGATATCTACGAGCAGACTGGTGTATTCTACTACCGCTCTAAGAATCCAGAAGGAGGATTCCAGAACCCTCCGATTAGAGAAATCAATAACCAGATTCGTAACATCAACGAGCTGATTAACCTATACAACCACTACCTTCGAATGATTCGTGACTCCACGGGTCTAAACGAGGTTGTTGACGGTTCTACTCCGAAAGGTGAGGCACTGGTTGGCGTACGTCAGCAGGCCATCGAGGCTTCAAATAATGCTACGTACGACATCACGAACGCATCAATGGTGCTGTTCAAGAAGGTGTGCGACGACATCGTAAGATGCCTACAGATTATTCCTAAGGATAGTGTTCTGTACCGCACATACGAAAAGGCCATCGGTACTTCTAATATGGATGTCATTTCGTCATTCGCTGAGCTTCCGATGTATAACTTCGGCGTAAGAGTGGTAGCTGAAATGGAAGACGCTGACAAGGCTTATCTTGAAGCTAACATTCAGCAGTCACTTCTCCAGAAGGAGATTGACCTCGAGGACGCTATAGCTATCCGCAGACTAAAGGACGTTAATCAGGCCGAGCAGCTTCTTATTGTTCGTCGCAAGAAAAGAATCAAGCAACAGCAGATGTTGGCTCAGCAGAACTCTCAGTTCCAAGCACAGGCTAATGCTTCTGTAGCACAGGCAACCAGTGAGGCTAAGTCTCAAGAAGAACAGATTAAGGCATCTCTCGAGATTGAGAAGATGAAGATTGAAGCTACTGTAAAAGCTGAGCTGTTGAAACTCGAATACCAGCTGAAGACAGAACTTGCTAAAGTGCAGGGTGCGTTTGATATCCAGCAGCAAGAAATTGAGTCTGGTGTTAAGCAGGACCTCGAGTCAAATAGAGAGAAAGCCAAAGACGAAAGAATCAAGAAGCAAGCTGTTGAGCAGAGCAAATTGATTTCTCAGCGCCAAGGACAACGTGGTGAGCTACAAGCAGAAGAAGGTCAGGACGTGGTAAGTTCACTGCTATCTGGGCTTGATTAAAAGATATAAATTTGCAATATGGCTGCCACTTATATAAATCTAGATACTTCTCAGAAGGTCCACATCATTTGCCGCAGAGGAGACTCGTTTAGACTCGAGTTGACTTTCAAGAATGAAGCGGGTGCAGCTCTAGATTTGACTGGTTACACCTGGAAGATGGACGTCCGAAACGACGACCAAGCTTCTACTACCATACTGAACGACACAGATTTCACTTACTCTGGAAACGCATCAGGTGTTCTAACTGTTACGGCTACTGCAACAACTATGGCCGGAGTAACCGGAGGCACGTATGTATATGATTTACAGAGCACTAATTCTGGTTCAGTAAAGACCTGGATTCGTGGAGCATTTAAGGTTAATGAGGACGTAACAGAATGAGCGATATAACAATCAATACTGGCGACCAAATTAATGTTACTGTTCAGCAACCAACTGTTCAGAAAACAGTCGTAATTCCAACTCCAACTACCTCAGTTTCTATTAAGGGAGTAACTGGAGGAGGAGGCGATGCCCACTACACCCACACACAATCAACCCCCGAGGCGGTATGGACTGTTACACACAACCTAAATAAGAAACCTTCGGTTGTTGTAGTAGATTCAGCGGATACCGTTGTTATGGGGGAGATTGAATATTTAACCACAAACTCTGTTCGTTTAACTTTTGTCGGAGCCTTTAGCGGCAAGGCATACTTTAACTAATCAAGATGGCTATTCAGTATCTATCATCCATAAACCTTGGTAAGCTCGAGCTCCAGAACGCTCGAATCCACAACCTTGCCACTGCCCCTACTTCTCCAGTTAGCGGACAGATTTACTATGACACCGCAGCAAACACGATGTACTTCTGGAACGGTACTGCGTGGATTGACATCAAGGGTGACATCCAAGAAGTACTCGCTGGAGATGGTCTTACTGGCGGCGGCGCAGGTGGCTCGGTAACGCTCACCGTTGGCGCTGGTACTGGTATCTTGGTTAACCCCGATAACGTACAGCTGTACCACCTAGGTCTTGAGAACCTCACTGACCCTAACGCTGACCGAATCTTCTTTTGGGACGACTCAGCTGGTGCTTCTCAGTGGCTTGAGGTCTCTGCCGCAACGGGTATTAACATCAGCGGAACGACCCTTCAGCTTGGCTCTATCCCCAATAGCTCACTCACGAACTCAAGTGTAACCTACACCGCTGGTGCTGGTTTGACGGGTGGTGGCACTGTTGCATTGGGTGCAAGTGCTACGCTTACGGTTGGTGCTGGTACGGGTATCACGGTTAACGCTGACGACGTAGCCCTTAAGAACGCGGGTTCTCTTACCAACAATGCTGTTGTCAAGTGGACGACTGCTAGTGGTCAACTAGCAAACTCAATCATTACGGACGACGGGTCAACGGTAACGATTGCTGGTAACCTCGACGTAAACGGAACGACGACGACGATTGATAGCACGATTGTATCTATTGGCGACAATATGATGCAGTATGCTAATGCTAACGTAGCGAATAGTGTCGATATCGGTTTCTACGGCAACTACGTCAACAGCGGAACGAAGTACGCTACGTTCTTCTACGATGCGTCTGTAAGCTCTGTAAGTGAGGCTGTCTTCACTTTGGGTCACACGACTACCGAGCCTAGCTCTACGGTATCTGGACTCACGTTGGGTCGCCTTGTTGCTAACGTAACGGGTGAACTTACGGGTAATGCCTCTACCGCTACCAAGCTTGCTGCGGCTCGCACGATTAGCATCACTGGAGACGCGACGTGGACGGTGACGTTCGACGGAAGTGCCAACGTAACGGCTGGTTTGACACTCGCTAACAGCGGTGTTACGGCAGGAACGTATGGCAGCGCTTCTAGCGTATCACAGGT